>MDTE01194938.1_pt1 | contig 13904 bp, 8 predicted proteins | sample 811231 | NCBI WGS metagenome assembly MDTE01 (sample SAMN05326651, study PRJNA326480) | marine metagenome | isolation source: seawater | place: Indian Ocean: Red Sea | collected 2010
CGATTCTCCTCCTCCCGACCCGATCTCGGCTATCGAGATGCGGCAGAGGATGCCATCAGCGGCTCGATGGGCTTACCTGGACCACGCGGCGGTCGCGCCTCTACCCGAGGTCGCCCGGGACGCCATGCGAGAATGGGTCACTGATGTCGCTGACAACGGAGCGACGGACTGGGGGCGATGGCGTCGCGAGGTCGAGACGCTCAGACGATCCGCGGCGAGCATGCTCTCCGCCGATGTCGATGGCGTCGCCGTGGTCAGAAATACGACCGAGGGAATCGGCCTTGTCGCCGAAGGACTCGACTGGCAGCCTGGCGACAACCTGGTCGTGCCCGGATGCGAGTTTCCGTCCAACCTCTATGCGTGGCAACACCTCGAACGGCGAGGCGTCGAAGTCCGTGTTGTGCCCACAACACTGGATCAAATTGACTACGACAGCATCGACGCCGCCTGTGACCACAGAACACGACTCGTCACTTCCAGCTGGATCGGATTCCGAACCGGTTTTCGCATCGACCCGGCTCGCATGGCGCACATCGCTCACAGCCACGACGCCATCTACTTTCTCGATGCCATCCAGGGGCTCGGCGCGTTTCCGCTCGACGTCGAAGCCACCGGGGTCGACGCTTTGGCTGCCGATGGTCACAAGTGGCTGCTGGGCCCCGAGGGAGCTGGCCTGCTTTATCTCCGTCCATCGCTTCTCGACAGGCTCAGGCCGCTGGGAATCGGCTGGAACAGCGTGACGCATGCCGGGGACTTCAGCAACACGGCCCTCGATCTCAAGCCGACCGCCGGCCGCTACGAGGGAGGCACCTACAACATGGTGGGCATCGCCGGACTCTCGGCCAGTGTCCAATGGATGATGTCGCTGGGAATCGGGGCCATCAGAGATCTCGTGCTGGCAAATGCCGCACATCTCGCAGATCGACTCGAGTCCGCCGGAGCCCGCGTCGCCAGTTGCCGCCAACCGGACCACCTTTCGGGAATCGTCTCATTCGAATGGCCTGGGCACAGTCCCACAACACTGCAACGCACTTGCCAATCCGAGGGGGTCGTTATCAACTCGCGAGATGGCAGACTGCGTGCCAGCCCCCACGCCTATTCCAACACCGATGACTGCGATCGCCTGCTCGAGATCCTCGCAGCTCACCCTCCAGGCTGAACCCAGGCCGCGATCACTCGGAACCGGTGGGGCGACCGATCGCTCGCAACAGGTCGATCTGGTTGCGATTGAATGCCATCACCGCGTGCAGCCGTTCCTGGCGTGCCAACGCCATCGCGTCAACGGCCTGCAACGCCTCGAGCGGCAAACCCACCAGGCTGCGGACACGCAATCTATGAAGGCGTAGTGACTCGGTCGCCTGCGTCAGCCGTTCGGCCGACAGTTTCAGCCGGCGTTGGCTCGCCTCAAGACGATGCCAGCCCTCGGTCACCTCGGCGATGATCCTGTCGCGAGACTGGGCGAGAGCAATTTCGGCCTGGCGTTCACGACTCGCTGCGGCGTCCTGCTCCGCCTGGTTGCCGACACCGAGATGCTGCCATTCCCAGACGGCCAGCACATCCAGGTCTGTACGCCCTCCGAACCGGTTCATCGCTCCGTTGGAGCCGCCTGAGAAGGCACCTCCGGAAAAACCGGCCTGGAGATGAGGGAGCCACGGGCGCCAGCGGGCCGAGGACCTGGCCGCCTCGGCCGCCACAATGGCGGCTTGGCCCAGCGACATTTCGGGTCTTTCGGCCAGCGCCGTGTCGACCAGCCCGTGCAGTCCCTGCCCGGCATCCACAAGGTCAATCGGCACGACCTGCTTGTCGACGGAAAACAGCGTGGTCGACGGGTCCAGCCGCAACTGCCGGGCCAACCTGGCAGAAGCCACGCCGAGTTGAGCAGTTGCAGCGACCAGGAGTTGACGTCGCCTGGCCACCTCGGTCTCCATTCTCGACCGATCCGCACGAGTCCCCTTGCCAGCATCGACAAACGCTGACATCTGCCGCGCCAGGGCCTCGGCGTCTTCCAGGTCCTCTTGACGAACGACCAACTGGGCCTGGGCCTCCACAAGATCGAAATAGGCAGCGGCGGCCTCACGCAGCGTGTCATGGAACGTGACCTCCCGGCGTGCTTGCTCCATCTCGTGCCGCTGCCGCGCGGCCAGCGGGCGGAAGATCGCCTCGGCCAGGGACAGGTTGACACCAAAACGCAGAGGACCACCAGCCCCCCCCGCCAGCGGAGCCGGCCCAGTCTGGGCTCCGCCTCCCAGGAACACCGACTGACGCCTGACGTCTGCCACCTCGCCGCTCGTCGCCTGTATGCGGCCGCTGTGGTGGTTGTATCCCAAGCCGCCGACCAGCGACGGCATCCACAGAGCCTGGGCGGCGTCCACCGCCGACTGCGCTTCCTGAACTCGCTCGGCCGCCAGCTCAATGTTCCAGTTTTGTGCGCCTGCCAATCTCAACGCCGTCGGCAAGTCGATTGGGAATGGCTCCCCGTCTTTGTGCGACTCCGCCAAACGCTCTCGGGGCGAGTCCGGCTCCTCGTCTCCCTGGGTGACATTCTCAACGACTCTCTCGAACATGCCCGCATCAGATTCTTCGTCAGCACTCTCCTGCCGAGACTTGTTCACCTGTACCTTGAGTCTCTCGGTGACCAGGTCCGTTACAGCATTGGCCTCCTCATCACTTACCCCCACCGAGACGTGCACCTCGCAGCCCAGTCCCACAGTGATGCTCCCACACAGGAGCAACAGGCGGGCGAGCCGTTGGCCAGGGTTCGATGGGACACGTGACACGATCAGCTGTTCCTTGCGCGGGTCCCGCGTCTAGTAGCTCGACAGTTTTCCGGTGCGAACCGTGTCACCCGGTTTGACGTCGCCCAGAATGCCCACCTGTCTGGCGTCATCAAACACCACCTCGACATTGACTCGCTGGCCTTGACCGCCATGCTCCACGATCACGAACGCCTGCCCACCGGGCTCCCGTCCGACCGCACCTGTCGGGACGGTCGCCAGCTGGTTGTCGCCTGACCAGCTCCTTCGCGTCACTCCCAGCGTGCCAAACAACCCGAGGACCAGCGGATCGTTGCCCGCCATCGCGTCGTTCTTGATGTGCATTTCCACCCGCATTTTTCGCGACGTGCGATCCAGTGCCTTCGCCGATCGGGACAGAGTTCCTCGCACCTCGCGTCCAGGCCATCCTCCAATGCCGTGGAACCTGGCCTCGAGTCCTGGGCGAATGGCACCAATCTGAGAGGGAGGTACGTGGGCCACGACCCTGACCTTGTCTTGCCTGGCGATCTCAAACAACGGGCTACCATCCGCCTTTCCACCGGCTGGACGGACAAACGCCCCACGGTCGACGTGCCTGGCGACGATCACCCCGTCATAGGGTGCCACAACGCTTCGGTAGGCGTTGAGGACCTGCAAGCGTTCGACCGCTGCGGCGGCGACATCGGCCACCGCCTTGGCCTGCTCGACATCGGCCAACGCTTTTCGAATGCCTGCGGCGGCGGTCACCTTTTGGGCCTGGGCCCCCTTCTCTGCTGCCTGTGCAGCTCGGAGGCGAAACCTCGCCTCGTCTTGCTTGTCCAGATCCGCCACCCCCATCTTGACCAGCTTGCTGATCCGCTGCAGTTCCACCTCGCGCAACGCCCGGAGCGCCTGCTGCTCAACCAGCTGTTGATCAGCCTGCGTCGCCATCGCCCTGGTCACATCGACGGCCGCGTCCGCCTGGGCCACTTCGGCAACTGACCGCCGTCGCTCCGACTGCTTCTCCTGGAGTTCTTTTTCCAGTTCTGGGATATGCAATTCTGCCAGCACAGTCCCCGCCGAGACGGCCACGCCGATGTCGACCTCCTCTTCGGAGACGCGTCCGATGCTCTTCACGTAGCCCGCCTGTTTGGCCACGACCACCGTCGACTCCAGGCCGATCACGCTGGCGCCGGGCAATTCCACCACGTCGTTATATTCGATCGCACCCACCGTGGCCGTTTCGGGCTTGCTGGCCTCCGCGTCGGTGGATCCGACCGGGTCCCCGACCACCGGTGCAGCAGGTTCCCGATCGCATGCTGCCAGAGCGAGGCTACAGGACAGGACCAGGAATACGTGAATACGTGTCCTGCCCACTTCGCCCCGGACCGGCTGGTTGATGGCATTCATGACTGCATTCTCCGACTCACTTGCGACCGGTCCTCGCCACGGAAGCTCAAGCCCATGCCGCCTCAGTCTCTTCGGAAGTCTTGCTGCGTCGCTTGACGAGCACGTACAGGCAAGGCACAACAAACTTGGGCAACAGGGTCGCAGCGATCACTCCCCCCACGATCGTTCGCGCCAGTGGCACATCCGCCTCGCCTCCGGCAAACCCGACCGCCATCGGCAACAGGGCCAGGATCGTCGTGACCGAAGTCATCAGGATCGGCCGGAACCGCACCAAGGCCGCATCCACGATCGCCGTCTCGACATCAGCCCCCTCCGCCAACCGGCCGTTGGCAAAATCGAGCAGCACAATCGTGTACTCGACCACGATCCCGATCATCATGATGATGCCCATGAACGACTGGATGTTGAGACGGGTGCCGGTCGTCTTGAGGATCAGGGCGACACCGATGAAGCCCAGCGGCACGGTCACCATCACAATCAACGGGTCCACGAAGGATCGAAATTGCCCCACCATCACCAGATAGACCAGGATCGACGCGAGGACGAGACCGAGTGCGAAGTCGACAAACGAGTCCCGCATCGACCGGATTTCCCCATGCAACTCAACGGTCATCCCTGCATAGTCGCCACCGGTGATCGCAAACCGAGTCGGGCGGTTCAGCCCGATGAAGGCCAGGGCTGCCTGAAACCACTCGGGGTATCGGGAGGCGGCGGCACGCGAGTCGCGGGTTGCTCGCAATTTCAGATCCGAGTGCTCGGCCAGGCGATCCTCGATCGCCGACACCACGCTGCCCAGGTCGTATGAGGACTCCACGTTTGCAAAGACGTCAGTCACGCGGGTGATATTACGGTGATTGATCACGCCGGGCCCCGTCTTCGTCGTGTCAAACTTCGCTATGTCATTCAGGTAAACCGGCGTCCCACTTTTGTCCTCACGGACGACGATCTGGCGCAGCGTATCCAGCGAGTTGATTTTCTCTTCCGGGTATTGCGACCCGAGGAAGTAGTGATTGCCGTTGGAAGGATCGATCCAGAAAGCCGGGTCGAAGTTGATCGAACTGTTGGTGGCGCTCACCAGGGCCTCCATGGCCTCTTGGGGAGTCACTCCGCGATCGGCTGCGGCAATCCGATCGATCTCGACCTCGATCATCGGATAGTCGGTCCGCTGGGCCACACGGACGTCGGTAGTTCCCGGCACAGCCCGGATCGCCGTCGTCAACTTTTGGGCAACCTCATGCGCCTTCTCCAGATTGTAACCGGCGATCTGAAGATGGATCGGCGATGGTTCTCCCATGTTGAGTGCCGCGGTCAGGATGCCACCCGTGTCAAAGGCAAACTCGGTCTCCGGAAATTTCTTGTTCAGTCGTTCTCGCAACCGCTGCACGAGAGCAAACACGTCGAGGTGTGATTGGCCATCGAGTTGGACGAGAATGAAAGAATCCATGGCACCGGTGTTTGGGGTGTAGGCGGCGGGCCAATCCATCAGCACACCGATGTTGGATATCAGCATCTGGCATTGAGACGCTGCTGTGGCACGTGCGACCTCGGCTTCGGTCAACGTGCGACGCTCACCACCGGCATAAGCCTCTCGAGTCACCGGGTAGATCGCCTCGGCCGGGTTGCCGGGCGCCGGATCGCCGATCACCGACACGATCTCGTTTTCAATCTGTCGGACCAGTTCTTCGGACTTTTCGATCCGAGTCCCGGAAGGGGCCCTCACATAAATCGTGAACTGCCCCGCATCGACCGGCGGAAACAACTCGGTGCCTGTTTGTCCCATCAAGGCCACCGCACCGGCAAAGAGGACGACCGAGAGACCGAGCACACCCCACTTGTATTTCAAGGATCCGAGCAACAAAACCCGGTATCCACGGACGAGCCAACCGGCGCCGGATGCATCAAACGTCGATTCAGTCCCATCCCGCGTCGGCTCCGCTTCGCTGACCGTTGCCGTCCCCATCAACTTCGCAGCGGCCACCGGAACAAAAAAAATGGCAATCAGGTAACTGGCCACGACCGCAAACAACACCGCCATGGCCAACGGTGTGAACAGGAACTTGGCCAGGCCCGACAGAAAGATCACCGGGAAGAACACCACCACAAAGGTGATGGTTGACACGAGTAGCGGGACCGACACTTCACGCGTGCCATCCCACGCAGCTCTCAGTCGTCCCTTGCCCACCATGCGCATGTGCCGCTCGACGTTGTCGAGCACGACGATGGCCTGGTCGATCAAGATCCCCACTGCCAGCGCCAATCCCCCCAGCGTCATGGCGTTGATCGTGTTGCCCGTGAAATAGAGGCCGATGAGCGAAGAGAGTATCGAAACGGGGATGGCCAGGATGATGACCAACGTGGATCGCAGGTTTCTCAGGAACACGAGAACCACGAGGCCGGCAAAGAGTGCTCCCAGCACCCCCGCCACCCAGAGGGCATCGATGCTCTCGCGGACCTTCACTGACTGATCCATCACAACCTCGAGTTTCAGGGTCGCCATCTTGGGCCCCATGACCGGGTCGTTGCGTTTCTCGTCCTGCAACCTCGCCAGGATTTCACCCAGCTTCTCGTGGATCCGATCGACGATCTCGATCGTGTTGGCCCCCGGCTGGCGATAGACGGGGACATACACCAGCGTGCGGCCGTTAACTCGGACGATATTCGTCTGAATCTGCCGCGTGTCCCTCACCTCCCCGACGTCGCTGAAGAGGATCGGCTCGCCCTGCGGTCCTTTGGTGATCGGAGCAGCATTGAGCTGTGCCACGCGATCAGGAATCGCGTTGGTGTATATGTAGAATTCCTTGTCCTGGATCTTGGCACTGCCCGCCGGGATCAGCACATTCTGGCGTCGCAACGCCGCATGCACGTCGCGGATTGTCAGTCCAACGGATCTCAGCTTCTCGGGATCGACGTAACAGAGGATTCTCCGCAGCGTCCCTCCGTTGACCGCAGGTGCGATGACGCCGGAAATGGACTGCAAGTTGTTTCGGAGGTTCTTGTAGGCCACGTCGTACAGTTCGGCATCCGTCATCCCGGGATTCGATACGCTGACCAGGCACAACGGGACGCTGGCAGTCGGATCAAAGGGCATCACCATCGGAGGAATCGTCCCGGGCGGCAGATAGAACATGTCGCTCATCGCGTACATGCTGACCTGGCTCAGGGCCTCTGACTGGCTCACGTCGGGATGGAAAAAGTCCTTGACGACACAGACACCCTGCATCGCCTTGGCTTCCTGGTGCTCGATCCCGGAACTCTGACCGGTCCACCTCTGCAGGCGGCTCATGATGTCCTGCTCCATGACCTCCGGCGGCATGCCGGGATAGAAGCAGACAATCTGGGCCGCAGAGGTCGTGAATGTCGGGAGCAGATCGGCAGGAATACGAGCGAGACTGACCGTACCGATCACGGCCACGATCAGCACGTGGACGACCACCAGGTAGGGATTTTTCAGCGCAGCTCGAATCATCCCGTCGGATTCCGCAGGGGGGAACGGTCTCGCGCGGGGATTGTTGTGGAGTCACGAGATTCCTGCAATCGGTATTTTCGTCATAACCGGCCCCCCGTTCTCCGACGGTGGCCACAACCTCGCTCTGTTCATGCAGCATCACCGTCCCGCATTCCGAATGATCGGTAGAGGCCGTACGAACCGCTCGGCCCGTCCACGCAGTCAGCACCCCGAGATGACGATGCGCCTGTTGAACTCGACGCTGCTCACGGCAGCCATTGTTGTCGCGGCCTACGGCCCCTCGTCTCGGGGTGACGATCGGTCACCTCGGCCCGACGTCACTGATCCACTGGCGGTCGAGATCGACAAGGCGATCGAAATCTCCTCGAGGAGATTCCTCACCATCGAGCACCACTCGCCGTGGCAGATCCTGCATGGCGTCCTGGCATTGCGACACGACTTCGTCATCAATCGTCCAGGAGGAAAACCCGGCGACCGAGTCCGAGCCCTTGACTGGATTTCCGGCGGCGCCAGTTTCCGCGACATTCCGCTGTTTCGGGCCACACCCCACGGTGCTCAGGCCCAGCCCTACACACAGCCGTACGAGTTTGAAGGGCACCCCAATCAGTTTCTCGCGATCCTCTCGATGTCGCGGCTCGGCCCCAAGCACAAGTTCATGGTGCCGGGCGGCACAGGGCCCTCGGCAGTGACGGTCCAACAACTGGTGCGACACGCACAGGCGACGGTCAATGACAGAGAAGAGATCACCTGGACCCTCTGGGCCCTCGCGCACTTCCTGCCACCTGACGCCCGGTGGAAGAACGCCGAAGGCGACAACTGGAGTATCGAGCGACTCGTCAAGATCCAGGAATCCGAAGCCCCCAATGATGCCGCTTGCGGAGGCACCCACGGGCTCTTCGCCCTGACCTACGCCCGCAACGTCTACCGCAATGCACACGAGGGGCGGGTGCGAGGCGCCTGGCTGGAAGCCGACCAGAAGATCCGGAGGTTTCAGGCCGAGGCGAAGGCCTACCAGAACAGCGACGGGAGTTTTTCAGCCAGTTACTTTCTCGGGCCGCATCTTAGCACGGATTTCTCCGAGAGGATTGAGACGTCCGGCCATACACTTGAATGGCTCGTCCTTGCCGCGTCCGACAAGGAACTCAAGTCGGACTGGATGCGCCGCGGACTCACCGCCGTTGCCAGTGACCTCAGCCGCAGCTCCGACAAGAGCATCCAGTGTGGACCGCTGTACCACGCGTTGCATGGCATGGTGCTCTACCGTGAGCGGACCAGGGCATCGCGTACTGCGACACGATCCACCAGGTGATCCAGTCGGCAGAGACTGGGCTGTGGTCCACCAGGACCGTCAAACCGCCTCTTCCAGGAAGACGAGCCGCGGCGCCAGCCAGGTCGCCCCGTCGGCCTGTCGAATCTCACACACGGCGGCCAGTTGACCGACGGAATCCACTGCAGCCACCTCGCCCCCTGGCTCAAGAGTTTCGTCCGGACACCGCACCCTGCGACCGTGAAACAACTCGGTCAACTCTGCCGTGGCCACGGTCAGTCGTGGTGTGCCAACCAGCGCCACCTCCGGCGGCAGCAGGAGAGATGACAGAGGTTTGCGGTCCAATTCCTCAACCGGGATCGCATCCTCCATCGACAACGGGCCAACGCGAGTCCTGGCCAATCCGCTCATCACGCCACCGCAATCCAGCATGACGCCCAGGTCACGCGCGATGGAACGGATGTAGGTCCCACCGCTGCAACAGATCTCGACCTCGAGTCTCGGCGAATCCCAACACAGTATGTCGATCGATGACACGACAACCCTCTTGGCCTTCAACTGCACCTCCTCCCCGGATCTCGCCAGGTGATAGGCACGCTGGCCATCGACCTTGACGGCAGAATACGCCGGAGGCACCTGATCGATCTCACCGGTCAGGCCACTCAGAACCTCACGAATCGCCTTTTCGGTCAGCGACGGCCGAGGATCGATCACCTCGACTTCAACCTCCGTGTCATCGGTCGGACTCCGGCTGCCAAGTGTGAATTCAGCCCGGTAGATTTTCTGCTCATTGTGCAACCGGGAGATCAGGCGGGTGGCTCTCCCGACGGCCACCACCAGGACTCCCGTTGCCAGTGGGTCCAACGTCCCCGCATGACCGCACTTGGCCGGTTTGACAAGTCGCTTCACGCGGTCGACGGCGCGCCGCGACGTCATCCCTCGCGGCTTGTCAATCACCAGGAATCCACACGGCATGGTCCGAGTCTCCTCGGCTAAAGCCGCATCGCCATCCGCTCCTGGTGCCTCGTCCGTGCGGCCTCGACAAACCCGGTGAACAGTGGTTGTGGCACCAGAGGTTTCGATTTGAATTCCGGGTGGAATTGCACGGCCACGAACCATGGATGGCCGGGAATCTCGACGATCTCTACCAGGTTGCCGTCCGGACTGGTTCCGGTGGCCGGCATGCCGGCAGCAGAAAATGGATTGCGAAACTCGGGGTTGAACTCGTAGCGGTGACGATGTCGTTCTTCGATTTCGGTCGCTTGGTAACACCGTGCCGATTCGGAAGCGTCCTGCAGTGTGCACGGCTGACTCCCCAGCCGCATCGTGCCACCCTTGAAGGTGATTTTCTTCTGTTCCTCAAGCATGCAGATCACCGGGTGAGGCGTATCGGCGACGAATTCGGTGCTGTGCGCTCCTTCGAGACCGAGAACGTTTCGGGCAAACTCGATCACGGCACACTGCATGCCCAGGCAAATCCCGAAATAGGGGATCTTGTTCTCACGAGCAAACCGAATGGCCTCAACCTTGCCCTCGACACCACGGCTCCCAAAGCCGCCGGGGACCAGGATCCCATCTAGTCCTCCGAGAATCGTCCCGGGGTCCTGCCCTTCCAGGTCCTCGGCCTCGATCCGCTTGATCAGCACGCGAGACTGGTTGGCCACACCGGCGTGGTCCAGAGCCTCGTAGATCGACTTGTACGCATCCAGGTGTTCGATGTACTTCCCCACCACGCCGATCGACACTTCGTGCTCGGGCGACCGCATCCGCTGAAGCATCGCTCGCCAGTCGCTGATGTCCAGTGTCCCGGCGGGCAGCGAAAGCTTGTCGACGATTAACTGGTCGAGCCGGTGGTCGACAAGGCCAAGCGGGACTTCGTAGATCGAAAACTCCTTGTCGACCTCCTCGATCACCGCCGAACTCTCAACGTTGCAGAACAAGGCGATCTTGTCGATGTTCTCCTGCCCCAGCGATCGCTCGGTGCGGACAATCAGGATGTCCGGGTGGATACCGATCTGACGCAACTGCCCGACACTCTGCTGAGTCGGTTTCGTCTTCAGTTCGCCGGCCGCCTTGAGATACGGCGCAAGCGTGAGGTGGATGAACAGGCAATTCTCTTTGCCAATGTCCTGCGGAAACTGTCGAATCGCTTCCAGGAATGGCATGCCCTCGATGTCGCCGACTGTCCCACCCAACTCGGTGATCACGACGTCGACATCCGGTGTGGCCAGACTGAAGACCGCGTCCTTGATCTCGTTGGTGATATGAGGAATGACCTGGACAGTCTTGCCGAGAAACTCCCCCCGCCGCTCCTTGGCAATAACACTCTGGTAGATCTGGCCGGTGGTGTAGTTGGAATCGCGGGAGAGTGGACTGTTGGTGAAACGCTCGTAGTGTCCAAGGTCCAGATCAGTCTCGGCTCCGTCATCGAGCACGTAGACTTCGCCGTGCTGGTACGGACTCATCGTGCCGGGATCAACATTGATGTACGGGTCGAGCTTCTGCATCCGCACGCGAAGGCCGCGCTGTTCCAGCAACAGGCCGATCGATGCGGAGGTCAGTCCCTTGCCAAGTGAACTGACCACTCCACCGGTCACGAAGATGTGCTTCGCCATGCTCCCCTGATCATCCTGTTTGTTGGAGCCATCCTGATCGCGGCAGCTGCCGGACGTCCGTGACCGGAGTCTCCTGCCGTGCATCACGCCGCCCGCTCATTCGTGTTCACCGAATCTGATCCATCCAACGTGCGAGCGACGAAACGAGCATAATCATCCGGCGTGTCGATTCCAACCGCCGAGTGTGCAGCCACGATCACGCCAATCGATCCGCCATGTTCCAGCGCCCGCAGCTGCTCCAGGCACTCGAGCTGCTCGAGCACCGTCATCTCCCACCGGGTCATCGCCAGAAGGAACTCTCGCCGGTAGGCGTACAGGCCAACGTGCAGGAGCCAGGGGCTCGGGTCTTCCTCGAGCAACCGCGACGTGTCGCCGTCACGGACACACGGGATCGGTTGGCGGCTGAAATACAACGCTTCACCGGAATCCCCCGTCACGACCTTCACGCACGACGGATCCTCCAGTGTCTCGCGGTCGCGAATCGGGGTCGACATCGTCGCCATATCCCACCCCGGCCTCTCGGCCAGCGACTCGACCAACGAGTCAATGTGATCGGGATCGAGTTCCGGTTCATCCCCCTGCACATTGACAACGATGTCCACATCGTCGCAGCATCGGCCAACCACCTCGGCCACCCGATCGGTGCCGCTGTTGTGCTCGCCGGTCAGCACCGCTGTCCCACCGAACGCCTCAACGGCCTCGACAATCTCCTGGCAGTCGGCGGCCACCAGCACCCGGTCCAGGTGACGCGATCGACAAGCGGCCGACCAAGCGTATTCGAGCAGCACCTTGCCGGTCTCATCGAGCAGCAACTTTCGGGGCAATCGGCTGGATTGCAGACGAGCCGGGATGATCCCGACCGCACGGCGACTGGTGGCCACGTCCTTCTCCCTGGTTGGACCTGTTGTCATCCCTGACTGAACGTCGCTGGCGTTCCCCAACGCGACGCAGCATACCATCGAGGTCGTCACGGAAACACGGTAAAATCCGCCACCTCCCCCCACGTCGCGGACACGTCTCTTGCCAACAGTAGAACCGATTCCCACCCGGCCACTCGGCCAGACCGGCATCGAGGTCTCGGTGTTGGCGATGGGAGCAGGCCCCATCCCGGAGTTGATGACCGAGGATCGGGCCGACGCGCAGTTGCAAGTCGTCCGCCGCTCACTGGAATGCGGTATCAACTGGATCGACACCGCCGCCACCTACGGCGACGGTCGTTCCGAACAGGGCATTGGCAGGGTGCTCACCACTCTGGATGCACGAGACGATATCCACGTGGCGACCAAGGTGCGACTGATGCCCGACGAATTACAGAGGCAGCCGATTCGTGACATTGTCCGCCGGTCTCTGGAAAACAGCCTCACGAGACTGCAACTCGATCGGGTCACGCTGCTCCAACTTCACAATTCTGTCACGAAGTCACGAGGAGACTTGCCCACATCGCTGACCCCCGAGGATGTTCTCGGCCCAGACGGAGTCCTGCGGGCCATGCAACGACTGCGTGAGGATGGCCTGGTCACGCACCTGGGCTTCACGGGGCTCGGCGACCCCGTCTCGCTCCGCCAGCTCATTGCATCGGGTCAATTCGAGACCATGCAGATCCCGTATCACCTCCTCAATCCGACTGCCGGCCAACAGGCCGATGCGGATTGGGTTGAAACGGATCATGGCGGGCTGATGAACGACTGCCTCGCTGCGGGGATGGGCGTCTTCCCGATCCGAATCTACGCCGGCGGCGCGCTGCTGGGCCGCCCCCCGGCCCGGCATACACACACGACAAAGTTCTTTCCGATGGAACTCTACAAACGCGACCGGCAACGGGCACGCGAATTGTCAACAGGGCTTGCCCCCGGACAGAGTCTCCAGGCCGAGGCCGTGCGGTTTGCGCTAGCCCATCCCGCCACCTCATCAGCCATCATCGGGTTCTCTGAACCCGAACACGTTGATGCTGCCACAACAGCCGTGTTGTCTGGAGACGAGTGATCGCTTCCAGCTCGCAATCGAACAGGACTGCACTCTTTCCGCCAGGCTCGACCGTCCAGCCACCCAGTCGCTACGATGGGCTCTTCGACGCCAGACTCGGCCGGGGGCGTAGCTCAGTTGGTAGAGCAACGGACTTTTAATTGGTCCACAGGGAGTTGGCAGGCGGGCTGGAAAACTGCAGAAACAGCGGTGTGACCGCGACTTACGACAACACCAGTGTTTGATGCGAAACCCCTGAAAAGCCCTACTAGACCCCGCTTGCGGGTGTCATGACACCCGCTGTTAGAGCGACGGAGCAACGGTCCGTTGCCATCCAGAAACTGACCACTCGTCCGCGATCTGGCCAGCGTGATAGACGCCTGGCACTCGCTACCGCCGGACACCCGCACGGCGATCCTGGCCATCGTCGAGGCCGCTCACCGGCGGTAACC
>MDTE01199344.1_pt1 | contig 13903 bp, 16 predicted proteins | sample 811231 | NCBI WGS metagenome assembly MDTE01 (sample SAMN05326651, study PRJNA326480) | marine metagenome | isolation source: seawater | place: Indian Ocean: Red Sea | collected 2010
AAGAGAGGAGCTCAATGTTAGAAATCAATATTGAAGGTAATACCGATTTCTCGATGTGTCGGCCTTCTGGAGAAATTGACGCTTATACTGTTGATGAATTCAGAGATGCCTTGAGCTCATTAGCAACAGTATCAAAGCTACTTATTGATCTCAGTGATGTACCATTCATGGATTCTGCAGGTCTAGGCGCATTAATTGGGAGTATTAGAAAAGCAGGGGAAAATAATGGCCAAATCGTTGTTTCGTGCGAGAGAGAATCATTGTTGGGCCTACTGAAAACGACAGGTTTTGATCAGATCGTAACTGTCACTGAGTCAGTTAACGAAGCCCTTGATGTCTTAGGGGAATCTCAAGACATATAAGATAAAGATATGCGATTTACCCCCTCTGTTAAGACTGTGAAGTCCTCGCGCTCAAAAATTTTCTTATTAATAACACTCATTTTAGGTTATTCGCTTCTTTCGGCGCAGCAGCTCCAAGGGCAAGAAAATCAAGAATCACTTAATCCTGGTTACGTAGAGGTATTTGAAGTGAGCGGCTTACTTGATGATGTTCTTGCTTCAGCTCTTGAAAATTCAATTATTGATGCTCAAAACAATGGAGCAAATGCTTTGATTTTGCAAATGAATTCAAAACAAGCCGTAATTTCTAATCAAAGGCTAGTAGCGCTAGGACAAGCGTTTTTGGATTCTTCAATCCCAATAGAAGTTTGGGTTGGCCCCTCTGGTTCAACTGCGCAGGGAAAAGTCGCTCAATTAGCTCTTTTATCTGATTCGCTTGGAGTATCTATAGGGTCATCAATTGGTAAAACAGGTGAATATGTCTTCTCAAGCATGGAATTGAATAGTTCTTACCAAGAAAAAATTAAAATTCTACGAAGTAGCACTCTTCAATGGGATGAAGCTATTGAAGCTAACCTCGTTCAGTGTGATCGTGTAGAAATTGATGAGTTAGGTAAAACTTTGACCGAGAAGGAACAACTCGCTAGATGCGCAAACCCCACTCTTGGAGATTTTCTGGTTAATCGCGATAGCTTTGTTTCCGAAGTAATCCAGACAGATGATGGTCCTCGACTATCACCTCTTACAAAAACGAAAATTAATCGTTTAAATCTAATTGATCAATTAATGCACACCGTTGCGAGTCCCCCTATAACTTATCTGCTTCTTATTTCAGGTTTAGCGCTCTTATTATTTGAATTTTTTTCAATAGGGGTGGGTATTGCTGGAGTAATTGGTGCCATTTCGGTAGCGTTAAGTGCATATGGATTGACGATTCTTCCATTCCGGCCATGGGCTTTGTTACTTATAATCTTTTCAATGCTTGCCTTTGCCATAGATATTCAAACGGTGGTCCCAAGAGTTTGGACATTGATAGGTCAAATAATGTTCACAATTGGAACGATTTTTCTGTATTACGAAGTAAACGTAGAAATGTCTTGGATACCGATGTCTGTAGGCATTATTGGGGTCCTAGTGCTAATGGCAAGAGGAATGCCAATCATGATTAGAGGAAGGTTTGCCACAACACAAATAGATAGGCGATAGGTTAAAGCCTCTTTCCGTATTAGTTGAATTGTGTCAATTTTCTCTTTTTTTCTTGCCCAGCGAAAAAACTCTGACTAGTTTCCCTTTAAAGGGGGATCATGAGCGTAGTTTTGAATGATCAAAGATGGCAGGTTCGTGCTGCTTGTCGCGGTCCCCAGATAAAAATCTTCTTTCCTCCATCACATTTTGAAAGAAAATCTGACAAAAGAGAGCGTGAACGTCGGGCTAAGCTGATTTGTCAGACATGTTCGGTAAAAGATGATTGCTTAAACTACGCACTCCGAATAGGCGAACAACATGGAATCTGGGGAGGGCTTAACGAAACAGAACGAAGACAGATAAACCCAATAATTCAATAATCGTTCAGTTAACTGAGTCAATCTCAGTTCTAAATAATCCCCAATGCAACTTGAATCATCTCGTCAAATGTAGATTCTCTATCAGCAGAACTCATTATTTCCTGTCGAATTATGTCATCGCTAACAGTTACAAGAGCTAGTGCCTGTACGCCCTCTGCCTTGGAGAGTGCATACAAACCTGCTATTTCCATTTCAACTCCAAGAATTCCATGCCTCGTTAGCTTAGAAAACAGTTCAGGGTCAGGACCATAAAATAAATCGCTAGTAAAAACAGGTCCTACAGCCATTGATATTCCTGCATTATCTGCAACATTTACTGCCGAATAGAGCAATTCCCAATCCGCTATCGAAGGAAGAGTTAAGCCATCATTTAGTTTCTCAATTGCAGCAGAGTCAGTTCCAGCAGCGGAGGCACATATAAGGTCACCCAAACGAACAGATTCATTTAACCCTCCGCAACTACCAACTCGTATCAATTTTTCGACCCCAAAAAATCTGATCAATTCTGTATAGTAAATCAGTGCAGAAGGAATTCCCATCCCAACTGATTGAACAGAAACAGGTATCCCATTGGATTCTCCCGTAAATCCTTCAGCGCCTCTTACAGAATTAACCAACTTAACGTTTGTGAGATAATTCTCAGCTATAAACCTCGCTCTTTTTGGATCCCCAGGTAGAAGAACCGTAGGTGCATAATCACCACGAACGCCTTCAAGATGAGGTGTTGGCCCAGACTCCATAGTTCTCCTTACCTTCGGTTATTTATTTACAAACCTAGCGTTATGGTTAACAAGTGTCATATGATTTCGTCTAATCTTTTCCCTGCTAGCCGAACATCATTTCTTCTAACTGTTGCACCTATCTGATCTAGATGGTTAAGAAGCGGAAGGACATATTTTCTCGTGCTATCTAAAGCTATGCGAACCTCTCCAACAGTTACTCCTTCCGGATTTCTTTTCAGTAATACTCGTATTCTTTTGGCCGCACTTGTAACTGCTTTTTGTGAAAAGAAAATCCCATTCTGTTCAATAATTAATTCGCGACGCACTAATTCTCGTAATTCTCTTGGATCTACGCTATCTGCATCTGGTGGTTTGAAAAGGTTTGATTCCAATTGGTCTAAATAAGGGTGGTCTAACAAATTATCTGCCCCTTCCATCCGAAGGTATTTACCCTCAATCAAAACTCCTTCAAGTAGTCCTATTGCAGCTCGTTCGAATTGATCAAGTGATGTTATATCGAGACCTAAATTCCCCGCAGTTAGTAGCCTTTGAGATAAATTAGCAATCATGTCCTGAAGGCAGTTCGGATCAACAATCCAACCAGGTACATCTTCCTGTCTGCGCACTCCAGTTAATGCCTCAAGGTGAGATGGTGTTATCCATTTATGTTCGGTGATTATTCTTTCTATTGAGCTATTAGGCTTTGCTTCTGCTGCTCGCAGAATGGGATCGGGGTCTAGTACTATCGCACCGCCTATAGTCTCATTTCTTCCGCTTTCTCTAAGGATAAGCCGATCGCCTAGCATCAGAGGTAACTTCTCATCCATGTACACACGAACCAAACCTTTGCTTCCTGCAGGGATTACTTCATCGCCGAGTACTCGAACCTTTACGAATTCTTCTTTTGTCCCTATATATGCCAGATAAGCGCCACGGCGCGAGACTTCATGTTCAATACTTGGAAGTACATTTAATTCAGCATCGAATGTTGATGTAAGGAACCATTGTTCTGGGTTAGTGATAACACTTCCTCTCCCGATGCTTCGATGATCGATATTAGCTAAGTTAATAGCAATACGGGACCCTGGTCCGATGTTTGGAATTTGCTCATCGTGGGACTGAAGAGAGCGGATTTTTGTTACAAAGTTCTGTGGATTGATAATAATTTCATCATCAACTTTTAGTGATCCACCGGTAAGAGTCCCTGTCACGACTGTTCCTGCACCCTTTACTGTAAATACTCTGTCAATCCAAAGACGAGGTCTGTCATTATCTTTTGCTACAGGAGTATCCTCCAACATTTTTTCTAATTCTGTTGTCAATGAATCAATACCTACTCCTGTGATGCTATCGATTGGAATAATTGGTGCACTCTCAAGAAATGTGCCTTTTAAGTGGTCTTTGATTTCAAGTGAAACAATTTCACGTAAGTCATCATCTGCCAAAGAAATCTTGGTGAGAGCAATTAAGCCTTTCCTTACCCCTAGTAGGTTCAATATGCGAAGATGCTCTTCGGATTGGGGTTTCCACCCCTCAGTGCTATCAACAACGAAAAGGCACCCATCAACTGCTCCAACACCTGCAAGCATATTTTTTAAAAATCTTTCATGACCTGGAACATCAATAAATGAGACGAAGCCGTTATCTTTTCTATCAGCTTTAGCGAAACCTAGATCAATAGTTAGCCCTCTACGCTTTTCCTCTGCCCATCGATCTGGGTCAATTCCCGTCAAGGCATTTATTAAAGTAGATTTCCCGTGATCAACATGACCGGCTGTACAAATAACGTGCTTGTTCACAATCCTAGAGAATCTGCTTTAGTGATGACTTCACTTGATCGTCTAAAGAAGGATGAATTGTTCTTAAGTCAAGGAGAGTCTTCCCATCTTCAACTCGTGCAATAATTGGTAAATTATCTGCCGTTCCATCTCGAAGTTCCCTCGAAATATCATGATCTATCTGAATACCAAACGATGGGATTTCGACACCAGGAAGCGTTCCTCCTCCTGGCACTGAATTAAGTGGAATAGGGACTCCAATATCAATATGCTCAGCTCGACCTTGAAGCTCATCTTGAGTTGTTAAAGCCATTTTCCAAAATGGGATCTCACTCCATTTACGGTTGAGATATTTATGGCAAAGCTCTTGAAGAGATGAGAGGACTAGAGAGCCAGGTCTGACAGCTCTGGCAAACGGGTGGTCAAGACATTTTTCTATAAGATCTGCTTTCCCAGCTATGATTCCGGCTTGCGGTCCCCCCAATAACTTATCTGATGAAAAAGTAACAATGTCAGCTCCTTCAGCGAGCGTTTGGCGAGCACCTGGTTCTCCAATAAGCCAATTGGGAGGGCCACTTTCAAGCCAAAAGCAATTCTCATCTAATAATCCCGATCCTATATCTGCTACGAGAGGAACACCGAGGTCAGTCAATTCTCTGATCTCAGCAGATTCTGTAAAACCAACAATTTTGTAGTTTGATTGATGGATTTTCATAATCATTGAAACATCACGGTGAGCGTTAATAGACCTTTCATAATCTTCCCGTCGTGTCTTATTCGTTGTCCCCACTTCAACCAGATACGCACCAGATAATTCAAGAACATCTGGAACTCTAAAACCTCCACCAATTTCTACCATTTCTCCTCTGGAAATTGCGACACCCTTTTCATTTGCTAAAGCAGAAAGGATAAGAAGCACCGCTGATGAACAGTTATTTACAACCATCGCTGCCTCAGTCTCGCATAAGTTTGCAAATAAGTGACCTAAATATCCTTGTCGAGACCCTCTAGAACCTGAGTTTAAATCAAGCTCAAGATTTACTGGATTGCCAGAGAAAGTTGTTGGCCAGGACGCACGACCAAGATTTGTATGTAAAAGCACACCAGTTGCATTAATGACTTCCTGAAGGGCCAATTTTCTGAGATTTTCAACCCTTTCATCTAAACTTTCCCATTTCCCCTCATCGATTGCTCTTCTTACTTCCTCTACAAGAAGAGGCCGAGGTATCCCTGAGTTGGAATGGGCTTCCACTAATTCATTTACAGAAGGAGGATAATTATCCATATATTAACTCTACGATGATTCAACCCATTTTTTCATAAAAGGATTTAATGAACCCTAAAAAATAAGACACTTGGAACTTCAGTCAAACGTCAAGAAACAGCTCATAGAATAAAACGATGCTCCTTTTGTTTCTCCTTTTCATAATTATTCCGATTGCAGAACTGTATGTGATCATTAAAGTTGCACAGAACACTGGCGTATTTAATTCAATCGTTCTGCTAATCCTGGTTAGCTTCATAGGAGCGTGGCTAGTTCGGGCACAGGGAATAGGAATAATTCGAAAAATTAAAACTCAACTAACTAAGGGGCAAATACCAAATAAAGAGTTAGTTGATGGTGGATTAGTTCTCTTTGCAGGGGCATTGATGCTAACTCCCGGATTCTTAACTGATGCTTTAGGTCTGCTGCTGCTATTCCCACTGACAAGGCCTATCTTTCGAGGCCTTATTATTGGTAGGTTTAAACAAAGGACTTCAATATTTGGTCAATCAAAGCATAACGAAAGCAAAAAGAATAATTCTCGCAACTCTTTCTTCTTCTATCGGAATGATCAAGGTAGAATTATAGATCTACACGCAGAAGATAACAGCGAAGATTATCCCCCCGAATCACAGGATGGCTAAGAAAGGTCTCAACGGTTTTTAATCATGGAAGAAGATAAGGAAGAAGGACCAGAGCCGATAGTTCCTGGTGTCGCTAGGGCATTAAGCCCATTGGTGCGAAGAATTCTTGCATTAAATCCAAGCCCTATAAGGTCTTACGGAACTAATACTTACCTAATAGGCATTGATGAGATTGTTGTTATAGATCCGGGGCCAGAAAATAGCGCCCACTTGGACTCTGTCATAGGCTGCGGTGGAGATCGAATCAAATGGGTTACCAGCACATGCTCTGATCCAGAGCATGCAGGGGCAATTGATGCCCTCATTGAACGCACCGGAGCTGAGAAACTAACTCCTCAAGATGGTGACACAATTTTGGGAACTGAGTTCAGAATCACTATCCACGATATGGATGGCCCAGTTACTGATCATAAATCATTTCTGTTAGAAGAAGAAAGAACTCTTATATGCGGAAAGCTAATTTCTGATGATGATTCAATCCCTCTAATCACCGGTTACTCGGACCTCTCGGCTTACCATCAGAGTTTTCAAAAGACACAAAAAATGCGGTTAAAAAGATTCGCACCAGCTTTTGGTCACGTGATTGAAGACCCTAAGAAAGCTATATCTTCAGCTATTCAATCTTTTGATAAGACAGATCAAGACATCATGAAAGCGTTGAAGAAGGGCGCCAAGACTCCAACCGAAATTGCAACGGCAAGTGCTTCAAAAGGTTCAAACACGGAAGATATTGAAAGCCTAGCTGAATCCGTGCAGGTTCATTTGACGAAACTCGCTGAAGAAAAGTCAGTCAAACATCTGAAGGCCGGATGGGCGATCCGCTAACTATTTGAGATTGTTACCGAAGTCTCTAAGGAACCATGTGCCGTGCAATCTATTGGATTGATCTTCGGAACTGCAGCAAGTACCTCATCGACAATCAGATTTAAGGAATCCGCAGCATACCCCTCTCCGAGAATGACTGGAACTCCGGTATCCGAGCCGTTACTCACGAATGGATCAATCGGAATTGATCCGAGTAAAGGAACACCGAGTTCTTGCGCAAGTTTTTCTCCCCCTCCTGTTCCAAAGATCTCATAGCGGTTGCCTTCTTCATTAATGAAAGCAGACATATTTTCAATTACTCCAGCAATTCGTAAATAGTAACTTTGTGCCATGCTAGCTACTCGTGTAGCTACAGTTTGCACAGTTTTTGATGGGGTGGTCACAACGATCATGTCTGATCTTGGTAGCATCTTTGCCAATCCCATTTGAACGTCTCCAGTTCCTGGAGGCATATCAATCACGAGGTAATCCATATCTCCCCACTCAACGTCTTCAAGAAAATGGCGGACCGCACGATTCAGAATTAAACCTCGCCAATTAAGTGATGCTTTGTTTTCATCAACTAAAAACCCCATTGAGATAATCTTCAATTTGCCCGTGCCTACAGTTTTAACTAAGGGGACAATCTTTTTCGTTTCTTCATTACCCGCTAACCTTCCATCAACGCCAAGCATTTGTGGAATAGAAAACCCCCAAATATCGGCATCAAGAACACCAACTGTCAAACCTCTAGAAGCCAATCCAGTAGCAATATTTGCGGTTACTGAAGATTTACCGACTCCACCTTTCCCTGATGCGATCATAATTGATTTCGTTGTCCGAGGAATTTGGGTCACAACATCTTCCTGCGACAAATTAAAACGTGCCCGATCCATTGTTTGTGCACGTTCTTCGTCTGTTAACTCAGTCCAAACAATCTTTACACTTGAAACTTCTGAGATGTTCTTCATTCTCAACCGAACATCCTTTTGAATTTGGGCTTTAAGAGGGCAACCTGAGGTGGTCAGAGCAATCGTTATGTGCAGGTCACCGGTATCTTCGAAATCAATTTCCTTCACCATTCCTAAATCAACAATGTCCGAGCCAAGTTCAGGGTCTACGACTCCTCGTAGTTGATTTAGGACTTTTTCGTTGATTTCAAGACCTGCTTCATTCGTGCCCATAACAAATGATACAAAATTTTTTAGTGCAACCCTTTTCTCTATCCATTAGTTTCTTGTAAAATGAAATCAACCTAAATAATGGAGTAAATAGTGATAACCCTCACAGAGTCCGCAACCACAAAAGTAGATGAATTAATTAAAGAAGAAGGTGAAGACGATCTGGCGCTTCGCGTAGCTGTACGGCCAGGCGGCTGCTCTGGGTTTAGTTACGAAATGTATTTTGATTCTGACATTGCTGACGATGATGAAACAGCAAGTTTTGGTGAGATACGCGTTGTTGTTGATCCTTCCAGTTCGATGCTTTTGCAAGGGGCGACATTAGATTACAAAGATGGTTTAGACGCATCAGGTTTCAGTATCGATAACCCAAATGCACAAAAGACTTGTGGATGTGGGCAAAGCTTTAGCTAATCAAAGAAATAGCAGCTTCCATCTCACTTTTATCAAAAGCATAGTCCAAACGAGCAGTTACTTGGTTTTGGCTATTGGCAGTTATAAAACTCGGCTCAAACGTCATCCCATAGTCATTAATAATTGGGGATAAAAGATCCTGTAAGTTACTACTTTGAGAGATCTTCTCCGGATTAGTATAAACTTCTGCGTGTATTACGTTGAAGTCAGGATTTTTCCCAACAAGGTCTATAAGTATTTCCAGTGAAGGTCCGCAAATACTTGTTTGACAAAAACCAGGAGTTGAGATCAGAAGAGCTGTAGGAAGAGTATTCTCTAATGCTTCTTTAAGGGTCACAGAATGGTATGGACACGGATCAAATCGAGTACAAATAACTGAGAAATTTAATGGATTATCAAAAGTCGGTATTTGGGAATCACGTAACTGCTCCCCGACTTGTATCAGATTAATTTGATCTCGTTCGGCAACAATAAATGATAACGATTGCACATTTCCATCAATTAGATAAGAAACCTTATGGAGGCCAATTTCATTCGCTTCAAAGAATAATGGAAAATATGGGGTTGGAATTCCTTCGTCAAATTTGTTTAAGTTCACCTCTATTGACTTCCCTGATGGGAATTGCAAAGTAGCAGAAATTAACTCTGGCACGTTATTTACTGTTGGGATGCCATCAGAACCATAAAGAAAAAAAGGGGCTCGCTGCAGAGACCCTATAGTCAGTGTCGTTGGGCTTATAAGACCGTCAGCAAAGCCACTTTTCAAGTATCTGAGATTATTAATTGATTCAGATTTAGGGCTTGGATTTTGGGGAGAGCATGCTAAGGCAAAGACTGTGCCACTAGTTCCCAAAAGAAATAATCTCCGCGAGAGCTCACCCTTATGAGTTATAAGACTTTGATGGTCCATCTCCAAAATCTAACCTTTCTCCAATAGAGTTACATACTCGCTCACCCGCTAGGAGTAGTCTAAGGATATGTCAGAGTCAGTTGGACCATACTCACCAATCCTGCAATCAGGAGAGTGGTGCATTCTCTCAGGACAGATAGGCCTTCGAGGAGGAGAACTTGTTACTGGAGGGCTTGGACCTGAGCTATCCCAAGCATTTATGAACCTTAGAAGTCTTCTACGAAGCAAAGATCTTACTTTAGACAATATTGTTAAAATGACCGTATTTCTAATAGATATTGATGACTACCAGAAAATGAATGATATCTACATGAAAGAATTTGGTGATCACCGACCAGCTCGCTCTGCCGTCGCAGTATCAGCACTTCCATTGGGAGCAGTTGTAGAGATTGAAGCATGGGCTAGAATAGACCATACTTAATCATCTAAAGAAAGAATAATAAAAGAGGAACGTTAATGACTGGAACTATCATAATCATCGTTCTTCTTATCATTATTGTTCCAGTTTCAATCATTATGACAGGTCTGTTATTTAGCGGAATATTAGGGACCATCCTCCAAAAAGAAGTAGATAGTGACCATGAAGGAACTGAACTTTACGAACTAAGTAGAAAAAACTTTGAGGAATAGATAATTTTCTTAATAGGACTGTACTTGTTACCTGGATTTAAGGGTCTCTAGGTATTCCACCTAGATTGTCCGAAGCTATATCCGACAGAGCGTATTGTTTGGATCAGACTAGCGTATTCCTCTCCTAATTTTGACCGAAGTCTACGGACATGAACATCTACCGTTCGGGCTCCGCCAAAATAGTCGTAGCCCCAAACACGGGAAAGCAGGGTTTCTCTACTGAATACTTTCCCTGGGTGCGATACCAAGAATTTCAATAATTCATATTCCATATATGTCAAGTCAAGAGGACGACCATCAACTGCTGCTTGGTATGTTTCAAGATTCAGAACAAGGTCACCGTGAGATAATACCTCTCCTCTGCTATCAACGCCTTGAGACCAGAAAAGGTGTTTTAATCGGGCCTCTAATTCTTGATGCCGAAACGGGGTCAAAATAAAGTCATCAAATAATTCATCTCGAAGTTCCAGTTGCCCCAATTGTGTAGCATTCAATAGTAGTAATATCCCCTGTTGTGGCTTTGATTTTTTTCTTAAAGATCTGGCAAAAGCAAAAGCATCATTTGGATTCTCGTCAGCAACAATTACTGCTCCACTCCATTTGTGATCAAGTGACTGTTCATCAGCGATCAACGAGTTCGCAACTGCTTTCCACGAAAATCCAGCTAGATCAAGCGACTGTGCCAGCTCAGGTGGGGGTGGGTCAGGGTAGACAAGGAGTGGAGACATCTTTAAATCTTATGGTTCTTAAATCTATTCTGTTCAAAAAGTAAAATGGTTTTTTTCGTTCTTTCCATATCTTCTTTCATTCCTTACCAAACTGGCAAATAATGCTCTATTTCGAAAGGGGTTACCTTACCTTGGTAAAGTTCCCATTCGGATCGCTTATTTCTCAGGAACCATTGAAAAATATGCTCCCCCAGCGCAGTAGCGACGAGATCTGAGTCCTCCATAAGGTCCAAAGCCTGGCGCAGATCTTGAGGAAGTTGTTGTAAACCAGATGAACGTGCCTCAGTCCTGTTAAGTGACCAGAGGTTATCGTCTGCTTCAGGGGGCAGTTCGTAGTTCTCTTCAATACCTTTTAGCCCTGCTGCAAGAATAACTGAATACGCCAAATAAGGATTAGCTGCAGAATCAAGTGCTCGATATTCAATTCTAGTTGAAGAGGCTTTCCCTGCTTTGTGTATTGGGACTCGAACAAGGGCAGATCGATTATTCCTTGCCCAACTTACATACACAGGTGATTCGTAACCTGCGATCATACGTTTATAACTATTGACAAGTTGATTAGTGACCGCAGTGAATTCTGGAGCGTGGTGAAGCACTCCAGCCATGAATTTCCGTGCCGTATCTGAAAGACCCATGGGGTCGCCTGAATCATGAAACGCATTTACATCTCCTTCGAAAAGAGACATATGAGTGTGCATACCGGATCCTTGGCCTACATCTAGTGGTTTAGGCATAAATGTTGCATGAATTCCAGCATCCAATGCTATTTTCCGGACAATTAACCTGAGGGTCATGATGTTGTCGGCCATGTCAAGCGTTTCGGTATAACGAAGATCAATTTCATGTTGGCTGGCATTGTCTTCATGAAATGAATATTCGACTGGGATACCCATCGCTTCGCACATAGCTAATGTCCGACGCCGTAAACTACTTCCCAAGTCCAATGTAGTCAGGTCAAAATATCCAGCGTTATCAAGTGGAACTGGTTGACTAGAATTTTCAAAATAGAAGTATTCAATCTCTGGAGCTGTGAAGAATGTAAACCCTTTTTCTTTTGCTTGTTGAAGGTTTCTCCGAAGAACATGACGCGGGTCTCCAGCGAAGGGAGTTCCATCAAGGTTATGTATATCGCAGAATATTCGACCCGTTGGTTCTGAAGGGTCAACCCAAGGTAATAACTCAAAACTGTTTGCATCCGGAATTGCTAATACATCGCTTTCTTGAACTCTGCTAAATCCATCTATAGCTGAACCATCAAAATGTAAACCTTCCTCAAAAGCTGCTTCAAGTTCTGCTGGAGAGATAGCGAGTGATTTTAATTGTCCTAGAACATCAGTAAACCACAACCGAATTAAGCGCACTCCTCTCTCTTCAACAGTCCGTAATACATAGTCTTTTTTGGGTTCCATATATTATTTCTAACCAAATATTGGCCAAACTCCCCATATCCAGCCCAAATTAACACTCTGTTAACATTTCTTTGTCACTTACGCTCTAGAGTCATGTTAAGTAATAAACAGATGCTTTTACAGTTCACTTGTTCTGTGGATGTATCTGAAAAGTTTAGTCTTTATGAAGAATGGAGAAAGCAATTGACTTACCGAGCTGAATATCTCTGGATAGATGGTGCAGAGCCAACCGCCGAAATTAGATCAAAAACAAAAATCTTAGCTGATGGAGATGAGCCTGGTATCTGGGGATACGACGGATCATCAACTAATCAGGCCACTGGTGACAATTCTGACGTTGTCTTGAAGCCTGTTTTTCAATGCCCTGACCCAATCCGAGGTGGAGATAACATTCTTGTTATGTGCGAAACTTTTCTTACCGACAAAGAGACTCCGCATCCAACAAATACGAGAGCTTTAGCTCGAGCCGCTGAAGAGAAATACGGGGATCAGGATCCTTGGTTCGGACTTGAACAGGAATATACAATGCTTGACCCGTCTACTGGTTGGCCAGCAGGATTCCCATCAAATGGATTTCCTGGACCACAGGGACCATACTATTGCGGCGTTGGAGCTCAAAAGATTCACGGCAGGGACGCAGTAGAAGAACATACAACGCTTTGTATTGAAGCTGGCTTGAAAATATCTGGAACAAATGCAGAAGTAATGCCCGGACAATGGGAATTCCAAATTGGTCCAGCTGGAACCGTTGAGGTTGGCGATCACCTGTGGATTGCTAGATACCTACTAAATCGAGTTGGGGAAAAACACAATGTTGAAATTAGCATTGCAGCGAAACCAATGAAAGGTGATTGGAATGGAGCAGGAATGCACACCAATTTCTCTACTCAAGCTATGAGAGAAGGTTATGACGCAATTACAACAGCGTGCGAGGCACTTGGTGCTCCTGGTAAACCTGAAGAGCATCTAGCTGGGTATGGCGTCGGTATTGAAGACCGACTAACAGGTGAACATGAAACTCAGCGATATGATCAGTTCAGCTATGGTGTATCTGATAGGGGAGCTTCCATTCGAATTCCTTGGCAAGTTTCTCAAGACCAAAAGGGATACCTTGAAGATCGACGTCCGAATGCTAACGCTGACCCATATGTTGTAGCAGCACTTATGACCAATACTGTTGGAGAGGCATTAGCTTAAATTGTCATAATAAACAAGACTCGGTTAGGAATATCTGAGTTGAGTATTATTTTCAACTGTGCGGTAGTAACAACTTGATCTGGATTTGCCAGCCTCATCTTTCGTGTGACAGGCACCCTGACCTTTGGGAGTGACGAGGTACAGCAACGAGTTTTGCTCACAATTTATTCTTACTTCTTCAACTTTAAGTACATCACCTGAAGTGGCGCCCTTATGCCACAATTCATTTCTCGATGTGCTGTAGAGTACTGCCTCCCCTAATCTGAAAGTTTCCGCAACAGCCTCATCATTGGCATAAGCAACAATTAAAACTTCT
>MDTE01104830.1_pt1 | contig 13901 bp, 14 predicted proteins | sample 811231 | NCBI WGS metagenome assembly MDTE01 (sample SAMN05326651, study PRJNA326480) | marine metagenome | isolation source: seawater | place: Indian Ocean: Red Sea | collected 2010
CTACGCGCTCGGTTTCGGGGAGTCACAACAGGTACTTGGCCATGTGTACGCCGAAGACTCCGTCCCCGCCGAGTATGGCAAAGCGAGTGAACTGTCGGCTCATACCGCACCTCCGATTTCGGGGGATTCCTTAACAAACACAACAGCTCGCGACCGGGGCGACTGAACTAAATAGGCACGACCACCAGGGATGCTGGCGAAGTAGCCAAGCACATCATCACTTATCGTAGCGCGCTGGCGCTGTTCAATCGTGATCGTCGGTCCCCCTGGAATCCCGAATGCGTCGATGATGGTCAGGCTCGTTCGGCAAGCTTTGGCGAGATCGGAAATGATCCGGCGCCTCACATTGGTCGTCTCCACGAGCGAACGGCCAAAAATCAAGGAAAAAACGTGCGACACGATAATGTGATCGAATCCCTCCGCAAGTGCTTCCTGGCGCCACGCTTGGTCGGTCAGATCACCTGTTTCAACTACGACTCCCGGGTGGGACTCGCACTCCCGAATAAGCGCCACTGCATCCGCATTGAGGTCGTAGCCAAATATCCGCGCCGAAGGATATCGTTCGCCCAGCATTCGAATGTTCTGACCGGTGCCGCAACCGAGGTCCAAGAAGGATTGACCATCTCGGAAGCGCAGCAGGTCAGGGTAGGTATCGACAAAAGATTCGAGGCGCGAAACCTGACGAGAGTAACGCTCCCTCCGCTCTTTGTAGTTTGCTAACGCCAAAGTTGAGTAGCCGCGGCCTTTTGGTCCGTAGTGCAGCGGGTGAAGACGCGTGTAACGCTCAAACAGCACATCCTGGCGAATGCCCCGCAATTTTCGATGAAATCGATCCCACCCCAAGATTGGAAATGCGATCGCCCGCTCAATTGAAGAGGCCGGCAGTCCCTGTCGATACAGGAAGCGCGCATCAATGAAGCGGATTTGTATTTCAATGGATAGACGCACACAGAAAAACAGCAGTCGGCCGCCGACTGCACGATGAGTCTCAGCGTCACTCATAAACGCTACTCTAGGGCTGAGATGGTGGAGGCCCCAAGGCTCCTACGCCCGCTACCGTGCGCGGCGCCCTCGGTCGATCGCGGCCCAGACCGTCGCAGGAAATTTTCGGGCCCTTCGACACTACGGGGGAGATGGCACCGTCTCACCTAGAGTATGCTTACAACCCGACGCTCGTCAAAGAGTTACGTTGGAGACTTCTTCGTGGCAAAGCCCTCGCGCATGCGTATTTTCCGGAACACAAACCTTGGGGCACCCAAGTGGCTCTTCAAAACAGTTATTTCGGATAGGGACGTCGATAACCTTCTGACGGCTCTGGGGCCACGGCCCGGGAGTCCTCGCACGACTTCGGTCCCCTCACTCTGGACCCGCATCACCCGTAAAATTCGACCGTGGTTTTGGCCCTACATCGGTGATGCGGAGCCATGGGCCACTGCATCGGAGCACGGCTGGTACCCACCCTCCACTTACGTCATTAGCGATCCGGGGCCTTTGATGCTTCGACTGCTGGAGACATGCAACCCCACGGAGAGCGTCATGGACATGGGATGCAACTCGGGGGCCAACCTGAATTTCCTCTACCAGGCCGGCTACCGGCGTCTCTATGGCGTTGACGCCAGTGGGGCAGCCCTTGAGCACTTCGCGCGCATCTTCCCCCAGACCTTCGAGGCTGCCGACGTTCGTCACGATCTCTTTCAGCGATACCTACAACGCTGCTCAGATGAAATGGTCGACGTTATTCACTCCAACGGAGCCACTCTCGAGTTGGTGCATCCAAGTTTTCCAGTCGTGGGTGAGATGTGTCGAGTGGCTCGACGTGCCGTGTACGTTGATATCCAAGAGCGGGGACACGCATACCCCCGGGATTACATCGCGCAGTTTGAGCGAAATGGATTCCAATTGGTGTACTGCCACAGGCCCACGGACTTAGTCACAGGCAGCAGCATCTTGCACTTTGAGAAGGTACGGAGATGACCAGCTCCGCCGCGAAGCCCGATGGATCCGCACGCCGCCGCTGCCGACGGCAGCGGCGGCGCATATTAGAAGTTTCGCAAAAAGTAGACGCTCTACATGTTGCACCGGCTTTCTCGTGTCTAGAGATCGTAGACACCATCATGAACGTAGCAATGGACGCTCCCTACGGTGGCTCGGACGTATTCATCTTGTCCAAAGGGCATGGCGCAATGGCGCAATATGTCGTTCTGGAGGAAGCAGGGATCCTTGATCCAGCCAGCGTCAACACCATCTCTCAATCAGGTTCGTCTATCGGCGGACATCCCGACCGGGGCGTTCCCGGCATTACTGCATCAACAGGTTCCCTTGGCCATGGACTCCCGATAGCTCTAGGCATCGCACGCGGCAAACACGAAAGCCACGACCTTGGCCGAGTATTCGTGGTCATGAGCGACGGTGAACTCATGGAGGGTTCAGTATGGGAGGCATTGTTGCTTGGTCCATCGCTTAGCATTACGAATGTCACGATTGTTATTGACCATAACGGGTCAATCTCACGCGGCGACATAACGAATGTACAACCCAACCTCATCCCGATAGCACCCAAACTTGCGGCGTTTGGCTGGGACGTGCTCGAGGTAGACGGGCATGACTCGGCGGCGTTAGCCCAAGCTCTTGCGTCGGCAACGCAAGCCGCCCCGCTAGCGATCGTCGCGCAAACGGTCAAGGGCAAGGGCGTGAGTTACATGGAAAACCAACCCATCTGGGCTTACCGGTCTCCAACGCCTGACGAGTATGAGCAAGCAATCGCGGAACTCGCCGATCCGGAGGCCCACGATGCGTGACGCCGTCGCCCGAGCCATCACCGAGGCGGCTCGAAAGCGGAGTGACGTAATTCTCGTCGTCGCCGACATTTCACCAGCTGCCGCGCTTAAAACCTTCCTGGACGAGAACCCGACCCGCATAGTGGACGTCGGCGTTTCCGAGCAATCGATGATAGGCATGGCGGGGGGACTCGCGATGACGGGCCTGCGACCCTTCTGCTACACCATTGCTCCGTTCGCGCTGTATCGGCCACTGGAGCAGATTCGCATCGACCTGGCGTACCAGGATCTTCCTGTCGTGGTGATCGGCGTCGGCGCTGGGTTGTCTTACTCGGCTCTAGGCGCTACACACCACACGATGGAGGACGTCGCAATAGCGACAGCAATCCCCAACATGACTGTTGTCGCACCTTGCGACCCGGCGGAGACCCAGGCCGCGGTGATCGCGTCGTTTGGCCTGGAAGGTCCGATGTACCTGCGCGTCGGCAAATCAGGTGAGCCGACGCTCACCGCTGGCGCCGCTGAACCCTTCGAGCTCGGGCGCATTCGCAAAGTGCGCGAGGGATCTGGAACGGCCATGCTCGGGTACGGTCCTCTGCTCGCCACGGCCTTCGCTGCCGTCGACGAGGCCGGCACCCAGACAGCGATCTACTCCGTCCACACGCTCAAGCCTCTCGACCTCGACCGCGTGGACGAGATCCTCGCGACACACGATCACGTGGTTGTGCTCGAGGAGCACGTAGAGCACGGCGGTCTAGGAGCACAGGTGCGCTCTCACGCCCAGCAATCAGGTGCCGCAACCAAAATCACCGCCTTCCACCTGCCTGACGAGTTCTTGCATACCTACGGATCCAAGGACGATCTTCTCCGCACTGTTGGCATCACTCAAGAATCTCTTGCCGACGCGATTAAGAAGGGTTGAGCGGTGGGGACCGAGATCAACCTGATGCGGCTGTACCCCAAGCCGAAGAACCGGATGGCTGAGAGGCCCGAGATTACCGAGGAGGACCGGGAGATCTCGCGACGCTTCGATATCGACTACTTTGACGGTGACCGCCGGCACGGCTACGGCGGCTTCTCCTACCACCCGCGCTTCTGGACCGACACAGTCGACTTGTTCACCACGCACTACAGCCTGGCGGAGGACGCGTCGATTCTCGACGTGGGTTGTGCCAAGGGCTTCATGCTCAAGGACTTCTCCCTGCGCCTTCCGCGAGCGCACCTTGCCGGCGTCGACATCGCGCCCTACGCAATTGAGCATGCTGAAGCGGACGTCGCGCCCTTTCTTCAGGTGGCAAGCGCCGATGCACTTCCATTCGACGACAATTCCTTCGACCTCGTCATCTCGATCAACACAATTCACAACCTCGACCGCGACGGTTGCCTTCGCGCCCTTGCGGAGGTCGAGCGAGTGCATAGAGGCAAAGCTTTCGTCATGGTCGATGGCTGGAAGAACGAAAAAGAGCGGGAACTTTTGCAGCATTGGGTCTTGACAGCCCGTACGATGCTCAGCGCCGAGGAGTGGGTCGCCCTCATGGACGAGGCCGGCTACACCGGCGACTACGCTTTCTGGACTCCACTCACTTGATCAGGCTTCACCGTAGAACCGACGGACGCTCTCGATAACGATATCAACCTCCTCGTCCGTGAGTTTCTCGTGGATGGGCAAAGACAAAATGCCCCGCACAAGCCTCTCGGCGTTGGGCACGGACCCGATAACAGATGGGTAGCCTGGCTGCTGGGTCAGCAGTAGGCGGTGACGTACTTTCACCTCGATGCCATCTGCAATTAGCGCGGCCTCGAGCTTGTCTCGCTCTTCGCACACAATGGTGTAGTCAAAGCATGCATTAACGATGCGATCGTCGGGGGTCGGAACGCAAACCACGTCAGCCAAACCAGAAGAGTACCGGCGAGCAATTCGATTGCGGATCGCAATGATGTCATCAACTCGATGCAGCCGGCGCCTGAGAATCACCGCCTGCATCGTGTCAATCTTGAAGTTCAGCGTGGGATCGATGCATGTCTCACGGTTGATCGTGCCGAGGTAGCGCAGTGATTTGACCCGCTCAGCAACCTCCCCATCTGATGTGACAACAGCTCCTGCCTCGCCAAGCGCTGCTAGGGGCTTCATTGGGTTCAGACTGAAAGCACTCGCGTCACCGAAAGACCCCGCTGGACGGCCGTCGAACTTGGCCCCAAACGCTTGTGCCGCGTCCTCCACCACGAGCAATGAATGCCTACGCGCGATCTCGCCAATCTCGTCCATGCGAGCCATACGGCCATAGAAGTGCACCGGCAAGAGGGCAGCAGTTCGCGACGAAATCACCGCTTCGATCGCACTGGGGTCAATGTTGAAGTCATCCGCGACGTCGGCAAATACGGGCGTAGCCCCCAAGGCTAGAACCGCGTTGCCTGTGGCGATCCATGACATTGGGGACGTAATCACCTCATCTCCGGCTCCCACGCCAAGCGCCTTCAACGCCAGGAAGACGGCTCCAGTACCGTTTGAAACACCCACTGCGTAGCCACTCCGGCAACGAGATGCAAGATCGCGTTCGAACAGTTCGACTTCCTCGCCAAGGATGAACTGCCCACCTTGCATGAGGCGATCGAGCTCTTGAATGATCTCGCGGCGTTCAATCTCATCCAGACTCAGGTCACGAAATCGGATGGACCTTGCACGGGTCATGAGATCCCCTTTCTCGCGTACCAAATCAACGTGCCCGTGCAAATCAGCAGTCACTTGGCGCGTACTCTCTTGGTTGCCAACTCGTGAACATACCGTGTTGAGGCCACGCTGTCGGATTCGCTCGGGGCAAAGTCCGCCAGTTCGCGTCCTGTTTCATCCGGCGTGTACGGCCCCTCGATGACTTCGTGATGAACCACCACTTCTGTCAAGGCGATGTTTGTGTGAAACGTGTTAGCTGGCACAAGCACGGACAGGCGATCTTTCGGTTCCAAGACTTCGGAGTAGAACACTTGTCCCTGCTCATCAAATAAAACAACGAGCATAGACCCGCGCACGATGTGAAATAGCTTGAATTTGTCCACATGCCGCTTAGGCTTCCAGTACCGCAAAGACGTTTGTGCCACCAACATAGAGTGGAGGCCATCTTGCACTGATCTATGCATGCAGACGCGCGCTACACCCGTTCCCGTCTGCGCTAGTTGGACCAGTGAGTCGATCTCCTTTCGACCGAACGATAGCGTCCCATCATCCGCGATAAACGATGGCGAGCGCGCCTCCTGATGCTTGGTGAATCCCTGCACCTTCTGCTCCCAACGTTGCGATCACTCAGTTCCACAAGACCTCGATAGGATTCTTTCATGCTCTCTCAGACATTCAGCAAGGACGAATCCTGAGCGCGAAAATGCGACGCCTGCGTGGGGCAAGCATAAGTCTCGCCCGCAGTATTCGCTTACTTGCGGGCGTGATGATGGCCATGCCTCTACTGGCACTACGTCCTGTCGTTGCCGTACAAGTCCAGCAAATATGGGGCGAGCGTCTCGGCCACCTTGCGATGGAACCTGAGCTCTTCTTGAGCAAGCGCGCTGGTCGGACTGATGGGAAGAGGAGCGCAACTATCTTCTTCTTTCGTGGTCAGCCAGCCAACGAGTATCTCGCTGCTCGATGGCGGAAAAGGCTAACGGTGGGTCCTCGTGGTCTTCTGTCCCCCATCTATGACGCGTCTATCCGATTTCCCCGCATTAGTGTCCGGCCGAAAGACTGGGACGTCGAACACGTGGATCTGCGACCCCTGGATGTTGTTCCACCTCGACTTTCCTTCTCTGCCCTGGAAGCCGAACAAGGTGCAAATCTTCTCGCACATTTAGGCTTGGATCCAGGTAAGCCGTATGTATGCCTCGCTGTGCGGGACGCGTCCTACCTGGAGGCCCTTCAACCTTCTCGTGACTGGTCTTACCACGATTTCCGTGACTCGAGCATAAGCACGTATGTTGACTTGGCCAAGACGTTGGTGGAACTCGGTTATGGGGTTGTCCGCATGGGCAAAGTCGTCAACGGATACTTTGACGTTGATGAGCCCACAGTCGTTGACTACGCAAACTCTGACCTGCGATCTGACTTTGGCGACGTTTACCTCTTTGCAAACTGCGCCTTCTGTATTTCAACATCCACGGGCATGGACGCTCTTGCGTTCTGCTTTCGACGGCCTGTCGGGATGGTGAATCTTCCTGGCTTTGACGGTCTGCGACTTGGCGAGACGACGAAGCTGGTGACCTTCAAGCATATGCGGGATAGATCGTCCGGCCGAAGGCTGAGTCTCATGGAACAGCAGAGGCTGCAGGCCATGAGGGCCCGAAGAACTGATGAGCTAGACCAGTACGGCGTAATTCTGGAGGAGAATAGCGAACAAGAACTCGCCGACTTCGGGCGTCAAATGCACCAGTTAGTTCAAGCGGCCTGGAAACCCCTTCCAGGACAGTTGCAAGGTGAACAAGACTTCCTCGCGTCGGTACCGTGGGAACATGACATGACCCCGGCCCATCTCCATCTGTCTCATTCATGGTTTCAACCACAAGGAGACGTTTGCGTTGAGTAATGCATGTACTACTCTGATGCTCAATTCCACACAGGAGGCGACTTGCCCATCACGACGTACTACGGCAAATCGGATCTCACGACATTCCTCGATTATGGAGAGCAATCAGCCAACGGGGAGTTCCGCAACGTTCAGCGGCACTTAGATGGCCAAGATGCGTACGACCAGTGGCATCTAGCTCTCTATATGAAGGATTATCTTCAGTGTCTCGCAGTCTCGCGGCAGAGTGAGGTTCGCTTTGACGAGATTCCTAGGCCCGACAAGAACGTGCTCGGCTACCTGTTCGCCCAATGCCTCGAGGAATTCGAATCTGTCTGTGAATTGGGTAGCACTCTCTTTGAGGTGATCGAAGGTTTCCGCTGCACTGAGAAGTGGCTAGCAAGCCAAGCAGGCGCCGGAGATCCCAGACTTTCCCTGGACCCGTGCCGCTGGGTAGGTGTCGAAATATCGGACCTTTTCAGGAATGCGGCGGAACTGCTTCATCCAAATCAGGATGTAATGCATGTCATGTCTACAGACGACATCTCAAAACCTGTTTCTCTCATGCTTGATCGGAGTGTCTCCAACTACTGTTACGAATCCTCAGCTGAGTTCGCTACGGCCGTAAATCGCTCAGGTGCCGCCTTCCTAAACAGTTACTTTTCACTTGAAGAAACATTCACTTCTACGCGCTACGCCAAGCAACTAACCTACTTCTCGCTGAGAGATTTCATCGCTCATTCCGAGATGGATCTTTTTCACCTCTACGGGCGCACCGCGCCTCGGCCCATCGGAAACCAGGATCTCGCAGGAGGTAGGCGAGTTATCGAGGGTTTCTGGTTCGCAGGCCGTCCTGAGATCGTTGAACAATTCCGAGATCGAGTTGGGCTTCTCCCGGAGGTGAGCCACTTCCTCGATCAACGAGATTTCGCCGTGACTCCCGCCCAGCAATTCTTGGACATGTAGTCTGGCGCAAGGAAATAGAGTGACCGATTCGTCTCAGACCATCACCGCTATCGCGAGTCAGGAAGTGGGACTTGAGTGCCTGTCATGGCTGCTCGATGAGGGTTACCCTGTAGCTAACGTCTTCCTCGGCAACGAGAAGGACTTTGAGATCGCTCATCTGTGCGAAACTCGGGACATTTCATGCACGGTATTTTCGGAAGAGAGTCTTATTCGCAGCAAAGAAGCCTCCTGGCTCCTTTCCCTTTGGAATCCCCATCTCTTGACACCAGCAGGGCTCGCTAAGGCGCGGTCACGCCTCAATCTGCATCCCGCCCTTGTCCCCTATTGTCGCGGCAACGATACGGCCGCTTGGGCACTGATGACTGGCGTGCCGACCGGAGTTAGCCTTCTTGAGATGGACGAAGGCGTAGACACTGGAGCGATTTGGGCACAACGTGCAATAAGGGTCTCAAGGGCGACTAGGGGAGCCGACCTCCTTGCTCAAATGAAAGCTGAGTTGGTTGCGTTGTTTCGCTCGGAGTGGCCAGCGATTTTTGCTGGCTCGGTCGTACCGACAACACAATCGCGGCTCTTACCTGCCTACACTCGTAGGCAGACAAACGAGAGTCGAGTTAGGGACCTTGATGATTTCAAGAGTGCTGGTGAACTTTTCATTTGGCTGTGCGCCCATGACTTTGCACCAAAGTCTTCTGCGGAATTGCTGATAGACGGTGTTCGCTACGGCGTCACTCTAAACCTCAATGAACTACCGAACTAGTTCTTAGGCCTAGAGCGTTAACGCCATTGTTCGATTGCACTAATCATCCAGTCAACTTGCGAATCTGACAGATACTCGTGGGCGGGGAGGGTAACGAGTTCATTGGCCTGCGCCTCTGCTACCGGCATCGAGCCTGGGCCGAAGCCGAGCGACGCCGCGGCCTGTTGCAGGTGCAGCGGTATCGGGTAGTGCACCTTGGCCTCCACACCGCTCGCCACGAGGTGATCCAGAAATTTGTCGCGCTGTTCGGCCAACACCATGTAGAGGGATACGGTCTCAGGGTTGCGGGGATCGCGTCGCGGGACCAACAGGTTGGGCGCGAGATCGGCTAGTGAGTCGTCAAGTTGCCCCTGAATCTCGCGTCGCCGTTCCAGGCGCTCATCGAGCGTACGCAACATCGTCGATGCCACCACAGCCTGAAGGGGCTGAAGGCGATAGTTGACCCCCCAGAACTCAATGTGGTCGCGATCGACCATGCCGTGATTGCGGTACTTCAGCATCCAGGCGTGCAGGTCATCGTCGTCAGTAACGACCATGCCACCGTCTCCTATGACGTTTAGCGTCTTGAGCGGATGCATGCTGAACGCACCCACCTTGCCAAACGTACCTGGATGTCGGTCCCCCCAGCGGCCCCCAATGGCCATGCAGGCGTCTTCGAGGATTTCTAGTCCATATTCATTGGCTAGTGCTGTGATGGCATCCATATCGGGGGATGCTCCTGCCCAATGAACAGGAAGAAGAAGTTTCGTGCGTTTGGTGATGCGGGCGGCCATATCAACCACGTCTGCTTGATATCGGTCATCGACATCGCAGAACACGGGCGTAGCACCAACTGCCACTACAGCCCCTGTGGTCGCGTAGAACGAATTACAGGGGGTAATGACTTCGTCACCGCGTCCTATTCCCAGGGCCTTGAGCGACAGGATCAGTGCATCAGTTCCGTTGTTTGTGGCGACGCAATGCTTTGCACCCACGTACTCGGCGAACTCGCGTTCGAATGTTTCCATGAAGGATCCGAGCGTGAATTCACTGCTCTTGATGAGTTGGTCCCAACCGGCGGCGATCTCACTGTAGTCGGCGAATTGCATAGGCAGGTAGTTGTAGGGCACGTGCATGAGTTTCAGCCTCCCAACGAGGTCCCGTAAAAGGCTCCAACTTGAGCAGCAACGATGCCTTGCTGTTCGTCAGACATGCCTGGGAAGATCGGCAGGCTCAAAATCCGGTTACTCAGATCCTCAGCGACAGGGAGGCTTCCCGAAACATATCCGAGGTCCCGCGCCGCTGGCTGGAGGTGGAGCGGCACCGCGTAGTGGACAACCGCCTCAACGCTATTCGCACGCAGGTGGGCCTGCAATTCGTCGCGCCTGTCGGCCTGAATCATGTACGTCTGGTAGGTGTGGAATTCCCCGTTGCGCTCGACCGGCACGTTCACCAATCCACCCAGGAGTTCGTGGTAGCGATGCGCAAGACGGCGCCGCTCAGCGATCCGCGCGTCGAGATCAGCCAGTTGGACTCGCAGCAGCGCGGCCTGGACCTCGTCGAGTCGACAGTTAAAAGACCACGTGGCGCAGGTTCCCCGGTCCACCAGACCATGATTCTTGCGCAGGGCAACGTCGTGAACGACGTGTTCGTCTTGGGAGGTAACGATGCCCGCGTCGCCGAAAGCGTGCAGGCTCTTCAGCGGGTGGAGCGAAAAAGATGCTGCCTGCCCCCAGGATCCGACGCGCCGTCCCTGGAATGTTGAGCCCACTGCCTGGGCAGCATCCTCAAGGATCGCCAGATCGTGTCGGTCTGCTATCTCCTGAATGCGCACCATGTCAACCGGGCGACCGGTAAGATGAACCGGCATGATCGCACGGGTGCGTCCCGTGACGGCAGCCTCAATGGCCTCGGGGTTCATGTTCGCATCTTCGGTAACGTCAGCGAAGACCACGGTTGCTCCGACGAGAGCGATGGCTGCAGCCGACGCGAAGAAGGAGTTTGGCGCGGTTATGACTTCATCGCCCGGTCCAACGCCCAGCGAGCGCAAGACGAGGTGTAGTGAACAGGTTCCATTCGCTACGCCGGTAGCGAAGGGGGCTCCGACGTAGTCGGCGAACTCGCGCTCGAACCCAGACACATTCGGACCCTGTATGTAATGCCCCGAGTCGAGTACACCATCGAACGCGGCACGGAGGTCTTCGCGAACTCCAGCGTTCTGGACACCGAAGTCCGTGTAAGGAATCGCAAAATCACTCATCCTGCGCTCACCATAAGGCGGAGCATTGCAGGTATCCCGATCTCAGGCGTCGTCGGAATGTGGTCAGGAAAGCGCCGGATCAATCCAGAGAGGTCGAAACTTCGAAACGTTGGGTTCGCCTCTGAACCAACTGATGCCACGGTTGCACCGGAGGGCGCGACCGAACGAACGAGTTCAGCAACCTGGGCAAAGGTCCGCATCTGACCACTAGCGACATTGATTACGCCTCTCTCGATTTGCGTGATTGAGCGAACGATCACGTCGGCGACGTCACTTATGACGACGTGATCGCGGCCAGCCGCTCCACCTCCGAAGACGACAATTTGGCCATCACCCAAAGCCTGCCGTGCGAATCGGTTGGGCCCGTAACTGTTGTGGGTATCGCCCATGCCGTAGACGGGGGCGGGTCGCACGATGGTGAACACGTCAGTCCGGATCTCCGCGCAGGCCAACTCTCTACCCAAGCTCATCACTCCATGAAAGGAATCCGGTGTGCAAGCCGTCTGTTCGGTCACAACTCCACTTGCGCTGCCATAGACCGCATCGGAACTCACGATCACCAACTGCCCAAGCTCCAGGCCTTCGGCTGCTTTGACGAGACTGTTTGTCATGGTCAAATTCGCCGCGGCCTCGGCAGCATTTCTCGCGGGAGCGACAGCCGCCGAGTGTACGACCGTGTCTCCTGCCCGCAGAACTGACGTAAGGATACCGATCGACTCCGGCGCCATGAGGTCCAAGTCACGAGACGAGAGTCCGACTACTTCAAGTCCCCTTGCTTCGGCTTCGGACACAACATGAGATCCGATAAAGCCGGACGCCCCTAGGACTACAACTCGCTTACTATTCACCGGAAACTCCCAATTGCACGAGGCGCGAGGGACTGAAAATAGCCCATGACCGCTCAACTTGACGGTACGGATCCACCACAATTGGACCCAGTTCGGAACCAAGACTTCTTTGAAGGAAAGAAGAGTACTCCGGCCACGGGGTCGTCACAACTACGACGTCACACTCGGTGAGAACCTGCTCGACCGAATCCGTAATGGCAGCACGACTGCCGGCAGGGCGGGTGGGCAATTCAGCTTGTGGGTCATGAACGAGCATGTCTATGGCCGGCTCCAGTGCCTCAACAAGCGCACGCCCCGCGCCGCCGAGCGTTGATATGGTCCCGGGCTTGTAAGCAAGACCGAGAACCCCAAGCCGCTTCACCGAACGCTCTTGGCGAATCCGCGTCAGAACCCGCATCGTCCAATCGCGCATATGATGCGAGTGCTTCAAAAGAGCGTGAGAGAAACTGGCGCTCACACCGCAGGCCTCTGCTATGGCTTGAATGCCTAGGAGGTCACGCGCTAGGTTGGCACCTCCGATTCCAAGACCGGGTGAGATGTACGACCGTTGGCCTATTCGGCCATCTTCACGGAGTGCTGGCTCGATGTCTCGCCAGTCCGCACCGACCCTTTCGGCTAATTCCGCGAGCGAGTTCGCCGCAGTGATACTAGCTGCCAACACGACGTTTGCCGAGAGTTTTGTCAGTTCGGCCGATTCGTAGGACATCACATGCACGGGACATCCTGCTAGTGCTAGGAAATCTCGCAGACCAGCAGGCAATGGGGCCTTCGGCTGGGAGGTTCCAATGATGTACCGCTCGGGGAATTGAGCACGCTCAATTCCCCGTCCAAAGATGAGCGTCTCCATGAAGTAGTACAGCTCAGGATGCCTATCGCGGTGCGCGCGGGTAAAGCCCGGGCGCACCTGGCTGGCAATCACGATGGGCGTGCTCTGAGGGACGGAAGCCGTGATGATCCGCAGCAGTTCACTTACCTCAGAGTCATCATTTTCGCCTGTTTCCTTGAGCATTGTGTCAACCGCGATGAGCACAATGTCACAATCCTGCAGCGCATGAGTATCGCCGGTGACGACATATCTGTCATCTGCTCGATCAAGAAAGTCAACGACCCCAGGCTCAGCCGGGTCGAACTGAGCGGCTTTGATTTCGGCCACGCGTTGAGGATTCGTGTCGAAGGCAATAACGTCGGTGCCCCACCGATGGGCAGCTACGGACAGGCACACACCCAAGTGGGTGAGTCCGACTATGCCAACTCTCACGCATGTTCCAATCGATCGGACACGCCACTGAGGATTCGTGAGATCTCGTGGCTTGTGTCGAGATTTCCTGGGCTTCTATCGGATATCAGGGCCAGGAAGTGAGCGAACTCTGCAGTCCATGTCGGATCAACCTGAACCAGAGTGTGCGTTCGCTCGCTTGGGCGACCACTTGGACGGACTCGATCCCGGACCGTCAGGGACGCAGGGCCCCATTTGCACAGGCTGGAAATATGCAAACTACCTTCGCTGCCCCTGATGTCGCACCTGAACTCGTTTCGCCAGCTGAGCATCGTTGTCTCAAGGTACGCCGCTGGACTCCCAGATAGGCGCATGGTTGCATGGTCATAGGCTCGATTCTCCACAGTTCGCGCATCGACGTAGTCGACTTCACGCCCTGATAGACCCCACCAAAAGTCGACCATGTCGAGAAGATGTGACCCGAGGTCAGCGATCACACCGAGGCCCGCGTCGCGCCAAGGGCTCGCTCGAACAAGGGCGGCTGTCCCGTTTCCGTA
>MDTE01127495.1_pt1 | contig 13901 bp, 13 predicted proteins | sample 811231 | NCBI WGS metagenome assembly MDTE01 (sample SAMN05326651, study PRJNA326480) | marine metagenome | isolation source: seawater | place: Indian Ocean: Red Sea | collected 2010
TAGTTCTTTTATCAGGATTAATTTTTTCTGCAAGAACGCATACCATAATATTATCCTCATCATCATTTGTAAGAGATAAAACTGTTTCTGTTTCTTCAATATTTGCTTCTTTAAGAATATCTTCATCTAAACCATTTCCATTAATTACAATCGTATTATTAAGCTCGTTAGCAATAAACTCTGCTCTCTCTTTATTTTTTTCAACTATCTTTACCCTTACTCCTTCTGTATCTATTTCTAAATTTTTTGCCAAATTAAATCCAATATTTCCTCCTCCTACAATAAGAATTTTTTTTGCCATTTTTTCCTCATGTCCAAAAGCTGTTAATGTTGTATCGACTTGTGAAGCGTTAACAACGACAAAAGCCTTATCGTCAACTATCATCTTGTCTTTTTTTTTAAGTATAACGAATTTTTCACCTCTGATAACACCAAGAACATTTGCTTTTAAATCTGGAAAGCTTTTTGCTAATTTGCCTAATTCTGTGTTTACTAAAGGACAATTTTTACCAATATTAATTTCCAAAACCTTAATTTTTCCATTTGCAAAAGGCACACTATCAACAGCTCCCGGAGCATCCAATTTTCTTTGTAATGATTTAGCAACTTCCATTTCTGGGGAAATTATTACATCAATTGGTAAATTTGATTCACCATACAATTTTCCCCACTTTCCACCCAAAAATTCTTGACTTCTAATTCTTGCTATTTTCTTGTTTATTTTAAAAATTGAATACGCTACTTGGCATATAACCATATTTGTTTCGTCATTTTGAGTAACAGCTATGATCATATCAGCTTCTTCAGCTCCAGCTTTTTCTAGAACCGATGGAAAAGTAGCTCTTCCAACTACCCCTTTCACATCTTGGGTATCATTTATTTTTTTAATATATTCGCTCGATTGGTCAATAACGGTTATTGCATGACCCTGCGCAGATAATTGCTTTGAAATTGAAAAGCCAACTCTACCGGCTCCACATATAATTATATTCATTTAATTAATACCTTTGATTCCTAAAGTTTTTAATTTTCTATGAAGAGCTGATCTTTCCATGCCAACAAATGCAGCCGTTTTAGATATATTTCCTTTATGTCTTTTTAATTGCGAAGACAAGTAATCCTTTTCAAATTTTTCTCTAGCTTCTTTTAACGGGAAAGACAGGGTATTAGTGTATCCTTCGGCCTTATCTTTAACATTTTTTTGAGATAAAGAATCTTGAACTAGGTTGTTAACATCAACTTTTTTTTCATTTGCAGCTAATATAGAAATTCTTTCAACTAAATTTCTTAATTCTCTTACATTACCCGGCCATTCATATTTATAAAACAAATTAAAGCCGGTATCTAATTTTGTTTCATTTATTCCATTTAATTCTGATATTTTTTTTGAAAAATAATTTAACAATAATGGTATGTCCTCTGTTCGATTTTTTAAGGCAGGTAGGAAAATTGGAACTACATTTAATCTATGATAAAGATCTTCTCTAAAATTTCCGTTAGTGATTTCTAACCTAATATCCTTACTAGAAGTGCTAATTATTCTAACATTTGTATTTATTTCTTTAAATCCATTTACTCTTTTAAATTTTTGATCAATCAAAACACGCAAAATTTTTGCTTGCGTTTCCAATGGAATTTCGGACACTTCATCAATTAATAAAGTTCCATGCATAGCCTTTTCAAAAAATCCTAAATTTATTGTTCCATCTGAATTTTCGGAGCCAAAAAGTTCAAGTTCATATTTTTTAGGATCTAGTAAAGCACCGTTGACAATTACAAATGGTTTTTTTGATCTAGATGATTTTTTATGAATTTGACGAGCAACTAACTCTTTGCCTGATCCAGCTGGTCCAGAGATGAAAACTCTACTTTCTGTATTTCTCAGTTTACTAATTAAGTTTTTTACTTTTTGAATATCTTGACTTTCACCAACAATATCATATGAATGAAAAAGTTTATTCTCTAAAACATCTTTTTCTCTTTTCAAATTTAAATTTTCAACAGCTCTATTAACAAAATTTAATAGCCTTTCAGATGAAAAAGGTTTTTGCATAAACTCAAACGCGCCTAATTTAAGTGAGTCAACAGCCATTTGAACATTTGCATGTCCAGAAATCATAATTACTGGCAAATCTGAATCATTTTTTTTGATGTGATTTAAAATTTCTATTCCATCGTTATCACCTTTATCTAGCTTAACATCTATAATAGCTACATCGGGTAACTTTTTGTTAATTTCGTTAATAGCCTGGTCATAATTTGAGGCTTCTCTTACTAAAAAACCTTTTTCAGCTAAAATACTAGAAATCAGTAATCTAATATCTGAATTATCGTCTATAACTAAAACTTCATTACTCATAATATTTAGGAATCGTAATTTCTATTTTTGCTCCTTCTCTCACTGAATTAAACTCAATTAAACTTTCGTGATCATTTACAATTTTAGTAACAACAGCTAAACCAAGTCCAGTACCTTTTTTCTTTGTTGTATAGTAAGGAGCTAGCATTTTTGTTTTATCAACATTACCAAACCCAACACCGTTATCTAAAATAATAACGTATATATAATCACTATCATCTCTAATATCTATGTTAATTTTTCCTTTAAAATCAACAGTTTTGCTTATTTTTTCATAAATAGATTCTATTGAATTTTTTACTAAATTTATAAATACTCTGTTGAGCTGCTCCTCATCTCCATTAATAAAATTATTAGACTTATTTTTTGTAAATAGAAATTTTATTTTAGGTTCTGATAACTCGTGTAAATTAATAGATCTTGATATAATTTGATTTAAGTCTATTTTTTTAAAAATAGGTTTTGGCATTCTAGCAAAATCTGAAAATTCATTAACTAAATGTTCAATATCAACAATTTGTTTATTCATTGTATCTAGGTATTTTGAAAAATTGTTATTGTCATCTCCAACCTTATTAGAATATTTTTCCCTTAATCTATCTATAGATAATTGAATCGGAGTAAGTGGATTTTTTATTTCGTGAGCCAATTTTCTTGCTACATTCTCCCAAGCTGCATGTTTCTCGGATAAGATAAGTCTGTCTTGTTGTTTTTTTAATTTTTCTATCATTGAATTAAAGTTTGTATTTAATTTTTCAAACTCTTTATCTGTCTCAATTTGAGGTACCTTCGCATTTAAATCTCCTGAGCTTATTTTTTCTGAAGCTCCAATCAAATTAATGATAGGTTTAGTTAATCTGGAAGCAAAGTTAATAGAAATAACAACTGAAAGAAAAAGCAATAAGGAAACTATAAGTACATAGATAACAGCAAACGTAATTTTAATTCCTGTTTTTTGATTTTGTACATTATAATAAAAACCTATTGCTTCTTGTGTAGCATTTAAATAACTGATCATTGTTGGGTCCATAAATCTTACAATGTAAAGATATGTATCTATAAAATTGTTTAGTTTAACTAATGCTGATGTTCTATTTGTGTTGGCATCTGTAATCCTAACTGGTTTACCTTTAGCTTCCAAAGACATAACGAATGCTTCTTCAGGTGGGGGAACAAACTTTATAGAAGAATCTGTTATATTAGACATAATTGGATTTCCTGTACTATCTATCAAATGGACTTCGTCAAGTTTTCTTATTAATCTTTGAGTTGCAAGAATATTTAAAAAATTTTTAGGATTGTCGTAAAATAAACCTGATTTGCTATCAACATCGATAACCATTAATAAAACATCTGCTTCTATTGAATTTCTGCTTTGTTCTACATAATTATTTGCAATTTCTGATGAATTGTTAACGACAGATTTAATTTTTTTATCAAAATAAGTTTGTAGTCCAGCATTAAATAAAACTAACGAAAAAATAGCAATTATTATTGATGGTAATAATGCGCTTACAGAAAAGAAAGTTATATATCTTAAACTAATTCCAGAACCTAGCTCACCACTTTTCTTTTTTTTTAAATTTTTATATATTTCTCGTAAAACCAAAAAAAGGAATAATAGTAAAAAAACTGAGTCAATTACAATAAGTAGCTCAAGATTTGATTCTGTAAGTTTAATAAAGCTTTTGTTAATAAAAGTAAAAAAGGTTAATAAACCAAACACTATGCAAATTAGTGATGATGCTATTACCCATTTGTTATTTTTAATGATATGAATCATTCAATAAATAATAGTTAATATTAAAACATATATATGGCAATTTTAAAAAAATGAGCTTATTTCTTATACTATTAGCTGCAGGAGATAGTAAAAGGTTAAAATCTAATACTCCTAAACCCTATCATAGGATAAATAACCGAACCTTAATAGAACATAGCATTAATGCATTTCGGGATTTTGATGGAATTAAAAAAACTTTATTAATTTATAACAAAAAACATAAAAAATACTTAAAAAAACTAAATCTGAAAAACATAATAAAAATTGAAGGAGGAAAGTTCAGGCAAGAATCGGCTTTTAAAGCTCTGAAAAAAATTAAAAAAATGAATTGTAAAAAAGTAATAATTCATGATGCTGCAAGACCTTTTCCATCAAAAATTATAATTAATAATTTGATATCTAAACTTAAAAATAATGATGCTGTAATACCAATCATTAAAACAAACGATGCAACTAAAAGAGCAAACGAAAATGTTGTTTTTAAAAATATAAAACGCAACAGTTTAAGATTTGCTCAAACTCCACAAGGTTTCACTTTTAAAAAAATATATGAAAAACACAAAATAAACGAAAATTTAAATTTAGATGATGATAGCGCCTTATTCACTGAAGTGGGTGAAAAAGTTGTAACAATAAACGGAAGTAAAAAAAATATAAAAATAACTGATAAAGAAGATTTAGATATTTTCAAATCTTTAAAAAAAGGAAAAATCTACACTGGAATTGGTTTTGATATTCATAGGTTGACTAAAAAAAGAAAACTTTATCTTGCTGGAATAAAAATACCTTATGATCTTGGACTGCAAGGGCATTCAGATGCTGACCCTGTTCTGCATGCTCTTATAGATAGTTTACTAGGTGCTTGTAGATTAGGCGATATAGGCAAATTATTTTCAAATAGAAATAAAAAATACAAAAATATAAGGTCTACAATTTTATTAGAAAAAGTTATTGATAAAATTAAATATAAAAACTTTTCAATTAATAATATTGATATCAATATTATTGCTCAAAGACCTAAAATAAAAAAATATTCAAAAAAAATGATACAAACTTTAAGCAAACTATGTAAAATTAATACTAATCAAATTAATATTAAAGGCAAAACAACAGAAAAACTTGGTTTAATAGGCAAAGGAAAAGCTATAGCTTCTGAAGTTATAGTTTCAGTAATTAAACATGATTAAAAAATTAAATATTCTTTTTCTAACGTTTTTTATGATTGGTAAAATAAAATATGCACCTGGAACTATAGCATCTTTTTTTACTTGCATTTTATTTTTTATTTTAATTAATATTTTTAACTTTAATCTTGTCTTTTTTTTTACATTATTTATTTTTCTATATTCTTTTGTTGCAATAAATAATTCTTTTGATGAATTTGATTCTGAAGATCCCCAGGAAATAGTAATAGATGAAGTTGTGGGTCAAATGTTAGTACTATTAGCTATACCAATTTATGAAACTTTATATCCTCTTAACATAATTTATTATTGCGTAGGTTCTTTTTGTCTATTTAGATTTTTTGATATATGGAAACCTTATCCTATCAGTTATGTGGACAATAATATGTCAGGATCTTTAGGAATTATGCTTGACGATATCTTTGCAGGTTTTTATTCAATTTTAATCCTATGTTTAGTTTTTTTCTTTTTAGGTGGTTAAAATGAAGTTAATTATTAAAGCAATAATTAAAAAATTAATAAAAAAAAAAATTAAAATTTCAATAGCTGAATCTTGTACTGGAGGTAGACTTTCTAGTGCTTTTACTTCGGTTAGTGGTTCTTCTAAAGTTTTTGGTCTTGGTTTTGTCTCCTATTCCAACCATTCAAAAATTAAAAATCTCAAAGTTCCAAAAATTTTTATAAAAAGATATGGAGCTGTTAGTGAGCAAGTGTGTAAAGCTATGGCTAAAAATGTCAGTAAAATAGGTAAAACAAATATGTCAATTTCTATAACAGGAATAGCTGGTCCTGGTGGTGGTACCAAAAAAAAGCCAGTTGGCTTAGTTTTTATTGGTATAAAAAAAAGAAAAAAAATTAATGTTCAAAAATACTTATTTGCGAATAAAGGACGTCATTACATTCAAAATGCTACCGTTAATAAATGTCTAAACTTGATTTTAAGTACTCTTAAATAAATAAATTGCTCTTTTTTCAAAAGCATCTGCTATTTTTTTTAAACCTATATCGAATGACTTGTTCATTAACTTATCTAGGATTTTATTTTTTAATTCAAAATCCACATGAAAATCTATCTCGCTATTTTGACCTTTTTGTTTAAAAAACCATTTATTTTCCAGATGTTTTAAGGGTCCGTCAATATTTGTTACGTGAATTGAATCTGAGATTTTGTCATAAATAACATGACTTTTATAAGTTTCATTGAAAAAACTTTTTCCTATTGTTAGATCAGCTGTAATTTCTACGGTCTTGCCTTTGTCAGTGTTTGTATGAATTTTACCTTCAAGACACCATGGTACGAATTCTGGATATCGTTCAATATCAAGAACCATTTTAATTAATTTATCTTTCGAGCAAGGTATTTCTTTTTTTATTGAAGCGCTTGGCATTGATTTTGTTCTTCTCTCAACTTCTTCATTATAGAAAAATCTTCATCCGCGTGATAGGAAGATCTTGTAAGAGGTGAGGAAGAAACAATCAGAAAACCTTTTGAGAGTGCTATTTTTTTAAATTCAGAGAATTCATCTGGATGCACATAACGATTTAATGGGTAATGTTTTACTGAGGGCTGAAGATATTGTCCTATTGTTAAAAAATCTACTTTAGCAGTTAAAAGATCATCCATTACTTTCAAAACCTCATCTTTGGTTTCTCCGAGACCCAACATAATTCCTGATTTAGTAAATATAGTTTTATTAATTTTTTTTACGGATTTTAATAAATTTACTGAAGCAAAATATTTTGAACCTGGTCTTATTGCTCTGTATAAACTTGGAACTGTTTCAATGTTATGATTAAAGACATCAGGGTTTGCAGAAACAACCTTTTTATAAGAATCTCCTTTTCTTAAAAAATCTGGTGTTAACACTTCAATAGTTGTATTTTTATTTAATTTACGTGTTTCTTTTATCACTTTATAAAAGTGATTTGCCCCACCATCATTAAGATCATCTCGATCAACAGAGGTAATAACAACATGTTTTAAATTTAATTCTTTAGTTGCTTTAGCTATTTTTGATGGTTCGAGTGGATCTAAAAAATTTGGTTTACCAGTTTTAACATCACAAAAAGCACAAGCTCTAGTACATACATCACCCATTATTAAAAACGTAGCATGTCTTTTGCTCCAACACTCAGAAATATTTGGACAGCTAGCTTCTTGGCAAACTGTATGTAGTTTTTTTTGATTTAAAATTAACTTTGTATGAAAATAATTTTGACTATCTATAATTTTAGTTCTTATCCAATTAGGCTTTTTTTTTATAGGGTTTATAGGATTGTTTACTTTTTCGGGATGTCTTAATTTCATTTTTAATTATTTTTATAAATTTTTTCGTTTGCTTTACCATACATAAATTTCTTTCGGTACAAAATTTCTAAATAATCTAAATCAATAGTTTCAGTTAATAAATTATTCTTTTTTTCAATTAATGCCAATTGACTTATAAGTATTTTTTTTTCGTTATTTAATTGGTTTTTAATTTGCTGTTTTTCGTAATATGAAATGATTCCTCTTTCGCCATCAATTAAGTTAATAATAACGTAAAGAAATAAAAAAATGCTTATAAGCATAAATTTTTTCTGATTTATTATTTCTACAAATTTCATCTATTTAAACTTTAGCCATTTTTGAGGAATTTCCAAGCTCCTCTTCTATTTTTAATAAACGATTGTATTTAGCTACTCTTTCTGATCTAGTTAGAGAGCCTGTTTTTATTTGAGAGCAATTTGTCGCTACAGCCAAATCAGCTATAAAAGTATCTTCCGTATCTCCTGATCTATGAGAAATAATGGTCTTATAATGATTTTGCTGTGCTAAATTTATTACTTCTATAGTTTCTGTTAAAGTTCCAATTTGATTAGGTTTTATCAATATTGTGTTGCCAGCTTTTGATTCAATGCCTTTAAGAAGGCGATCTTTATTAGTTACAAATAAATCATCGCCAACTATTTGAACATTACTATTTATAGACTTCGTTAAACTTATCCAAGATTCCCAATCGTCCTCTGAAAAAGGATCTTCTATTGATTTAATTGGATATTTTTTAATTAAATCGGAATAATATTCTATAGTTTTATTTGCTGAAATAAATTTAGCTGAACTTACAGCATATTTGCTATCTTTAAAAAGTTCATTTCCCGCAACATCTAAACATAATGAAACATCATTGCCTGCTTTAAAACCAGCTTTAGTTATTGCTTCTAAAATAAGTTCAATAGCTTCTTCATTGTTAGATAATGAAGGTGCAAAACCACCTTCATCGCCTACTGTTGTTGGAAAGTTTTTTTTGCTCAAAAGTTGTTTTAATTTTTGGATAACCAAAAAACAAATATTTATTGCATCTTTAAAAGTATTTGTTTTATCCGGTCGTATCATAAATTCTTGAATACGTAATGAATTGTCTGCATGCGCACCTCCATTAATAATATTCATTAATGGTATGGGTAGTATTTTTTCTTTTCCTAAATGTTCATACAAAGGTATTTTTTTTGCAATTGCAGCTACTTTGCTAGAAGCTAATGAAACAGATAAAATAGCATTTGCTCCTAATCTTTTCTTTTGTTTTGTGCCATCCAACTCAATTAAAACTTTATCTATTTTTTTTTGATCAAGAGGGTTTAAGCCTTGTAATGCTTTTGCTATTTCTCCATTAACTTTTTCTATGGCTTTTGATACACCCTTCCCAAGATATTTTTTATTATCAACATCTCTTAGTTCAAAAGCTTCGTGAGTACCGGTAGATGCACCAGATGGAACTATTGCCGAGGCTTTGTTTCCATCCTCTAAACAAACTTCAGATTCAATTGTAGGATTTCCTCTACTATCAAAAACCTGTCGACTTTTGATCTTCTTAATTTTTGCCATCTTTAATCAATTTATCAATTTGAATTAACTGTTTTAATAAATTTGGCATTTTTGCTAAAGGAACCATATTGGGTCCATCTGATGGAGCATTATCTGGATCTGGATGTGTTTCCATAAAAATTGCTGCAACCCCAACAGCAATTGCTGCTCGGGCAAGATATTCTACAAATTCTCTTTGGCCTCCACTTTTATCTCCCATTCCTCCTGGTTGTTGAACGGAATGTGTTGCATCAAATACTACTGGATAGCCATTCTTAGCCATTATGGGTAAAGATCTCATATCGGAAACTAAAGTGTTATAACCAAAGCTTGCTCCTCTCTCTGTTACCAAAATATTTTTATTACCAGAGTCCTCTATCTTTTTTGTTACATTTACCATATCCCAAGGAGCTAAGAACTGTCCTTTCTTAACATTAATAATTTTTCCAGTTTTTGCTGCAGCAATTAATAAATCTGTTTGTCTACATAAAAAAGCAGGTATCTGTAAAATATCTACATGTTTAGAAACTGTTTCACATTGATCTATAGTATGAATATCAGTCAATACCGGTATATCTAAATCTTTTCTAATTTTATCAAAAACTGGCAAAGAACTATCGAGACCCGCTCCTCTTTTTCCTTTAAGGCTCGTCCTGTTTGCCTTATCAAAAGATGTTTTATAAATTAGGCCTATACCAAGTTTTTGTGTAATTTCCTTAAGTTTTTCAGCAACTTCAATAGCATGCTTTTCATTTTCTAATTGGCATGGTCCCGCTATTAAAGTAAATGGACTGTTGTTTGAAATTTTTAATTTACCGCATTTGATTAATTTATTTTCCATTAATTTCTTTCTTGATTTATTTGTGCTGCTTTAACAAAAGATGAGAATAAAGGATGTGGAGTAAATGGTCTAGATTTAAATTCAGGATGAAATTGTACTCCTACAAACCATGGGTGATTTTTTAATTCAATAATTTCTGGTAATAAACCATCTGGAGATAAAGCTGAAAAAATTAGTCCTTTTTTTTCAAATTCAGTTTTATATTTAATATTCACTTCATATCTATGCCTATGCCTTTCATTAATTTTATTCATAGAATATATTTTTTTAATTAAAGAATTGCTTTTTAATATTGCTTCATAAGATCCTAGCCTCATTGTGCCTCCTAATTTTTCCTGACTTCCTTTAAACTTCTTTTTCCCTTTATGCCATTCTTCTAGCAAACCAACAACTGGGGTGCAATTATTTCCAAACTCGCTAGATGATGCATTTTTAATATTTAATAAATTTCTGGCTGCTTCTATAACTGCCATTTGCATTCCAAAACAAATACCAAAAAAAGGTATATTGTTTAATCTTGCGTATTTTATGGCAGCAATTTTACCTTCGCTGCCTCTTTTACCAAATCCTCCTGGTATAAGGATTCCCGAAACTTCCTTTAAAACAGATTTAGATTTATTATTTTCTAGATCTTCTGAATCTATGCGATTTAAATTAACTTTCAGATTATTTGAAATACCTCCATGAACTAGGGCTTCATCTAGTGATTTGTACGCATCTTTTAAATCTACATATTTCCCAATAATTCCAATGTTTACATCTTTTTTTGTATTTATAAGTTTTGAAGTGATTGTTTTCCATTTAGTCAGATTAGGTTCTTTTTTACTTTTTATTTTAAAATGATTTAATACTCTTTCATCTAATTTTTCTTTATTAAAACTGATAGGAGCTTCATAAATAGTTCTAACATCAATGGTTTGAATAACATTCTCTAATTTTACATTACAAAATAATGAAATTTTGTTTCTTGCGTCTTTGGGTATACTTTTTTCAGTTCTGCATATAATTATATCTGGTTGAATACCTAAACTTCTCAATTCTTTAACTGAGTGTTGCGTAGGTTTAGTTTTTAATTCACCCGAAGCTTTCATGTATGGAACTAATGTAAGATGAATAAACAAACTATTTTTTTTACCTATATCGTTAGAGAATTGTCTTATTGCTTCAAGAAAAGGCAAGCTCTCTATATCGCCAACTGTTCCTCCAATTTCACAGATAACAAAATCTTCATTTTTTATATCTTGAGAAATAAATTTTTTAATATGATCGGTCACATGCGGAACCACCTGAACTGTTCCACCTAAAAAATCTCCTTTCCTCTCTTTTTTAATTATGTCGTTGTAAATGCTTCCTGTTGTAATATTGTCAGACTGAGTAGCTGAAATTCCGGTAAATCTTTCATAGTGTCCTAGATCTAAATCTGTTTCTGCGCCGTCATCTGTCACATAAACTTCTCCGTGCTGGAATGGATTCATTGTACCCGGATCAACATTTAAATAGGGATCCAACTTTCTAATTCTTACGTTAAAACCTCTAGATTGTAATAGTGCTGCTAAGGAAGCAGATGATAAACCTTTCCCTAATGATGAAACCACGCCGCCAGTGACAAATACATATCGCGCCATGGAAGAACATTATAGCTTATCTAAAAAAAAAATTAAAGTTAAATTATTAGTCTGATTTAGGTATTTCAGGTTCTGAAGAATCTTGTTTTTCTTCTACCTTTTCTAAAACTGACGAAGTTGGTAGTTCATCACGTGATATAACAGTTAAAACTATACTAGTTAAAATAAATAAAGTGGCAATTATCGCTGTTGCTTTAGTTAAAAAATTACTGGCTGATCTTGAAGATATAAAGCTATCTTGAGAAACTCCTAATCCTAAAGCTCCACCTTCTGATTTTTGTATTAAAACTAAGAAGACCAATAATATAGCAAGAATCACATTTATACTTAGAACTAAATTTTCCATGACTGTTATTTATAGTATTTCTTTATTATATCAATAAATTTCTTGGACGATTGAGACGCGCCACCGATTAAAAAACCATCTATTTCACTAATCTTGGAGAATAAAGTGATATTTTTATTATTAACAGAACCTCCATAAAGTACTTTTGGATATTTTTTAGTTTTAAATAACTTTTTATATAGATTTTTTATAAATTTAAAAGTTTTTATAAGCTCATTTTTTTTTGGTATCTTGCCTGATCCTATAGACCAAACTGGTTCGTAAGCTATAATAATTTTATTTTTATCAAAGCTTTTTTTAATTGATTTTTTCAATTGATTGCCAATTACAGAAAATGTTTGACATTTATTTTTTTGTTTTTGAGTTTCTCCAATGCAAAAAATAACTTTTAAATTGGCTTCAAGAGCATTTTCAATTTTTTGCATAATTAATTTATTTGATTCACCTTCAAATCTGTTTTCAGAATGACCCAAAATAACATAATTAGCTCCAGACTTTTTAAGCATTGAAGCACTAACAGAACCTGTAAATGGTCCATAATTTTTATTGTGAGAACAATTTTGTGCGCCAATTGAAATAACATCTGAATTAAGTTTTGAGCTAAAAAAATTTATTAAAATATTTGGTACACATAAAATAACTTTACTATTTTTGTTCTTTTTTCTAAATTTAAGACAAAAATTGTTGATCCGTTTAATGATTTTCAATGAGCTAAAATCACCAAACATTTTCCAGTTACCTATAAAATATTTTAATTTGTTTGTCATGATTTAATATGTAACTATATAACAATAAAATAAATAATATAATTAAAATGTTAGGCTCTATTAGAAAGTTTTCTACATCAATTACCGCAAAGGTATTTTTATTTATTGTTGCAATTCCTTTTGTATTTTGGGGAATGGGAGATTTATTTAGAGGCGGTAATCAAAATACCATAGCGCAAATTGGTAATGAAAAGCTCTCAGCTCAAGAATTTATTAATTATATAAATAGTAAAAATATCAATCAGGCAATAAACGAAAATTTGATTGATCAAATGCTTACCAGCTTCATCGGAGAAAAAATTATTAGTTTAGAAGTAGATAAATTAGGCATTCAATTATCAGATGAATCGCTAAGCAAAATTATAAAAAATGATAAAAATTTTTTAAGAGATAATAAATTTTCAAGAATTGAATATGAAAAGTTTTTAGTCAAAAACAATGTAAGTGCTGTGGGATATGAAAAATTCATAAGCGATCAAAACAAAAAAATGCAACTATTTGATTTTATTGGCGGAGGAATTTCGCCTTCATTTTTCATGGTCAACTCAACATTTGACAAAATAAATCAAGAAAGAAATATTCAAATTATAAATTTGAAAGATTTTTTCAAAAAAACTGATTTCCTTGAAAATGATATGAACAATTTTTTTAATGAAAACAAAAATAAATTTGAAGATATACATAAAACTATAAAATTTTTAGAACTTAATACAAAAAAATTAACCGGGACTGACGATTCTGATGAATTGTTTTTTGAAAAAATTGATGAAATAGATAATTTAATCGCTGAAGGAAATAATATTGATTCAATTTTAAATAGATTTAATTTAAATTCACCTGAAGTTATTACAATTAATAAATTAGGAGAAATCATAAATGCAAAAAATAAAAACTTACTTTTTGAAAAATTCAAAAAAAAACTTACAGAAATATCAAGCGATGAACCTACAATACTAATAGAACTTGGATCTAATTATATTTTAGCCGAACTAATTCAAACACAAACTGTTCAAAGAAAAATTACGGATGAATCTGTAATAAATGAGATTAAATTTTCACTTAATGAACTGTCGAAAAGAAAACTTCTTGCTCAATTAATTGGGAAAATAAATAGTAATCAATTTGAAAAAATTGATTTTGATAGTTTTTCAA
>MDTE01006470.1_pt1 | contig 13898 bp, 12 predicted proteins | sample 811231 | NCBI WGS metagenome assembly MDTE01 (sample SAMN05326651, study PRJNA326480) | marine metagenome | isolation source: seawater | place: Indian Ocean: Red Sea | collected 2010
AAAAAAAAAAATATTAACCCCAAAATATTTTTTCCTACAAAAAAAAAACATAAAAAAAGATATTTTTAAAAAACTTCTAACAAAAAAAAAAATTAAATTTCCTCTTGTAGTAAAACCAGTAAATGAAGGCTCAAGTCTAGGCGTAACAATTACTAGAAATATAAATCATCTTAAAAAAATCTCGAAAAAAATGTTTAAAAAATATGATAAAATTTTATATGAAGAATTTATCGGTGGTCAAGAAATACAGGCTGCAGTTATAAATAAAAGAGGATTAGGTGCTATCGAATTAATACCTAAAAGGTTATTTTATGATTATAAGGCAAAATATACAAAGGCAGCAAAGACAAAGCATGTCATGCCAGCAAGACTATCAAAAAAAAAATATTTGGAAGTTTTGAATTTAGCCGTGAAAGCACACAAAGCACTTGGTTGTAAAGGAGTGACAAGATCTGATTTTAAATTCTATAAAAACAGGTTTTATTTGTTAGAGATTAACACTCAACCTGGAATGACAAATTTATCACTTGTTCCAGAAATAGCTAATTATTGCGGTATATCTTTTATAAATTTAGTAGAAAAAATTTTACTGGACGCAAGCATCGCTAGATGAAAAAACGTTATTTAATTGCTTTAGCTTTACTCATATTGCTGAGTACATATAAGTTACAAAATAATCCTTCACATTATTTTAAATTTAATATTGAAAAAATTTACATAGAAAACAATTTAATAATTAAGAAAGAAAAAATAATAGATAAATTAAATTTCCTCTATAAAACAAATCTTTTTTTACTAAATACTTCAAGTATAGAAGATAAACTAAGCGAAATAGAATTTATAGAAAGCTTTGAAGTTAAAAAGATTTACCCAGACTCAATACAGATAACAATCTATGAAAAAGAACCAATAGCAATTTTACAAAATAAAAAACAGAAGAAGTATTTTACTAGTAATGGAAATATAGTAAAATTTCAAAATCTAGAGAGATATAGTCATTTACCTGTTGTATTTGGAGATCATAATAGTTTTAAAAATTTCTATAAAGATTTAATCAGCATTAACTTTCCAATTGATCAAATAAAAAAATATTATTTATTTGAGACGCAAAGGTGGGATTTAATAACAAATAAAAAACAAACAATCAAATTACCAACAAAAAATTATATAAAAAGCCTTAAAAATTTTATGGAAATAAAAAACCAGACAAGTTTTAAAAAATACCTAATTTTTGATTATAGAATAAATAATCAACTTATTTTAAAATAAAACATGAAAATAAATTCTCCTAATCTTTATATTGAGATTAATATGTTTGAATTTATATTTATTGTAGTCAATACCGATGATAATGATGACTGCAAAATAATGCATATTAACTCTATCCCGATCCAAGGAATTGCAGATTATCAATTCTCAGACACAGAATTGATTTTTGATCTTTTACAAAAAAATATTTTAATGATCGAACAAAAAATTAATTTTATTTTTAAAGAGGTCACATTAATAGTTGATAATTTTAGATGTTCTTTAATTAACTTTTCAGGGTTTAAAAAACTTAATGGATCACAATTAGTAAAAGAGAATATCACTTATCTATTAAACTCACTTAAAGCAAAAATTAATGAAATAGAAAAAGATAAAACTATTCTACACATCTTTAATTCAAATTATCTTCTTGATAAAAAAAATGTAGAAAATTTACCCATAGGATTGTTCGGTAATTTTTACTCTCATGAACTTTCCTTTTTTTTAATAAATAATAATGATTTAAAAAATTTAAATAATGTTTTTAATAAATGTAATTTAAAGATTAATAAAATTATCTCAAAAAATTTCGTAGAAGGGGCAAATTTAATTTCACAGAAAAAGAGTCAAAGCACTTTTTTTAAAATCGAAATAAATGATCAAAATTCTAAAATATTTTTCTTTGAAAACTCTTCTTTAAAGTTTTTCCAAAATTTTTCTTTTGGATCTAATATAATTTTAAAGGATATATCAAAAATAACAGGGTTAAAATACGAAAACACCAAACAATTACTTTCAAATTGTAATTTTTCCAAAGAGAGTTTAGAAAGTGAAACTGTAGAAGAAGAATATTTTCAAGGACAAAATTTTAGAAAAATAAAAAAAAAATTGATCATTGATATTGCGAATGCAAGAATTCAGGAACTATCTGAAATTATGATGATAAAAAATATTAATATTAAAAGTTTTTTAAAAACTAGAGCACAGGTTTTTCTTAAAATTAATGATCAACTAAGTTTTAAGCACTTCAGAGAATTTTACAAATATTCCTTCTCCCAGGAAGATGCCATTGAATTATTTTTTTTAGATCAAAATTCCTTTGAAAATATTTATCAAAATGCGAGTAAAATTGTTCAATATGGGTGGAAAAAAGAAGCTGTGCCATTTACTCAGGAAAAAAAATCTTTGATTACAAGGTTCTTTGATCTCTTCTTTAATTAATTTTTGTTATTTTTAGAAACATTAGTTGTTTTAAGTGTCAGCCCTAAATTATGTATAAAACTGCTGATGTTAAATATTTATCAACAAACACTTAATAAACCTGTATCATTTGAAGGTATTGGTCTTCACACCGGTAAAAAGTCTAAGATTAGAATTTTACCTAGTACTGAAGACAAAGGAATTATATTTAAAAGAACTGATATTAAAGGCGATAATTTAATCAAAGCAAACTACAAAAATGTAACCTCAGCTAAGCTTTGTACAACTTTAGAAAATTCGAGTGGGATTAGAGTGTCTACAGTTGAGCATTTACTTGCAGCACTTTATATTTCAGAAATTGATAATGCTCTAATCGAAATTGATAATGAAGAAATTCCAATAATGGATGGATCGGCTAAAGAATTTTTAAAAAAATTACAGGGTTGTGAAAAAAAACAATTGTTGAAAAAAAGAAAATATCTAAAAATTTTAAGTAAATTAGAAATAAATGATAAAGGTAAAAAAATATCATTAGAACCAAGTAATCACTCTTTTGAAATAGATTTTAAACTAAGCTATGAAAATAAAATAATCGGTGATCAAAAAAATTGTGTAAATTTTCAAAATGATAATTTAGAGCAAATAATAGAATCAAGGACTTTCTGTTTATATGAAGATATTGAAAAAATTAAAAGTGCTGGATTGGCAAAAGGTGGTTCCCTCGAAAATGCAATTGTAGTTGATAAGAATAAAATTCTAAATGTTGAAGGACTTAGAAATAAAAAAGAATTTGTTAATCATAAAATTTTAGATTTAGCTGGAGATTTTTTATTATCTGGAAATAGGGTTTTAGGTAAAATCGTATGTGAGCATGGCGGTCATGAACTAACGAACAGATTTTTAAGAAAACTGTTCAGTGATATATCTTTTTTTGAAATTGTAGAACTTAAAGATATCATCCTTACAAAAAAAGCCAATACAAACTCTTCAATAGGTCTAGTAGTTAACGCTTAATTTTTAGCATATTATTTTTAAAATTATCTGTTATTAATTTTAATTATGCTTCGAAGATTTTTTATTTTAATATTTTTTTTTTGCATTATTTCAATCGTGTTCAAAAGATAAAGTAGTTTACGAACCATCAGAAAAGGTTAATCCTTTTGAGCTGTATAAAGAGGGCTTAGATGCTTTTGATAGAAATGAATTCTTTTTTGCGAGTAAAAAATTTTCAGAAGCAGAACTAAATTTTGATGATATAAATCTTTCTGCAAAGGCCGCTATCATGTCGAGCTTTTCGCTTTATGCAATTAATTTTTTTGATCAAGCAATTGATAATCTAGACAGATACTTAAAAACTTATCCATCTGATAAAAATGTAATTTATGCTGAATACTTAAAAGCAATTGTTTATTATGAGCAAATTAGAGACGAAAAAAAAGATCTAAAGCCGCTCATCGAAGCTGATAAGAATATAGATTATTTCATAGACAAATATCCGAACTCGGAATATGCGACTGATTTAAAATTTAAGAAAGATTTGATACAGAATCAATTGGCTGCAAAAGAATTATTTGTAGCCAAGTATTACATATCAACTCAAAAATGGATACCCGCTATTAACAGGTTAAAAATAATTGTAGAGAAATTTGATCAGACCATTTTTATTGAAGAAGCCCTTCATCGACTTGTAGAAGTAAATTATCATATAGGACTAAATGAGGAGGCTGAAAATTATGCTAAAATTTTAGGTTATAATTACAACAGTAGTAAATGGTTTGAGCAGTCTTATAAAATATTAAATAAAAATTATGAAATTCAAAAAATAAATAGAGAAAAAAATTTGAAAGAGGATAGTAATTTTTTTAAAAGAATAATTAAAATGATTAAATAGCCTAAATGACTAATAAACCCAAAATTTTGAGTGAATATAAAGAAAAAATAAAAATATTGATAAAACATAATAAGTATTATTTTAAAGACGATAGCCCTAAAATATCTGATCACCAATACGATAATTTAAAAAAAGAATTAATTAATTTAGAGAAAAAATATTCGTTTCTAAAAAAAGAAAATTTATTAAGTAAAATTGTTGGATCTCCCCCGTCTAATAAATTTAAAAAAATAAAGCATTTAAAACCTATGTTATCCCTATCTAATGCCTTCGAAAAAAAAGATATGGAAGATTTTCTTAAAAAAATAAAAAATTTTTTAAATTTCAAAAATCAAAATTTAGAATTATTTTCTGAACCAAAAATTGATGGCATATCTGCTACTTTGATATATGAAAAAGGCTATTTAACAAAGGGTCTCTCAAGAGGAGATGGTGTCACTGGTGAAGATATTTTAGAAAACTTAAAAACTATCACTAATATTCCAAAAACTATCAAAGATACTAAGATACCAGAACTTTTAGAAATAAGATGTGAAATTTTTATAAGTAAAAAAGATTTTAAAAAAATAAAAAAAAACTTTGCAAATCCTAGAAATGCAGCTGGTGGATCACTAAGACAAAAAGATCCTAAAGAAACCTCAAAAATTCCACTTAAATATTTTGCTTATGGTTTTGGAGAGGTAAAACCTATGAACTTTAAAACACAATCTGAATTTTTGAATAAAATAAGTAAATGGGGATTTGAGATTAATCCACTGTCTGAAACAGTCAATGGTGTTAACGCAATAGAAAATCAACACAAAAAAATTGATAATTTAAGATCTTCTCTTGACTATGACATTGATGGACTTGTATTTAAAGTAAACGATTTAAATCTTCAAAAAAGATTAGGAAACACTTCTAACGCACCAAGATGGGCAATAGCCTATAAATTTTCTGCAGAAAAAGTTTTAACCAAAATAAAAGATATTTCAATTCAAGTTGGTAGAACCGGGGCTATTACACCTGTAGCAAAAGTTGAACCTGTTACTGTGGGAGGAGTGGTTGTATCAAATGCAACTTTACATAATGAGGATGAAATAACAAGAAAAGACATAAGAATTGGAGATACTATTATTATTCAGAGAGCAGGCGATGTAATCCCTCAAGTTGTTTCAGTTGATATCTCAAAAAGAAATAAAAAAAGCAAAAAATTTATTTTCCCAAATAAATGTTTGTGTGGTTCCACAACAAAAAAAGAACTTAGCAAAAGCACTCTAAAGGAGGATGCAGTAAGAAGATGTGTGAAAGGGTATGAATGCAATTATATTGCAAAAGAGAAATTAAAACATATAGTTTCTAAAGAAGCCCTCAATATTGAGGGGCTGGGAAAAAAAGTAATTGATCAATTCTGGGATTTAAATCTTATAAAAGAACCATCAGATATATTTAACTTAGATTTTGAAAAAATAAAAAATCTAGATGGTTGGGGAGAGCTTTCTATAAGTAATTTACAAGTTGCAATAGCAAAATCAAAAGAAGTGAGTTTAGAAAGGCTTATTTTTTCAATAGGTATTAGACATATCGGGCAAGAAAATGCAAAGATCCTTGCAGCTTTTTTTATATCTGCAAAAGAATTCTCAAAAATATTCGATTTTAAAACAAGATCAGAAATCTTAAAAAATTTATTAGAATTAGATGGTATCGGCGATACGCAAATAGATGCGATAGAAAATTTTTTCAATAATGCAACAAATACTAACATTACAAAAAAATTGATAAGTAATTTGAATGTCAAAAATTATGAGTCAAAAAACACAAGCGGCAAATTTTCAAACAAAAAAATTATGTTTACTGGTGGTTTTCAAAATATGAGTAGATCTGAGGCAAAATCTTTGGCAGAAAGTAATGGTGGAAAAGTTTTAGGTTCTATCTCAAAAAAATTAGATATTTTAATCGTGGGAGACTCAAAACCTACAAGAAAGAAAGTAGATATGGCAAAAGATCTTAAAATAAGAATAATTTATGAGAAAGAATGGAATGAAATTTTAAATAGCTGAACAAGCATCTTTAAGTTCTTTTTTTTCCAAACTACTCATTTCTCCTTTAAGATTTTTGAAAACCTGTCTATGATAAACATTTATCCATGCTTTTTCTTTTTTATTAAGCAATTTTTTTTCGATAAGATCTTTGTCTATCGGGACCATAGTTAAATTTTCAAAAAATTTCTTATTTTTCTTTTTTTTTACATAAATTAAGTTTTCAATTCTAATTCCGAAACTATTTTTTTCATAGTAGCCAGGTTCATTTGATACTACCATACCTTCTTGAAATATTATTTTATTGTTTCGAGAAATTGCCTGTGGTCCCTCATGAACATTAAGAAAATAACCAACACCATGACCTGTGCCATGAGGATAATCCAAACCTATTTGCCTCAAATATTTTCTTGCTACAATATCAATCTCTGATCCAGTGGTATTATTTTTTAATTTAAAAGTTGCAACAGCAATATGACCTTTTAAAACTCTAGTAAAAATATTTTTTATTCTTTTATTAGATGTTTTTAAAGAGATTGTTCTGGTTACATCTGTAGTACCAAATTTGTATTGCCCTCCAGAGTCCACTAGATATACGTCTCCTTTTTTTAACTTCCTATTAGTCTTCTTGGTTGCCTTGTAATGAATAATTGAACCATTAGGTCCAGTTCCAGATATTGTTGGAAAGCTTAAAAATATAAATTTTTTATTAATTTTTCTTAACTTTAATAATTTTTTTGATGCACTTATTTCTGTTATATTTTCTCTATAAAAATTATTTTTTATCCAAAATAAATATTTTGTTAAAGCTGCCCCATCATATTTATGAGCCATTTTAATATTTTTTATTTCTTTCTTATTTTTGATTGCTTTAAATCGTAGATAGGATCTTTAGAAGTCATAATTTTGTTATTTTTTAATAAGATATTTTCAAAATAAACTGAACACGTATTTACATCGATGATGAATTTTTTTCTTTTAATACCTAAAAGTACTTTATCTACAAATTCAATATTAGAAAATTTAATTTTCTTAAAACTTTTTTTTAAAGAGTTTGAAACTTTTTTATTATTACAAAAAAATGTCACTGAATTATTTTTACCAATCAAAACATAACTTGATGGGATTGGAGCGTACTTAGCATCAGCCCCTCTGATATTCAGCAACCATGCATTATTCTCGCTCGCAGTTATAAATTGATAATCTGCACCTTTTTTCTTTAAATTTAATACAACTTTATTTATTTTACTTTTGAAATTCTCACCAACTGAGTCTTTTGGCATAGGATAGAAATTTAAGTTACTTTGAGCAACCTTTCTTTTCCAAATTTGATCAATCAAGTTATTTTTTAAAGATTTAAACTTAAAATCATTTTTTCGGAATAAAGAAATTAATATTTTTTTTGTAAATAATTTTGGATCGTATCCAATTAATAATTTCTTATTTTTTAGGATATCACTTGGCATTTTATTTGGAAAAGTTACTACTTTATAAAATTTACCGCTCTGCTTGATTGCTTGTAAAGTATATCTTCCATCAACGAATAAAAAATTTTTCTTTTTCAGAATTAATCCAAAACCATATGATCCTGAAAAGTTGGTAATATAATTTAACCTATCGTTACAATCATCAATATACTCGCCAAAAAATTCATCATTTTTTGGAATTAGGTATCCATCGATTTGATATTGCTCAAAAATTTTTCTTAATTTTTTTATTTTTTCCATTTAAGTAATTTATTTTTCTTAAATCTGTCCCATCCTGGACTTCTATATTCTTCTTCAAACTCAAGTGAATTATCTTGATTGAATTCAAAATCATCATTTTCAGTAATGTCTAATTCATTTTTTTCTACACTTTCATCAGGGATTTCATTTATAAATCTAGATGGTAAAGCATCCATCCAATCTCCGTGGTAAGCTCTTTTCATTGCAAATGACAAATATGCCTCCTTTTTTGCTCTTGTAATTCCTACATAAGCTAATCTTCGCTCTTCCTCTAAAGCGAAATCTCCTTTTTCTTCTAAAGATTTTTGATGAGGAAACAAACCTTCCTCCCAGCCTGGAAGAAATACAACATCAAACTCTAATCCTTTAGCTGCATGCATAGTCATTAAATTAACTTTAGCACCTTCCCATTCTTGATCAATCGAGGTAGCTAAAGCAACATGTTCTAAAAAACTTTGTAAATTTTCGTAATCTTGCATTGCTCTCAATAATTCTTTTAAATTTTCTAATCTATTTTCATTTTCTAAATCTTTTTTATTTTTAAGAATTGAAGAATATCCTGACTCGTCCAAAACTAATTTTAACAAATCATAATGTTTCATTTTAATTGACTCTGCACGCCATTTGTGGATCATATTCATTAATTGATTTAGTGAAGTTTTTATCTTAGGTTTAAAATTACCGCTCTCAAGCATCTTTAAAATTGTGTCTTCCATACATAATTTGTTGTCCCTACCATAATTATAAATTTGATTAAGAGTGCTTTCACCAATACCTCTTTTAGGTGAACCAATTACTCTTTCTAAAGCTAAATCATCAAATTTTTGATTTATGATTCTAAGATAAGAAACAGCATCTTTAATTTCGGCTCTCTCATAAAATTTTATACCTCCTAAAACTCTATAACCAATACCTAGTTGAAGAAATCTTTCTTCAAATTCTCTAGTTTGATAAATTGCTCGCACTAAAATTGATACATTATTTAAAGAATATCTTTTTTTTATTTTTTTTTCTATTATATCACTGACTCCTTGAGCTTCCTCTTTACCAGTCCTATAACAGCTTAGCTTAACAAGCTCTCCTTGATTTGCAGAAGACCATAGTTTTTTACCAACTCTATTAGAGTTATTTGAAATTAAGCTGGAAGCAGTTTCAAGTATATTTTTGGTGGATCTATAATTCTGCTCTAATTTAAAAACTTTACAATTTTTATAAATTTTATCAAAAGTTAAAAAATTTTTAATTTCAGCTCCTCTCCAACTATAAATTGATTGATCATCATCACCAACACAACAAATATTTTGATTATCGTTAACTAATAAATTTAACCATTTGTTTTGTATAAAATTAGTGTCTTGAAATTCATCTACTAAAATATATTTGAAATTATTGTGGTATATCTTTTTAATATCATTATGGTCTTCGAAAAGCTTTACGCAAAATAAAATTAGATCACCAAAATCAAAAGCATTCAAATCTTTGGTTTTATTTTGATATATTTCATAAACTTTTAATATTGATTTAATAATTGATCCTGATTTATCTAATCTTACGTCTTTTGGTAAATAGCCTTTATTTTTCCATTGATCGATATGATACATTATTAATTGAGGAGAAAATTTTTTTGCATCCAAATTTTCTGCTTTAACAATATTTCTTATAAGTTTTTTTTGATCATCCGTATCTATAATTGTGAAATTGCTTTTGTATCCTAGAGCTTCAGCGTGTCTTCGTAAAAATTTAACACTTATAGAATGAAATGTACCTAACCATGGAACGGCGTTTGAATTTCCTCTTATATGCTGCATGACTCTATTTTGCATTTCCTTTGCTGCCTTATTTGTAAAAGTCACGCACAAAATCTGATTAGAAAAAGCTTTCTTTTGAGTAATTATGTGTATCAATCGAGTTGTTAGAACTCTTGTTTTACCAGATCCGGCACCTGCAACAATTAAGTTTGGTCCTTCAGTGCTTAGCACTGCTTCTTTTTGCTCTTTGTTCAGATTATCAATTAATTTATCTATGCTATTCATAATTAGGAATTTTCATTTATATACTAGTTGTAAAAATAAAAAAAATGATAAATAAAATTTTCAAAATAATTCACAATAAATTTTATGGTTTTTTTAAATTTATTTTTTTTATTAGATATCTTTTTGCAATTTTTTTTGTCGCAATAGTATTGTTTGTGACATTACCCCAATTGTTTGACTACACAAAAAAAACAGACACTATCAAAAATTATCTCTATCAAAATTATGGAATTTCTGAATTAGGCTTTCAAAGCATAAAGTATAAAGCTTTTCCAACTCCACATTTGCAGATTAATAATCTTATTTCCAACATTTATATGCAAGAAATAAAATTTGGCTCTGATCAAATTAAAATTTTTCCTGAAATTTTAAGCTTATACAACTATGAAAATTTTAAAGTTAGAAAAATTAAATTTTACAATAATTCAATAGAAGTAGATATTAAGGATGTACAAAACTTAATTAAACATTTTTCTCAATTAGATAAAAAAATATTTTTCAAAGATTTAGATTTTGTAATAAATGATAAAAAAAAAAATATTATTGAACTCAATAGTATAGATTTTTTAAATTATGGATATAATAAAAATATTATCGATGGAGAGGTATTTAATAAAAAATTTAAGATTGATTTTAATGAAGATCTTAAAAATATTAATTTTAAATTAATAGACACAGGTATTAATGCAAGCCTTACATTTAAAGAAAAGCTAAACAACGAAATGTTTAGTGGAAATTTAAAAGGCGAGATTTTAAAATCTAAATTTAAAATAAATTTTACTTATGAGGAGGATGTATTTGAGATAAATGATTTATTCTTTAGAGATAAAAATTTATCTTTTGACAGCAAAGGTTATGTAAAATTCAATCCTTATTTTCTGATAAATCTTATATCCTTTATAAAAAATATTGACACCAAATATTTGCAAAATTTTAATATTAATGAAATTTTTAAGTTTAAAAAACTTATTAAAAAAATTAATAGTGAAAATAGAATAATATTTAAAGCAAAAAAATTTAGTAGAAATACTATAAATGATCTGAATATTGATGTAACTCTTGCATATGGAAGGTTAAATTTTTTAAAAAACATTTCTATTTTTAATAGCTCTATTGTTTGTAGGAATAGAATTAATTTATTAGATGATTATCCAATTTTTTATTTTAATTGTTCTTTTAACACTCCAAATATTCAAAAATTTTTAAAAAAAATTAATATTAATCAAAAGATTAATGAAGAAATATTTGATTTGAAAGTTAAAGGAAATCTTAATGTGCTTAACAATAAAATAAGTTTTGAATATATAAAATTAAATGAAAGTTATGTAGCAACTAAAGAGGATTTAAAATATTTCAAAAATACTTTTGAGAGTATTTTATTTGACAAAAATTTCATAAAAATATTTGATATTTCAAAAATAAGAAACTTTATTTTAGAAATATCCTAACTTTTTGGTTTTGTCATTTTAATTGGGTTCATTATTTTTTCATATTCTTTTTCATTAATTAACCCAGCTTTGACAACTTCATATTTTAAAGTTGTTCCATTTTTATGCGCTCTTTTTGCTATACTCGCGGCTTTATCGTATCCTATTTTAGGTGCTAACGCCGTTATTAACATTAATGAATTTTCCAAAAGATATTTAATTCTTTTTTTGTCAGCTTTAATACCTTTGACACAAAAAAGAGCAAAAGTTTTTGCAGAGTCTCCCATTATCTCAATAGATTGTAAAATATTATGAATAATTAATGGTTTAAAAACATTTAATTCAAAGTGACCATGAGAGCCTGCCATTGTAATTCCATTATGATTTCCAATAACTTTCACACAGACCATTGTTACTGCTTCAGATTGAGTAGGATTGACTTTGCCTGGCATGATTGATGAACCAGGTTCATTGGATGGCAATACTAGCTCACCGTAACCTGCTCTAGGACCAGATCCTAAAAACCTAATATCATTTGCGATTTTCATCAAACACACAGCTGCGGTGTTTAGAGTCCCAGAAAAATTTACTATTTCATCATGAGCAGCTAAAGCTGCAAATTTGTTTGTTGACGGCTTAAACGGCAATTTAGTAATTTTACTTATTTCTTTAATAATTTTTTTATCAAAGTTTTTTCTTGTATTTAATCCAGTGCCAACAGCAGTGCCTCCTTGAGCTAAATAATATATTTCTTTTAAAGCAGATTCTATTCTTACAATACATTTCTTCAGTTGAGAGTGATATCCAGAAAATTCCTGTCCTAAAGTTAGAGGAGTTGCGTCCTGTAAATGAGTTCTTCCAACTTTTACTATTTTATTAAATTCTCTAATTTTTTTTGCTAGCTCTTTCTCTAAAAGCTTTAATGATGGCAAAAGTTTTTCTTTAGACTTTAGGGCGATAGCAATATGCATTGCTGTAGGAAACACATCATTAGTTGATTGAGACTTATTTACATGATCATTGGGGTGAATTGGTTTTTTTGTGCCCATTTTTCCTCCCATTAATTGAATTGCTCTATTAGCAATTACTTCGTTTACGTTCATGTTTGTTTGCGTGCCCGAACCAGTTTGCCATACTTTCAAGGGAAAATGTTGGTCGTGTTTTCCTCTTATGACCTCTTCAGCTGCTTTAATAATGTACTTACTTAATTTTGGATTAAGATCTTTATTTTTAGAGTTAACAATAGCAGCAGCTTTTTTAATTATCGCTATAGAGTGGATAACTAAAGGTCTGACTAAAAAGTCTCCAATATTGAAATATTTATTTGATCTTTCTGTTGATGCTCCCCAGTACTTATCACCAGGCACTTTTATTTTTCCAATACTATCAAATTCAATTCTGTATTTCATCTGTGATTCTTTGATATAATACACCTTAATCAAGTAATAATAAAATACAAAGGATAAGAAATGAGTAATTTTGATAGTGTAAAAAAGTTTATGAAAACTTTTGGTCAAGAAGTTAAAGAAAAAGCAGAGTTTCCAACCGAAAAAATAACTGCTTTAAGATATGATTTAATCAATGAAGAATTGGCAGAACTTAAAGACGCTATTGATAAAAGAGACATCAAAGAAGTTGCTGACGCTTTAACAGATATTTTATATGTTACGTATGGAGCAGGACATGCTTTTGGTATAAATCTGGACAAGTGTTTTGAAGAAGTTCAAAATTCTAATATGAGTAAATTAGGCGAGGATGGGAAACCAATTTATAATGATAAAGGTAAAGTAATGAAGGGTCCAAATTATTTTAAACCTAATTTAAATAAATTTGTAGCATGATGAAAAAAAATTATCACTGGATACTTTTAGGTATAGCAGTTGGATTAGTCTTTTACATGATAGATAAGTATATTTTTTAAATTTTTAGCATTTGTAATAGATGATAAAAGAACCATTTTTTAAAAAAATAAACATTGTGAGTTTCCTTGATGTTTATTTGATTAAATTGTATAGAATTTAAATGGAAGCAATTATATTAATCATCTTTGTAGCAGCATATTTTATTCCTTTCATCATCGCAATTATTAGAGGAATAAAAAATTCAATGTCTGTTTTTTTTCTAAACCTTTTTTTAGGTTGGACAGTTATAGGATTTTTTGTTCTAATTTTTTATGCCAGTCTTACTAACGTAAAATCCAATGAGACTGTGGGACAATTTATTTCTAAGAAAAAAAAGAAAAAATAAATTAAGTTTTTTAGGGGCGTTCTGTTGCCAGGTGCCCGAACTTTGTAACATTATTCCTTAATTATACGCCATTTGCAATTGCTTAAAATCTAAAACTTTTAGTAAAA
>MDTE01155420.1_pt1 | contig 13898 bp, 18 predicted proteins | sample 811231 | NCBI WGS metagenome assembly MDTE01 (sample SAMN05326651, study PRJNA326480) | marine metagenome | isolation source: seawater | place: Indian Ocean: Red Sea | collected 2010
CCTTAGCATCAATACCACCTGCAGGAGCAGCATCAATATACACTTCAGGTGGATTAGAATATCCGCTACCGCCCGCAGTTACTGTAATGCTACCCTGGTTGATACGACCTTCAGAGTCAATAGTTGCACCAGAGATCTTAGCACCGCCAGGATTCTGGAAAGTGATTGCGGGAATAAACTCATATCCACTACCACTATCCTCAATAGCAAGCTCTGAGACCTGTCCAGTCTCATCATCAATCTTCAGAGAGAGCTTAGCAGGAGTGCCATTAGCATCGCTAGGTGCAGCGACAATAGGAATAGGAGGATTGTATGAGGTGTAACCTTGTCCACCATCAATCAGGTTGATGTTTTTAACACCACCAACCAGCGATCTTGCGGTAGCACCTTCACCAGTTACAGACTGAATGGTAACTTTGGGGTTGAAGTTGAGTCTATACCCAGATCCACCTGTTTTTGCACGGATCTTATTAACTTCACCTGCGGCATTAATCTCAACAACACCTGTAGCACCACTACCATAAGCGGGTGCAATATATTCGATAGCGCGAATTGAGATATCATCAGACCCACTGACATCATTCTTGAAAATCAGTGTGCTGTAATAGAGACTATAATCCTCATAAGGCTTGAGCAGTCTGCCATTCTTATTGACAACCAGACCGCTTTCTGAGGTAGGCACATAAGGAGTAGTGCCAATCGTCAGGGGATATTCCTTCTTACCGTTATAAACGGTGCCAGGTTGCACATCAATGGTCTTGATAGTCTGATCAGCATAACCCACAAGATAAGTGAATTGCGTGAAATCAGAGTTATCTGCACCAGTCCTTGCTCTAGGTGCGGTAGTAAATGTCAGGTTGCTGCCACTGATGGTGTAATCCACACCAGGTTTCATCAGCTGATTATACGCAATGATAATCAGGTGCTCAGCACTAGGGGGAGTTACGGGAGTGCCAAGGAAAGAAAGAGGGAATGTAGTGCGGCTGCCATCAAACAGAGGGAAAGGATTCTCTAGTTGCTGCTCTTTCTTCTTGAATTGGGGGTGAGAGATACCAGGGGTAACAATCGCATCAGGACCACGGGTGACGGACTCATAATAGATCACCTCGTTATCAATCATGATGGATCCGTTTTTATCACGGAAACCATCAATGGACTCAATCTCAATATGTTTCTGGTCGCGATCGATCTCGTCGAGCAACTCAGTTTCACCAGACAACTCTTGAGCATCGTATGCATCAAGGTCGATATAATTCAGCAGATTATTCAGGATGTCATAGGGACGCCCTGTCTTTTCCTGAGACTTGTAGTATTGAAAAAGGAATGCAACAAGTTGCCTATCTTCCTCCCGAATAAATTCGGGAAGTTGATTTTCAACTCTGTCCGATACGTTGATATTCTGTTTAGGCATCTATCTCAGAAACAAGAGTCCGATACGGGATATGTGAAGGTATCCGCTGGATAATCAATGATATTTATACCCCCGATATCACCGAAGTTATAACCACTGAAGTTGTTGGGATCGAAGGTGGGGATTGCGATGTTCTCAACTCTATAGTTGATTGGATTCACAGCGGGATTGAAAATTGTTGGGTCAACGCCAGGTGGAATTTCGACCGATCCACCATAGGGGACAACCTGGAATGGGACACGCTGAGTGTCATCAGGTGTGCCAGAAATCGCAAGAGGTCCGACACAAACAACACCCTTCTCATAGTCAACCGTGCCAACGGTAGCATTGAGCACCAATTCACTCTCATCTCTGAGTGTGACCAGCATCAGGTTACCTCTACCATCATCTCTGATGTTTACAGGCACCAAAGTTTCCGTAAGATCGCCAGTAGACAGTGCAGAGTCAATCTGAGAAGGTGCAACACCAGATCCTTCTGCGGCTAGAGTTGCCAGAGACTCCGTATATCCAGTAGCATAGAATGTGCCAGACTTAACAACGGAGAAAGAAGGAATACACTTATTAGTGCCATCATCGTTAGATGCGGGATCTCCAGCAAACTTGCTGGGGTCATACAGAGGATTACCGAAGTCAAGACACTGAGTAAACACTTGACCGAAGGCAAATTGGTCAAGATTCTGTCCTAATGTGAGCTGAGTGACATTACCACGGATGGATGTGTCACTATTATCGACCATTGCGCCAAATTGCGATCCATCGATGCGCCCACCGAAGCGATTCTTCTGACCATCCTTATTAAATTTGTCAATATTCCGCAAAACGCCCGTTGCAATTTGCGATCCAGTTTGAGTTGTCGCGTTTCCGTCGTAATAAGCGTAAGTTTTGGGAATAATGTAAAATGTGGTAGGATCAATCACAACAGGTTGGATTGAAGCAACCGTATATTTCTTCAAATTGTTTTCAATCGACTTTTTGGTCGAAGCATTCAATTTTGTGCCTGTTTTAGGTCGAATTGCAATGAAGACCTTCCCATATATCGGAGGAGCTAGTTTCTCGCCCCCGTAGGCGGTCACAGACGCCGCCTGTGGGTATATTTGAGCAGTGATGGTTTCGTAGTCAGACTCAGTAACTGCTCTATTTTGGGTTGCATACGCTCTAGGAGCATTTTGCTTAATTGAAAGGGCAGTTTCTGCCAATTCGCCCTGTTGCGCTTTTTCTTTTGTCTCTGTAGAGATATCTGTGGGGTTAATGACCCTTCCGTCACTATCAATGACGTTTCCGATGAAGGTAAACGCACTTGCGCCGTTTGCTTCGACTCCATCAGTCGCCAAATACGTCAAAGTGATGTATTCTCCGTCAATCAACTTACGACCAACGACACCATCACCGAAAATTAAGCGGTATCTGAGGTCATCTGCCTCTTCAAGGTAGTAAATCCGTGAATTTGAGTCGAGAGTTGTGACATTTGCCGCCAAATTGTAAGCATCCTTCTCGGTAGACTGTGCATTTGGCGAAATTGAGACGTTAAGTAGCTCAGTATCGACGTTTTCTGCGGGAATTACGAATTCTTGCTTCTTCGTATAGTCAACTGTGTAGTTAAAAGTGAGTCTATTGCCCTGATATACGGTAACATTCTTGAAAACTGCCTTACCAGTGCCTGTTTCGACGGGCACTTTGATGTCTTTCATCACTGCAAAGGTAAAAGTGTCCGTAGAATTGTCTGCTACGAAGCAATCACCCGCTTTTAGAGTCACAAATTCGGGAAATGTGTTGGCATTGACCGACTGGACGGTCTGCACAGTCACATTTACGCACCCTTTTGGTGCTTTGATCGACCTAGGAGTGTAATTTAACTGCTTTGCCAGCTTGACAATGTTGTCTCTGACCGTGGCAGTCTCCAAAAATGCCTCATTCAACGCCATGTTGGCATTAAATGCGGTATAATAAGTGTTGTATGCTAGAATATCGATCAGATACGAAGCAGCACTACCCTCAAAATCGTAGTCAGTAAACTCTTTACGAGTCCTGAGGTAGGATCTGATGGATTCTTTGATCTCAAAGAAGTCCAGCGATGTAAGTTGTGAAGGAATTGCTGGCATTTTACGTTCTCTCTAAGAGGAAGTCGATAGTTTTGGTTAGTGTTTCACCTACAATGTTATAATCAAGGGCAATTAACACTGCATTATTGTCACTATCATCCCGAATGCTGACGTTAGTCACTTCAATACGAGGCTCAAGGCGTCTCAGAGTGTTTCTAATCTCTGTTTTCATCTCATCAACGCTAAAAGGGTCAAAAGGCTCGAACAGTAATGCTCTCACCCTTGACCCAATTTGCTCTTGGAATGGTCTTTCACCAAACATAGTAAGGAGAAGATTCCTCACAGACTGCTTGATTGCGTTTTCATTCTTAACTGCACCAAAATCATCCGTGGATGGATTCGCTGCAAACGAAATCGCCAGGTCCTTAAACCCTCTGCTTACATATTTTTCTGCTCGGAATCTGTAGGCTGGCATTTGTCAGTCGGCTCAGTTGACTTTTTGACTATACCAAGGTATTTATCACTCCGTGGGTCAGTGATAAGCGTCATTCCAGACTTCAAAAAATCGCTGGACTGATCGGGGATAGGAGAATTTGCCATTGGAATCTCTCTGTGATTTATTTATTGGGGTTGCCAGTGGTTGTTTGGTTGCTCCCACCAGAAGTGGAGGTCTTCAACATCGTTGTCATAATACATTCCAACGTAATCAGAGGCAAATTTACTTCTAACATTCTCACAAAGCGCAACAGTTTCAAACCATTCGCAGTGATTTGCCTTCATAGTATCGGTAATCCAAGTGTAATTACCGCCTCTAATTATTCCTGCCTCTATCAAAACGAAGTTTTCCCACTTTTGCATCCAATATTGAAGGTTGATTTCAAAGTCAACCTTGTATTGGGTCACACTTTCGTCTGGAAACGGCACATTGACTGACTCAATATTGTAAATCTCCCCGTCAACAGTCAAAGCATGAGACAAATGTTGAGTCACAATGCTTGAATAGTCGGGAGATACACACAAAAAGCAAGTCCGAGAGGGATGCCAGTCGGGTTTTGCCATTTTGATCTTGTAAATTAGCTCTTGTATAAGAGCCATTTCCCGATCTTGACTGATGAAGAGGAGAGGTTTCATAGATTTTCAGGAGGATGTGATTTTAGAAACTCCCGAAAAGTCATTTTCATCTCCCTTTCTGTCATTCCACAGTGCTTTGCTGCGTTTGGGAGATTCATAGTTGCCCGAAAGAGAGCCATATTTGACTCTCCAACCAACTCTGGAGTGGTTTTGACCTTAACGTCCTTGACCACGATATCTTTTCTTCTTAGCATTTGCGGAAGTTGCTGAGTATTTAGTGTTTTTAGATGATCCTTGACGGGTAGTTTTCGGTCTGCCAGCGATAAAGTTGCCACCTGAGATACCTACTCGTGATTTTGCTGCCATTTTCCTCCTTTGGGACCTTAAGATGATAGCACAGTAGGGTGCCCAAACGCAACCACTGAGGAGCATGGGTATGAAAACCCTGGCAAACCCACTCCAAGCGGGTCTAGAATGCGAGCAACGGGTCTCTTAAGCGCAAATACAGTCAAGCTAGTAGCAACAACTGTCCTCTGGTGACCAACTCCACCGTCTTCAATCGTCAAAGCACTACATGGGACGGGTGATGGGATAGCACAGACACCTTTTCCACAAGGGCAAATGTGGACCACAATGTTTGTGCAGGTAGATGGGTGTGGAATGAAGGTGTCACCAGAGCACATGATAGGTATTCTGTTGACTTGGACCATTGCTCTCGCTACTGTGACACCAAAAATAGGAATCAAAGGAAGAGGTGGCCACCAACATGTGAAATTTTTGATGACAATAGAGTATGGAATCGGTGGTGTGCCGCACGCCTGCACGCTATGAATCGTAGAAGGTAAGCAAAGACCATGACCTGAGCATGGCAAACCATTCAAAGATGCAACTGGTTTAAGAAATCCAAATGCCATGTGCTTATTCCTCGTTTAGCGTTTTACCATCTTGCCATGCAGATCCGTTTTCTGGTTGATCACACTCATCAAAGAATGGATTTCCAAAATTACGGATTGCTTGACCCAATGCAATCGTGCCACCAGTCAACCAGTTGCGGACAGTCATCTTCCCATCATAGGGTCCAAGCACCATTCTGGTTGGTTGACCATCTTTGACCATCCTTTGAGGGTTGATTGCAATCGATGCATCATTAACATACGTTAGTCCAACACTACTTACAGGAGCACCATTACCACCATTCAGGAAGTAGAAGATATAACCTGGATAAGATATGATCGGACAAGAGTTGCAGAAAGGATTAGTAATACCATTAAAGGTAATCTCCCACCAACGTTGACCAGGGATTCCATCTCCATCCTCATCGTATCCACAATACACTTGCAACGGTCCTGTAGATCCTGTGAAAGTATCCCAACATTCATTTGCTGGATACGGAGTATTGCAATCAACTTCAAATCTTGTATATGGATAGTTAGCACTATTTGTAGTAGACGTTGTGCCTGTCTCTGGATCAGTGGATGATGATGTCCAATAACCATTAACACCCGTCAGCTGACTTGTTAGATTGTCATGCAACCAAGTCTTAAATTGTTGATACTCGGAGAATCCATCAATAGTGTTGTAGTCATATGTATTCTCATCCAAACCAACAGGCACAAAGATAATGTTTCCACCATTGCGGTAGCATCTACCATCAACAGATCCATCATTACAATTCCAAGTCTTCTTACCATTAGTCACTTTCCTTGTAGGTGCCAGTTTTGGTTTAGGCATCTTCTTAAGGAAATTCATAAACTGAGCACCCTGTGGTCCTGTAGTCCGTCCTTCAAACTCTAGTGATACCATAAAGGATTCATCGGAGATGTCAGATGCACACATCTGATAAGGAAGGTAACCATATGCTCTGGTTTTATCTCCATACTTACGACCTGGACGTTTCTTCTTAGCAACACCTTCACCAAAGTCATCTGTCTTTGGATCTGTCTGCTGATCCAAGTAAGCACAAGGCATCTCAAACCATCTCTGAATATTGTAGAGTTTTGGTTGTGCCATCTTAATACACCTTTCCTTACCAAAAGGTGCATAGATGTGAGACATAGCCTCACCATGGACATCAACTTGACTTGCAACTGATCCAATCCGTGGCATGATCTCTTTCTCTAGATCTGCCAGGCGACTACTGACTTTAGAGACTTCTTGGAATTGAGTCTCAGTAGGCATTGCCTTTGCAAGATTTGCTCTAGCATCAATGTTGATACATTGTGCAGGAAGATCAAAACACAGATGAGTCTCTGCATCTTTTTCATACTCATCCTTAGGCACTCTAATATATGAGTCAGGAATTTCAGATTGCACACCAGACTTGATAGTTGAAGAAATTGTGCTCTGGGTAAACTGAGTATTACTACTCAGTTGTGCTTTGCCTCCAGCTTGATTTACTGCACTCCATGCCTGTCCCATTTCACTACTGAGTTGCTCCAGGGACTTCTCCATTACATCACGATCTTTCCCAGGCTCTGGTGGTGAATTGAATGTCAACATCTCAGGGTCTGAAACAAAGACATTGGGCAATTCATCAGAATTGTATCCTTCACCTCCATCCACAACACGGACTGCTTCGATCCCACCTTCGTCATTAATCTCAGTGATCTCAAGCACTGCTTCTCTAGAAATAAAGGGATCACCTTCTTTAGTTTTAGCAGGGAAGATACCATCTCTGATACCAAAGACTTCCATGTTATCTCTTTGGATATCTCTACGAGTAAATGTAACCGTAGGATCTTCCAATGACTTGAGGAAGTCTTCATCCATGCCAGCTTTGTCATGCATGGTCTTCATTGTGTCAGTAGGACTGAAGTCCTCAAGCAGACCAGGATCAATCGCTCGGACCTTTGGATTCTTATATCCACGACCAGAGTTGAGGATCTTGATATTAGTAATCCGCCCCTTACTATTGACGACTGCTTCCATCTCCGCTTCGTCTAGTGTGCGATTAGGAATCAATGCATTAGGATCAATCTCAACCTTGTAGTATGCAATCTTTTTAGGAAACTCATAAACACCAGCAAACGCAGCTTTATTTGGAATACCATATCCTGCAAGGACTACTGCTGATCCTCCATCTGAAGATGTAATTGCTTGGTTGTAAGTAAATGTATTGCCACTACCTTGCAGATTAATTACACCAACTTTTAATTCATCACCATAGTAATATACTGATGAGATAGTCCAACCATTAAGTTGATCACCACGATTGAAATCACCGTTGCGAGTGGTATATCTAAACAGAATTCTTAGTGTGTTAGTATCAATCTCATAGAAGTTAGCATTGACATCTCTCTTGCCACTATTAACTCTGATGCGTGTCTCAGTAGTCTCCCAATAGTCTTCTTTGATTTCATAGAAGTGAGACTTTGATTCTTCAATAATATTACAGACAGGCTCCCCTTGATTGATTGTCCCATTAGGACAACAGGGGACATTATTCAATGTATACTGAATACTATAGATTGGACCATTCCAAGGGAATGTAGTGTCATACAGATAGAATAGGAATTGAGAATCATATGAATCCTCAAAACCAAGATACCTAGGTAGTGATGCTTTGACAGCACCATTCAATCCATAAAACCACTCAAAGTGTGCATCCTCATTCGTAATGCTCACACCATCAGTTGAGTTACCCCAAGAAGCTACACCAGGTGTAGTTGGTGCATAACCTTTTGAGTTAGTAGACTCTGCCACATAGTTTGCATATGACGAAGGATCAAACTTCTTATATGCATCATATGTGAATCTAGAATTAGATCCTGGGATATCATAATCATACCAGTCAGACTTATCCACACACTGACCAGTAGGACCAATCGCAGGACCTTCTATAATCGTCCTCACAGGGGCATCTACAGGCGCACCAGCAAAGCAATACCCAACGATACCCTGATAGATGTAATCTGCGGATCCTGCTTTCCTAGGTGCAATAGGTCCACCACTTAGATTAATTTCTGCAGCAGGATTAATTGTATAGAAGTCATCAATAGTTTTACCACTCTGCCCACTACTATAAGATCCTTTCCTGTAGTGATAGATGGGCATAGGGATTTCTCCTGTGCCACACCGTGCTTGACAATCTGCCTCAGAAGTAAAAGCGTATCCTAACTTCTTGATATATTTGTATTTGTCTCTACCATTGCCTACAGTAACACCTGATGGATTACCATTACCAATATGCAATAAGGTATTGTCAGGCCAATATGAATAGTATACCTTTACAGGGACACTATTGGCGACTTGTTTATTCTGTAACCAGAAGACAGGTTTACCACTACGCGGCTCTTTATTATACCCTCGCGCTGCTTTACGCCAGTCTTCATTTTCAACACCCATATCTTCACGGGTGATCTCTTCTGAATCGGTATACTTATGATCTTTCTTGTCATTACGGAAATGACGATAGACTGGTTGCCTATCACCATTACCTTGCTCTGTCCTGACGACACCTTCTGCGTTGTCGCCAAGATAATGCACAATGTCTGTGCCTAGAGGCTTGGATCCTGGACCACCCTTCTCAAACGTGATGAAGTAGTCAGTGCCAGTCCCAATGCCAGGATACTTACTATGCGAACGATACTTACCAGAGGAGGGTCGCTTAAACGGACGAGTATAACCCTCACCACTAATAGGATTAGGAAAACTCCTACCAGTCTCCTGTAAATAAGCGACCATTATGTATCATTCTGTTTCCAATTTATTTAGACGGTCAAAGATATTATCTAAGACACCCTTGATGTTACTATACTCCTCATCACCAGGAATCTTGTATTGAATCATATCAGGACCAGGCGGCGGCATTTTTTGAATTGCTTGCTCAATAATAGCTTGACGCTTAGATAGATTCTCTACTGCCTTAGATAACGTCTCCAGTGCCCACTTCAAATACTCTGCATCATCTTGGAATTGCAGGATCGGTTTTTTTTCACTCATAGGTCAACGCGGTTTTTCGCGATTTTTTTACTCTTCGACTTTTTCTAAACGGATACTACCGTCAGTCTCTTCACTATACTCTAACACATCTCCTACCAACCAACCCGCCTCTTCAAGAAGCTCCTCAGGTAATTCAACAAAGACTTCACCGTGCTCATCTTCCTGGACCTCTAAAACATATCTTTTACTCATACTCCTATGCCATTCTACTTTTATGTAGGATCTGTGACATTTCTACGGAGTGCTCCAACACATGACATTTGATACACACTGTAATTTGGATCAAATAAATCAACCAACTCTGATACTCCACCATAAGGATGATGCAACATCCATCCATTGCCTAGATACACACCACCATGGTTTGGGATGTTATGTTTAGCATTTGTGCTATACCCTCCTCCCATTGGGTCGGTATACAATCTAAACACCAGGACATCATCTTGCTGTAACTGTGAGATGTCTAGCTCAGTGTCTCCCCAGTTACTCCGATACACATACGAGGCACCTTGCTCATTTACTGCATCATCTGTAAACCGTGTGACCTTCCTTGCATTGAAATCAATCAACTCATACCCATGCCTAAACATGTAATACTTACGGATGATCTCGTAACATCCATACAACCGTTTGCCCGTCCATGGTAAGTTGAGAATCTCTCCATACTCCTCCGTAAGAGCAAGAAATTCTAATTCTCTGTCAGTCATGTGCTTTCCTCCTAAGTGCTCTCAGACCCTTGCCACAGGCGATCCTGGCGGTCTCTGAGAGGGTCATGGCAATATATGTGAATTGCTCCCAATAGGTTGTGTAAACCCTGGGAGCATTTTTATAACCTGGAAAATTTTTTTCAGTAGGGGGGACCCGCAGTTTCATTGGAATAATATATCGAGGTCGCTGTGATACTTTTGTAGGTTAGGGAAGTAGGCGTTTTTAATATACCCGCTTCGCGGATGATACAAATAGGGACAGAATTAACTGTCCCATACTGTTACTAACCTCGGGAATATACCTCTGCGTCAGCAATAGCTTGCTGGGAGGATTTGAATGGACCATACTTAGGACAACCGTCATAATCGTATGCCCAAAAGTGTTTCCTACTCTTCTCCCAGATCTTGACATTAACTGGCGGATGTGTGGGCAGTTGAATAGTTTTCATTCGTATTCTCCAGAGTAAGTGTCAGCTAGTGTCTCAGTGGTTAGGTCATCATACTCGGGACAATCCTCAGAGAGCATGTCATCAATCCAATCGGATGTTTCAAAGTCATTCATAGTCTTGCTGGTCGAATCGTTGATTCTTTTGTTGATACTTAGTTGAGGAATAATCTGTGGAAAACTCATCAGAATACTCCCTCTTCTTACCCGATCCAAACTGTCGTTTTTCTCTGATAGATTTGGGGCGTCTGCTGTTATGCAGGTCGTTGCGTTTGTAAGTCCTTCCCATAGGTCAGAAAGTGTTAGTAACTCCTCCTTGAGTTGTTGATACCATAATGGCAGTTGTGGCAGTCATTGTCAAGTAGTGGGGGACAGTTTGTGATAGTGTCCTGATAATCTTGACAAAATTTCGTTTCATGTGTTACGGTCTTAGCTAACAATAACCAGAGGCATTTTGCGAGGGAAACATAACACACAGGTATATTTATTTAACCCTTTTTAGTTATCCACAGAAACGCGGATATCTGTGGAAAAGTGTTAATCATCTGTGGAGAATTGGACATCGTAGCATAGTCCTTCAGCGATGAAATAGTCACAGAGTTGTTGATACTGTAGGAGGGTTTCATTGAGTCCTGTATCTATTAGAAACTGTGCTAGGTCTATTTGATCATTAGGCGGGAGAGATCCTTCATCGTAGAGGTCAAGAAAGAGTTGATACTTTTTAGGCATTAGTTGTTAGTTAGATAGTGACGATGTTTGCCGTTAGTGTAATTCTTTCTGGTGTTTGGTTAGAGTCAAAACCGTGAGTCAGATTAGAGGGGTAGATGATGATATCTCCCTCTTCCATGTTAAATGTTGCTTCTGTGAGATTGTAAGCGGTGATGTTGTTACTATCTAACTGAAGAATGGGATAATGGTTAGAAGCAACGTTTTTTCTAAATTTAAGGAATGCGTGTTTATCTGGGTCGAAGTTAATGAAATAAGTGAGAGAATAAATGCAGTTTGAATGTTCGTGAGGAGCGTAGATTGCACCAGAGTTAGCTAACTCAATGTAGGAGTCATTTACTGCTAATTCAGTATCATAAGCATAGGCATTTTTGTTGTGGAATTGTAATGCTGATTGGATTGCAGATTTGAGGTCAGGGATATCATTGAGAGCAGCGTTATTCTCCCCAATTTGTGTTACGTTATGGGAGATTGCTTCTCTACCTGTTGTTTCTTGCAATTCCTGATCTTTCATCCAAAGTAGAATTTGTCGCTTGAGATCTTCATGATTAGCGACAGAATATCTGGTGACAGGTGTAGGAAATAGAGCGTAAGTCTCTTGTGAGATCTTATCAGTGAGATTGGATGAAAGTGGGTCAGTCATGATGATTGAAATGCTGATCTAATTATATCAGAAAATGTGAGTGAAGCGAGTGTGAGTTGCTTTCGTCATTCTACCTAACTCAAGCATATTATCACAGACTCTAACAAAAACTTCAAACTTTTCTTCACGGGTTAAAGTATCAGCTCCATCACATTGTTTCATGATTTGGAGGATGTGACGTTTGGAAGTAATCATCAGTTTGTGTTAGTTAAGGTGATCAGGCGTAGATGTAACCAGACTCGAATTCACGCTCAACGTTGTTATCTTTGAGATACCAAACATGTTGACGCTGATAGACACCATCAGTGATGGAATTGCAGAAGCGGTCGATGAGTGCATTCAGGCGAGATTTGGTGGTGTTAGACTGCCAACCACCGTCAAAAACTTGCAGGAAGTCATCACCAACAACAGCGATTTTGTTGCCGTGGAGACGCACAACGCTCTCACCATTTTCCTCATTGAAATGCACAGAAGTGTTGCCAGACTGCCAGCACTTGTTGTTAGCGATGGCGTCATTCATTTGGATTTCGATCTTACGCATGATGAGAGAAGAGAGTTGAGTTAGGAGAGGCGGTCGTCTGTGCCCCTCCGATGAAACTAATATAGGGCTAAATGGTGCCCTGTGGGTGAATGGTGGACAGTTAGATAGGCGTCACACTGGAGTGATCTCGAAGCGTGTTGCTGTGGGATACTCCCTTTCTGCCCACTTCAGGAGTTTATTATTTTGTGCTTTGATGCCTTTAGTTGTTGTTGGTTTGGTTGGCATTGTGCGATAGAAAAATGTGATCTTGTCGTCAATCGTGACTTCAACACGATACATTTGTGTGGTGTCTTTCATTGATAATCAGTCCTGAGTAGTTTCCCACATATCATAGAACAAATCCCATGCGGGTTGATCTGCAACAAACGATGCACAATCTGCCATTTCACAGATCCAATCATATGCCATATCGATGTCGGCATTGGTATCGAGCACATAGGATTGGAGTCCTTGAATTGCACTAATGAATGCAGGATCTTGCACCAAGGAGATGTATTTTTTGCCTTGGTTGTTGGTGACTGTGATCACGTTGGATGCGTTGTTTTCCATGTCCTTAAGATACACGATTTTGGTGCCTTGTGCCAGATTAGTGGACACCACGCCGACCGTCACACGAGTGCGGTGGCGGGGATACCTTTTACAAAGATTTCATCTGTAACACGTTGCAAACGCTTAATAACTGCTTTTCCATAGTTACGATGCACAGGGACAGTCACAAATCCTGTGGGTTTGTTGTAAAAACCCCACTGCTGGGGCTGCAACTCACCCGACTGCAATTTAGCGGCGTCAGTAGGATCGAGACGGATAACACGTCCGATCGTTTGTGCCATCTCAACCACGTTAAGATTGCGAAGCATAATGCAATGAGTGAGACCAGGGACGTTGATACCTTCGCTGAGAATAGAGTAATGGAAGAGTACAAATTTGCGTCCTTCTTCCTTGCCCCATGCAGTCAACGTATCGAAGAATACTTCACGCGATACTTTAGTTTTGTTGACATATGCACCAAACTTAGATGTAACGTGAAGCACATCATATCCACGGTCAGACAACTCAGACAGCAGATCTGTGTGACCCAGGATGTTACCCAGCACACGACTGGATGGCACAGCTACCAACACTTTTGCAGCGTCAGTTTCATCGAGATTGTCAATAATATCCTGCACAGTGTTACTGTGGACGAGGTGAGGATTCTTCTTATCAACGGTGTGATCTGTCTCGAAAGGGACAATCGTGGGAGGAAGAATGTGACCACCTTGAATCAACTCAGGAGCAGGGACATTCTCAATAACAGGACCGAAGATCTCACGGTTATTCATACCACGGTCATGCTTATTGCTGACGCGAGGTGTTGCTGTGAAGAAATACTTTTGC
>MDTE01147737.1_pt1 | contig 13897 bp, 6 predicted proteins | sample 811231 | NCBI WGS metagenome assembly MDTE01 (sample SAMN05326651, study PRJNA326480) | marine metagenome | isolation source: seawater | place: Indian Ocean: Red Sea | collected 2010
CGGACCGCGTAGATGTCCACGGACAGTGCCTGAACAGTCTGGACTACCACCACCCGGGCCTGACGGAGTGGTGGACTCAAGGCGCCGCGGGCCTCCGCCAGAACTGGACTATCCACGACCTACCAAAAGGCGACGAGGTGGTGCTCGACCTCCACATCGGCCCCGACACCGGAAGCAGCTCTGAGGAGGCAAGCAACTCAGGCCACCGCTCCGAGCCCACCGCCGGCCCCAGACTCAGCGAGCCACATCAACCGTCCATGGAAGTCACCGATGGCGTTGCTCTGCTGGCCTCGGGGCAGCTCAGATATGGCCGATTGGCAGCCTGGGATGCCACAGATCGAGACCTGGACGCCTGGATGGAGCCGCGGACTTGGACCGCAGGAGGCCAAGAGTTGGCTGGGCTCCGCATTCGAGTCGACACGCGAGGGGCCACCCCCCCTGTGGTGATCGACCCACTGCTCGAGGCCGAGCCCGAATGGTTCGAGGCGGGCTACTTGAGCTATGACCGATTCGGCAGCAGCCTCGCCCTAGGAGACATCAACGGAGACTCCTACGACGACGCCATACTCCTGGACAGCGAGATGGAGGAACGGGTCATTGCCTATTTCGGTGGTGTTGACGGCCTCTCTGGTTTGGACGACTGGGATGCCACCAGTCCCTTCATGGTTGCCGGGGACGACGACGACGCGACCGGAGACGACGACGACGCGACCGGAGACGACGACGACGCGACCGGAGACGACGACGACTCACCCTGGGACGACGACGACATGGCCGGGCCGGGCGACGCTCCGCATTCCGCATTTGGGATCGCGATTGCCAGCGGTGGCGATGTCAACGGAGATGGCATTGACGACGTCCTTGTGGGCGCCCCCCAGTTGTTCCATCAAGACTCAGGAGCATTAGGAGGCGCTGTCTTCCTGTACTTCGGCTCAGAGTCATCACTGTCCTCCGAGCCCTCTTGGAGCACTCTCGGTCACTTCGGAGGTGGGGGCATGGGCATGGGAGTGGGCATGGACTCCGAGTTCGGCTTCTCGGTGGCCATCGTCCCTGACGTCAACGAGGACGGCTTCGATGACATCCTCGTCGGAGCACCGTCGGCACCGGAGGGAACGATGGGCCAGCAAGTGGGAGTGGCCAGCCTCTACCTAGGCTCAGACACAGAGCTCACGGGCGGCAGCATCGATGCTCAAGAGTTCCCCGACATAATCATCGAAGGGAACGCATTTGCCACACTATATCCACGCTTCAGTGAGACAATCGCTGGCGGCGACTTCAACGGCGATGGCATAGGCGACATCCTCATCGGAGCTCCTGGCGACGCATTGGACGCAGGGACCATTTACCTCTTCACGGGCCCGATCACCGAGGACCTCGACTACACCGACGCAGACTGGGACTACACGGACCCGGATCCGGGCCACCATCTCGGAGCGAGCCTCGCCTCAGCTGGTGACGTCAATGGCGATGGCTACGACGACATCCTTGTGGGGGCCCCACAAACTCGCGTCGACCCCTCCATCACAGAAGCCGGCGCCGCGCTACTGTTCTTTGGTGCAGTGACAACACCTGGGTCGACGTCCGACTGGTCGACCTATGGAACCGCAGCCTATGACCAATTGGGCACCTCTCTAGCGGGCGGTGGAGACGTCAATGGCGATGGCTACGACGACATCTTGATCACTATCGATATGAACTCGAGTGACTCGGAAGTCCACCTGTACCTTGGCGCACCCGATGGCCCGTCGACGACTCCCTTCTGGTCCAGTGACGCAGAGATTGGTGACGGCTACGGCTACAGCCTGGCCCTCAACGGCGATCTCAACAAGGACGGTCTAGACGACATCCTCATCGGCTCGGACAAGGCCGACGTTTCAAGGGGAGAAGTGCGCTCCTATCACGGCATGGAGACCGGCGTCTTGCCCTGGGCTGCCGCCAGCCGGGTCGGCAGTGCACAGGAACTGCATTTCGGCGCTGTGTTCTCCCCCGTCGGCGACTTCGACGGGGACTCCGTCGATGACCTCCTCATCGGCACAGCCGTCCCGTCATCGAACTCCGCGACGAACGGCTCCATCTATGTCTATCGCGGCGGCAGCGGCGGCATTGGCTCCAGCAGTGCCCCCCACTGGGAGCTCTCTAGTGTGCTGTTCGGAGACCAGTTTGGATCCAGCGTCCTAGGCCTGGGGGACCTGAACGGGGACAGCCTTGCCGAGATCGCCATCGGGGCACCTCGCGCCCCGCAACTTGGAACTGGAGACTCCATTGGGACCCTCGGTAGGGATGCTCAACCACCCGCCGTGGGCGCAGTAGCCATCTACGCGGGGTCCTCCGTCAGCACCGCCACCAACCCAGCCCCGCTGCCCCTCAAGTCCTTCCAAGGCACTACGTCCGCCGAACAGTTTGGCGCCTCGATGGCTGCCGGAGACTTCAACGATGATGGCATGGTTGACCTAGCCATCACCGCACCCGGCAAAGGCTCTGGGTCCGGCGCCGTCAACGTGTACCTAGGACCACTGCGGACCCACAGTGAGACAGCCGATGCCACCATCGAAGGCTCAGTGGTGGCCGGAGACCTTAGCGCCGATCAGTTCGCCGATGCGATCGTGGTGGGCGACTTCGACTGCGACGGCGTCGACGACCTCGCAATCAGCGCACCTGGCGAGAGTAACAGTGCCAACACCGGGGTCGACCCCGGAACCATTCGAATCTTCGAGGGCAGCAGCTCATTCACCGCCGGGACTACCTTTTGGGACGGTTCGGAAGATCAACTCCTGTATGCGCAGGATCTCGGCGACGTGCAAGGCTTTGCATATTCGATGGCAGCCGCAGGTGATGTGGATGGCGATGGCTGCGATGACCTCCTGGTAGGCGCTCCCCACAACGACGCGACTGCGTCGAGCTACGTCAACCTCTACCTGGGCTCCTCAGGGGGGCTGCCCGACACGACAGCCGAGATCAGGACGCTCAGTGACACCGTGAACATGGACTCGTTTGGCGCGGTCGTCGCCGCAGCAGGCGATCTCAATGCCGATGGCTACGCTGACTTCGTGGTGGGCGCCCCTGGAGCTGACTCCACTGACGGAATTCTGGAGGACGTCGGGAAAGCCTTCGTCTACCTCGGGGGAGAGTGGATCCAGGACGCAGACCAGAGCGAGTTCGCAGCAAGTATGACACCAGCCTTCATGATCGAGGGCGACGAGGGGTCCGAAGCTGTGCCACAGAGCATCGGCGCCGCCGGAGACCTGAACAATGACGGGATCACAGATCTGGCGGTGGGAGCGGGGACCTACCCATCTGGCGGCAATGATTCGGTGGGCCGGATTCGGCTCTACCATGGCTACGCGGTCGACCTCGACGGCGATGGCAGCAGTCCACCCGAGGACTGCGACGACAGCGACCCCTCCATCAACCCGGACGAAACGGAGGTCTGCGACGGGGAAGACAACAACTGCAACGGGAGCGCCGACGAGGGCCTCGACGCCGATGGGGACGGGTTCACTCCCTGCGGGTCGGACGGAACCTGGGGCACTTTGGACGACGACTGTGACGACGAAGAGCCGTGGGCGGCGCCCAATGAGACGGAGGTGTGTGATGGCATCGACAACGACTGCGACGGCACCGTGGATGAGGGCTTTGACGTCGGCCTCGATGACGACAGCGACGGCTCCACAGCCTGCGAAGACTGCGACGACAGCGATCCGGGGAACTTCCCTGGCAACCCTGAAGTCTGCGATGGGCGAGACAACGACTGCAATCTAGGCCCAGACTTTGAAGGAGCCGAAGAGGTCGATGCCGATGGGGATGGCTCGTGGTCCTGCGAAGACTGCGATGACAACGACCCCGCTCTGAATACCAACGATGCAGACGGAGACGGGGTCGACACCTGCATCAACGACGACCCCGACTCTCCCACCAGTGGCCAGGAAGACTGCGATGACGGGGATGCCAACAACTTCCCCGGCAACGAGGAAGTGTGCGATGGAGTAGACAACGACTGCAACGCCGACACCAGGGCGGTTGGGGAAGACACAGACGTAGACAACGATAGCTCCCCCGCCTGCGAAGACTGTGATGACAACGACGGGCATTTGTTCCCCGGCAACGACGAGACCCCCGACGACGGCATCGACCAAGATTGCTCGGGAAGCGACGCCACCACTTGCGCTGAAGATGGGGATGGAGATGGCTATGGGTCCAGCACGGACACCGTCCTCTCCGACGACCTAGATTGCGACGACGACGGCGAGTCCCCAACGGACGACGACTGCGATGACAGCGACGCGGACATCTCTCCCGATGCCGACGAGGTAGTGGATGACGGTATCGACCAAGACTGCTCGGGAGTCGATGCCACGGCCTGCTTCATCGATCACGATGGGGACGGTTCTGGGGCGGCAGCCAGCAGTGTGATCTCAGCCGATGAGGACTGCGATGACAGTGGCGAGTCCACAACCGATGATGACTGCGATGACAGTAACCCTGCGATCCACCCAGGTGCTACCGAGGTCTGTGACGGTGTGGACAACAACTGCGACGGGATCACCTTCGACGATGCCTCAGGAGACGAGCTCGATGCGGACGGTGATGGCGATACAGAGTGCGCAGGCGACTGTGATGACAACGACTCTGCGGTAGGCCCGAGCATCTCGGACACACCCGGCGATGGCATTGACCAGGACTGCGATGGCACCGATAGCGCAGCGTGCTACGTCGACACAGATGGCGATGGGTACGGCGCCACATCCAGCACCCTGCTGTCCGCCGATCCCGACTGCGATGACAGCGGCGAGTCCCCAACAGATGACGACTGCGACGACAACGACCCAGCGATCAATCCGGCGGCGACCGAGGTATGCGATGGACTCGACAACAACTGCGACGGGACCGTCGAGCTCGCCGGGGACGACACCGACGCAGACGGTGACGGTGTCTACGCATGCGCGGACTGCGACGACAGCAACCCCGACATCTACCCGGGGGCCCAGGAGTACTGTGACAACGTCGACTCCAACTGCAATGACGACCTCGTCGACTCCGATGGCGCCATCGACACCGATGAGGACGGGACCCCCGACTGCACTGACACAGACGACGATGCCGACGGCGACCCCGACGCCACGGACTGTGCTCCCCTGGACGCCACCATCTTCACCGGCGCTGTCGAGGTCTGCGACGGGGTGGACAACGACTGCGACGACGAGACGGATGAAGATGTCGATGCGGATGGAGACGGCTCAAACAGCGTGACCTGTGGGGGGGAAGACTGTGACGATGCGGATCCAGACGTCCATCCAGACGCTGAAGAGATCTGCGACGGCAAGGACAACGACTGCGATGGGAGCCTGCCCGACGACGAAGTGGACGCCGACGGAGACCACAAGCTCGCATGCGACGACTGTGACGACGACAACCCCGATAGATACCCGGGCTTCCCCGAGGTCTGTGATGGTCAGGACAACGACTGCGACGGAGACGTACCCGACGACGAACTAGACGCCGACGGGGACACACACGCACCCTGCGAAGGCGACTGTGATGACACACTGGCGACACGAGCTCCGGGGCTCGAGGAAGTCTGCGATGGCTTGGACAACGACTGCGATGAGAGCCTGCCCGACGACGAAGTGGACGCCGACGGAGACGGCCACGCACCCTGCGCTGGCGACTGCAACGACAACCCGGACGACCCCCTCGCAGCCGACATCCATCAGGATCAGGAAGAGGCCTGCGAGGATGACTATGACGCCAACTGCAACAACCTAGAAGGACAGGATGACCCCGATTGCTGGGACGCCTCCTGCTTGACGTCATGCCACCTGGGCTCCGTAGCACACCCGCGGCTCTCGCCTGCGCTGGCCGTGCTCGCCCTAGCCCTGCTCCGACGACGGCGGCGCGTAGCCAAGAGGGTTCGCTCAGCGCCGACGGCATGACGTTCGGGTCACACCGGACGACACCAACTAGTGGGCGGGCCTGACTCAGCTCTCCTGGTCAGAGGATTGGCCAGGTACTCAGTTGCCGCAGCGACCTGCCGGCACAGCGCGAGAACTGCAGGAGCCTGCCACCTGCAGGTCGCACTCAACCAAGATGGACGCGCCAGGCGAGAGGTCCACCTTTGTAGAGGCCTCCGGAGCGTCGCCACTGCCCATCCCCACCTCAATGGTGCCGGCCGCACGACGGAACCCGCTGGCCGATGAGGACAAGGCGCGGCGGCGATGCTTCTTGCCGTTGATCCAGACCTTCGCGCCAATGGGCTGACTGACCAGCACAAGGCAGGGGTCCGCCGCCGGGGCCGGGCTGGCCGCGGCGGCATCGGGGGCCGCCGTGGACTGCCCCGTAGCAGCGGTACTCGGCGCCTCCTCGCTGGCGAACACAACAGGCTCTGGCGTGGGCTCTGGCTTGGCGGTGGTGTCAACAGGCTCCGCCGCCACCGTCTTCGGCGCGGAGAGGGCCTTCTCAGGGGCTTCTTGCGCCGGGGGGGAAGGCGCTGAGGCTGGAGCAGCAGGGGCATCGGCCAGACGATCCGCAACGGCATCCGCTTCAGGTGCGGGCTCGGGCGCTGTCGAGACGCTTGTGTCCTTCGGCGCCGAGTCCGACTCGGTGACGCCAACCGCCGCCTCCGCCGGCGCCTCAGGTGCAGGGCCTGGGTCAGCAGAGCCTTGTGCAGCCGGCTCCATCGACGCAGGGGCCGATCCCTCTGGAGGCAGGAACACATCGTCACGTGCCGTCACCTCACTAGCGGTGCCGTCAGCAGTCTCCGTCTCGTTGAACAACACGGCGAGACTACCGACCACGATGCCACCGACGGCCAGCAAGGCGATGAGCACGGCCAGCCACACAGGAGTGGAGCGAACCTCCGCGTTCTCGCCAGCCTTCAGTTCATCGCGACTCGCCAGCTGGAGGCTCTGGGTCCCTTCCGTAGGGTCGGGTGCAAGGGGTGCATCTGCAGCGCGCTCCACGGTCTCATTCGCCGACGGAGTCGCCGAAACAATCGGCATGCCACCTAAGGTACGCGTCTTGGCGAGGAAGCCGGCAGCAGCCCCACCGCTGGAGCTGCCCGCCTCGAGAAAGATCGGTCCCGACGCGGCAGCCGCGGGTGGGCTATCGCCCATCGGCTTGCCCTCGCGAGCCGCAACAGCGAGCGCCTCCCACTCGCCCGACATCGTCGCAGGCAGCCGGAAGCCCGAGGAACGCTCCTCACGCTCTTCGGGCGTAGCGTCTCGCAGATCCAACAGGCGCATGAACAGCGCGGCCTCGGGGGACGGCGGCATTTCAGACCGCAGCTCCGCCAGGAAGTCGAGAACGACCCGAGCATCCGTGCATCGATTCTGAGGCTTGCGCTCGAGCAAATACTCGAGCAAAGGAGCCAACTCAGGGAACAGGCCCCGAATCGGCGCTACGTCCGTATTGGCGTCGCCCTGGGACACCTGACCGAAGATGGAAGCAATGGAGCCTCCACCAAACAGGCGCTTCAGTGTCACTAGCTCATAGACCACGCAGCCCAAAGAGAACAGATCAGCCGCAGGCAAGAAGTCGCGGCGGCCTGCCCAGATCTCCGGTGCCGTATAAGCGGGTGTGCCCTTGAACGCGCCAGTGGCCGTCGAGGTCACCTCACCGGTGACCTTGGCAATGCCGAAGTCAGCCACGAGAGCTGTGCAGGCACCACTCACCAGAATGTTGGCGGGCTTCAGGTCCCGATGAATCACTGGACCATTCAGCTCACCGTCGGTGCCCCCACCGTGGGCATAAGCCAGAGCGCCGGCGATGTCCCTGGCAAAGCTAATGATGACCGATCTGGGAAACCGTAGGCCAGCCTTGTTCACCCGCCGCACAAGCGACGACAGGGTGCCCCCCGCCACATACTCCATCACCATGATGAAGCGGTCTTCGATCTCTTCGAACTCGGTCACCTTGACGATGTTGGGATGGTCGAGGCGGGCGCACAGCCGAGCCTCTTGGTGCAAGGCCTCCCGAGCATCCTCGTCGAACTCGTGGGACTTCAGCACCTTGATGGCGACCTTGCGTCGGAAGTCGCCCGCGCCCACCTGGTTTGCGAGCCACACCTCACCCACCGCCCCTGTGCCAAGGGGCCGGAGGAGCTCGAAGCGGCCAAGCGTCTGGCCTTCCTGGAAACTGGTAATGCTGTCGATCACAGACTAGAGAGGGTACCAGTTGCCCGTCCGTTGATCTTGTCCCATCGAACTCCTTGGGCCCCCGAGTCGGGTCCAACACCACAAGGGGGACTTGCCTCAGCGCCAGATGTGGCTAGAGTCTTGTCGGCCATCAGGAAGAAGCATTGGCTGAGTTGCGTTGGTGGCCTCATCAACATTCGACAGGAGACTGGAATGACCACTGTTGCCAGCCACCGCTCCAATCTGATCCAAATCGTCACCACCGGGCTCGCGGCGCTCCTCCTCGGCGGCTGCCCCAACCCCAACGGTGCGGGCTATGACGACGTACCCACCCTCGCAATCCTGGGCGGTGGAGACCACACCACAGACAGCCTGAGCATCACCACCATGGTGGAGCGCGCAGATGGTCTGGACGTGCCCACCGATCTTGAGTTCAACCCGACCGCAGATAACCAACTGTGGATTACCAATCGGGGTGACAACACGGTGCTGGTGGTGCTCGACGTGGACTCCGACAATCCGGAACCCGACCTGCGCACATCGTTCGGCGCCGATCACTTTCTCGTAAAGCCTTCGGCCCTAGCGTTCAGCGACAACGGCAACTTCGCGACAATTCACGAAGAAGATGACTTCACCCAAGGCCCTCCCCCCATGGGTACGCCGGCAGACTTCATGGGCCCCACGCTCTGGTCCTCGCACCTGGGTGACGCAGGCCAACACCCTGACGGACACGCTCCCTACGATGGAGGCCATGGCAGTCACCTGGACATGCTGCACAACAGCCCCAACGGAATGGGCATCGCCTGGGAGGAAGACAACGTGTTTTGGGTGTTCGATGGGGCCCACTCGTCCATCACCCGCTACGACTTCCATGATGACCACGGGCCCGGCGGCTCCGATCACAGTGATGGCGAGATTGCCCGCTACGTCGAGGGCGAAGTGGATCGCGACTCGGACGTGCCCTCGCACATGGTCCTCGACCACGATACCGGCCTGCTCTACATCGCGGACACCGGCAACTCGCGCATCGCGGTGCTCGATACGAACGAGGGCAGCAAGGGCGCCAATGTCAGCCCCAACTACGACATGTGCGAGCTCTACGAGATGGATGATGGAGAGCTTGAGACCCTCGTCGACGGAGAGGACGTGAACCTCAGGAAGCCCTCGGGAATTGCGCTTCACGATGACGTGCTCTACGTGTCCGACAATCGCTCCAGTGTGATCTTCGGTTTCTCGCTTGAGGGTGAACTGATCGACTGGGTAGACCTGGAGCGACCTCGAGAAGATGGCGCCGACTACGGTGGGCTCATGGGTCTGGAGTTCGACGACGACGGCAACCTCTGGGCGGTCGATGCCCAGGAAGAAGAGGTCATCAAGATCAGCGTCGTGGACACGTCGGACGACGACGAATAAGCCACTGAGCAGAACAAGCGCCGGCGACTCTCAATAGCCCGTCTGGAGAGCCAAAGCTCCGGGTCCCCAGGCTTGTCGTACGTCCTCGGCTTGCTCGGGGCGCACCAAGGCAATCAGCGAGCCGCCACCACCTGCTCCGGTGACCTTGGCAGCCAGGGCACCATGAGCGAGGGCGACTTCAACGCCCTCTCGGTCGTCCTTGTTCACGACACCCAGAGCATCCAGGCTGCTCTGCTGAGAGGTCATGGCCTCAGCCAAGCCATCGAGGTCGCCAGCCAACCAGGCGGCGTGGCCCTCCCGACTCCAGCGGCCCATGGCAGCCACAGTCCGAACCAGCGCCGGCTCGGCGACGAGTCTCTGGCGGACATGCTCCACCAATGATGCTGTGGATTGCTTGCTGCGGCCGGGGCGAACAACCAATGTGAGCGGAGCAAGCCCTCGCAGCGGCTCGGTCTCCTGCCCCTTGACGAACCACACGGGCAACTCGAGGGTCGACACGGTGTGGTCGATGCCAGAGGGGTCTGCGTGGAACAGGCGCTCGACAGCCGAAGCTGCTCCGAGCACCCGAGCGGGGTCTGGCTGGTGGCCGTACCAGAGCAGCAATGCTCGGGCCATCGCCGTTCCCAGAGCAGCGGAGGTACCCATGCCGGACTTCAGCCCGCCCGCTCGAACGGCGACACGCATGGGAAGCGGCAGCACGACCCCCAACGCGTGAGCCGCAGCCGCCAGCGCTCGGGACACCTGCGCCTGCGCTCCCTGCGGCGCATCCTCGTCCACACTAATGGTGAGCGGCGCAGGAGGTGGGCCCGCCACGCTCGGCATAGCCAAGGTCGCCAGCCCTGAATCGAGCTTCTCGTCGTCCGGCGCTTCCCCATCCATACCCGGGGACAACCCACCCGGCTGATTGGTGGCAATGACCACCGACAGGCGCACATCGGGAAGTGGGACTGCAATGGCAGGCTCCCCGTAGACCACCGCGTGCTCGCCCAACAAGATGATCTTGCCGCACGCAGTGGCAACCACCGGCCGCTGCCCGGGGGGCGTGTCGGGACGGTCTGAGCGGGACTTCACGACCTCGAACTCACAGCAGGTGGTTCTGGTGCAGCGTCGCAGCCGGTCCCGGGCGATTCACGAGGATCTCGACACCGGGAACCAACTGCTGCAGCCGCTCAAGCACCTGATCGGCTTCGCGACCTTCGCACAAGACGTGGACGTTGGGGCCCGCGTCCAGGGTGAAGTACACCGGCAGCCCGTCCTCGTTGCGCCAGCGACGCAAGCCGTGGATGACACGTAGGGTCTCCGGCTGCATGTACAGGGCCGCCGGGCGACCGCTCATCATGATGGCCTGGACTTCCAAGGCCTCGTGCTCCACCAACTCGCCAAAGGTACGGAAGTCCCGGTTGGCCAGGGCACCCTTTAGGGCGAGGATCCGCGCAGGGAGGACTTCCTGACGGGCTTCCATGAATGGATGGGCAATCGCCAAGCGGTGTCCGTCCGAGCTGGAGATGGCCTTGCTCTTGCGGGAGACCAGCACGATGAGGTCGCACAGGTCCCAGTGATCCTGGGGACAGAACTGCCGAGAGAAGGAGGACTGGTCTTCGCTCCCCGCGGTCCACTCCACAAACCCAGCCTGAATGGATCGGCACGCCGAGCCGCTCCCTCGCCGCGCCCAGCGGGTCATCTCCACCTCGTCGGGCAGGCCCTCATGAAAAGCGCCGATAGCCGCCGTGGCGAGCGCGGCGAACCCCGATGCAGACGAAGCCACACCAGTCCCCGCCGGGAACGAGTTCACCGAAGCAACTCGCGCGGACATGCGATACCACTGCTCCCGGATGCGATCGAGAAAGCGAGAGACTCGAACACCACGCCCATCGAGGATGCGCTCGCCATCCAAATAGATCTCGTCCTGAGACAGGCTCGAGTCCCACTCCACGGTCGTCGTCGTCACCGCAGCAGAGAGGTTCATCGAGAGCGAATCGTTCAGAGGCACGTTGAGGTCAAAGTCCTGCTTTCCCCAATACTTGATGAACGCAATGTTCGAGCAGGCACTCGCTGAAGCCCGAAGGATCTCTGTCATGACAACGACTCCTCCACGAGTCCATCCCGCTCGAAGATCACGTCGAGCACCTCGAGACCATGAGCCTCGGCACACTGAGTGGCATAGCGCCGGTCAGCGGCAAGGATGAGGATACAGTCACCTCCCCCCGCGCCGGTGAGGCGAGCACCCAAGACGTCTGGGTCGGCCTGAAGGGCTCGAACTACAGCACCGTGTTCTTCGGGCACTGCGCCCAACTCATCTAGCAGGGCATGGCCCGAGTTCATGGCCTCGCCAAGCGCCACCAGGTCTCCACGCTCCAGGCCCCGGATCCCCTCTCTGGAGACATCACCCATGGCCCCGTAGATGCCATGTCCCACAGGAAACCGATCCCGAATGGTGCGGATCATCGCGCCCGTGGATGCCTTCTGACCCGACCACGCAACAATCCAATCCAGAGTCACCGAGGGCGGCTCCATGCGGGTCAGGTGGGGCGGTGCGCCGTCCTGAAACTGTACGTAGCCCCCCAGCAACTGCGTCGCAACGTCGTAGCCAGAGGCCTGACCCTGCAGCGCTCGCTGAGCGTCTCGGGCCTCGGTAAAGAGGTCCAGGGGCGATGGCTCATGCCCACCAGCGCGGTGGAGCGCCGACACCGCAGCCAGGGTCGAAGCCGATGAGGAACCCAAGCCCCATGTCGTGGGAAAGTCAGCCAGGAAGCGCAGCCGAAAGCCCCCCTGTACCGGGCGGTGCCGACGAAGGACGGGCCAGAGTAACGCGAGATCTTTCGAGGTCGGAGTGGCCTGAGAGAGGCTCTCGATGGGAACCTCGATCACTTGCCCGAACACCGAGGTCGCCTCGATCAGTAACGAACTAGCCCTAGGCAGCGACACCACTTCACAGGTGATCCGGCGGTTGAGACACATGGCGAGCGCCTGGTGTCCCTCCAGAACCGCATACTCGCCAAAGAGCATGACCTTCGCCGGCGCGGAGCTCCGCGCCACGACCTGTTCGGCGGAGGGGTCGTAAGGCTCGGGAGCCGATGCGCTGGTAGCGATCACGGGTCGTCCTTCAGTGGGGGCTCGTCGCTCAGATCGCTGGCGAGCTCCAGATTGCGAGCATGCAAGCGCATGTGCCCCTTCTGAATGCCTTCTGTTCCCAGCGCTCGCAGCGCACCCAGATTCTGTGCCAGGCCCACAGCCGCGAGAACTCGCGCCAGGTCCTGAGCCGTCTCCACTCGCAACAGACGCAACGCGAATCGCGCCGTGGGATGCAAGCGGGTCACCCCACCAACAATGCCCACCTGGAGCGGCACCTCAAGCTGTCCAACGAGCATCCCATCGTCATCAATCGTCCACGACGAGACCGAGCGGTACTGACCGTCCCGTGCCGCATACGCGTGAACCCCCGCTTCCACAGCCCGCCAATCGTTGCCAGTGACCACAACCACGGGATCGATGCCGTTCATGATGCCCTTGTTGTGGGTTGCCGCCCGATAGGAGTCGTACCAGGCAAACCGTGCGGCCTCCACAATGCGCTGCGCGACCTCTGGCCCCGGAAGATCTCCGATAGCGAGATCGGCGGGACGAATACGACACGTGGCCCGAAACCGCCTCCTGTCGGCGAGGTTGGACAGGATCCGTAGTCCTGGGCGCCCACCCGCCCACCGAGCGACATCTGGAGCCAGCGCCTCCGCCATCGTGTTGACCACGTTCGCGCCCATGGCATCACGCGGGTCTACGAGCAGATGGACCACGAGCACCGTCCCTGCCCCGGTCTGCTCGGGACTGAAGATACGGCACTCCACATCACGACATCCGCCGCCAAAAGACACCAGGGTCGGGTCCAGCGCGTTCGCCTTCTCGATGATTTCCTCACGGCGACTCGCCACAGCCACAGCAGCAGCCTCCCCGTCCGCCACATCGAGCACCTGAATCTGTCCGATGACGAGGTCTTCTACGACTTCGGTCTGAAAGCCCCCGGTATTTCGAGCCAGGCGCGCCATATTGGAGGCCGCGGCGACCACGGAGCTCTCTTCGACAGCCATGGGGACCAGCAGATCTCGCCCGTCGACCTGAAAGTTCACCGCAATGCCCAGGGGCAAAGGGAAAGCGCCAATGACGTTCTCGACGAAGCCGTCCAGCAAGGCAACGTCTACGTCTCCGTCGAGACCATCCAGAGCCGGATCACCAGGGCCCAAGCCCGCCGCCGCACGGACGACCTGGAGACGCTCGTCACGGTCCAGTCGGTAGAAGCCTGTGATGCGGCTACTAGCCGCCGCCTTGGTACTCATGACCGTCTCCGAACCTCGAGCCGAACAAGA
>MDTE01155303.1_pt1 | contig 13895 bp, 15 predicted proteins | sample 811231 | NCBI WGS metagenome assembly MDTE01 (sample SAMN05326651, study PRJNA326480) | marine metagenome | isolation source: seawater | place: Indian Ocean: Red Sea | collected 2010
AGAGAAGGCCGATGGGAACTTACGAGGTTGTCGCGCGCAACTATTCCGAAGCCAGTGAAAACAAAATACATAGTCAGGAAATAGCCCGTAACTACGGTTTTAGTTCCGGCCTTGTTCCTGGTGTAGCCGTCTTTGGTCACATGACGTATCCAATGGCGGAAAAATTTGGTGAAGCTTGGTTTGAAGGATATGAAGCGGAACTCCGTTTGCTCCAGCCAGTGTATAGCGGGGATGTTCTCTATATCGAACACACACGCAATGGAGACGGTTACGATGTCTCCTGTACGGCCAGAAATGGAACTCTAATCGCCCGAATGAATTCTCGTCGTTCGACCGAGAATATAGATCCTATAGCGACTGCACCAAGTGGACCAGCAGCTTCCGCCCGCGAAAGAATACATTGGGATTCAATAGACATTGGTAACGCTCTACCAAGTTGGAACTGGCAAACGACAGAAGCAGAAAATGACGCTTATACAACCGAAATTTCTGACAGCCTTCCCATCTACCAAGCCGGACTGGTGCACCCGCACGCGATTTTGAGTGTCTCTAATCAAGCATTAAGTCGGCATTTCGATATGCCCGCATGGCTTCATGTAGGTTCAAAGATTCAATTTCGAATACCTATTCAAGTGGGATCCGAGCTGAAGATTCGATCTGTACCGACCGAAAAATGGAGAAACAAAGGCCATGAATTTGTAAACCTCAACGTGTCCTATACGTTTCAAGATAAAGTGGCAGTTGAGGTGTTACACACAGCCATCTACAAGATAAGGTCTACGAGCGAGACAACACAATCTTGAAGCTTGGTGTACTCACATCTCATGGAGGTTCACTTATTCAGAGTGCCGTAATCGCGGGAGTGGATCTCAAAGTCATTATTTGTAACAACCGTAACGCAAACGCTTTCCATCGCGCGATGGAGTTGGATGTTCCAGCCGTGCATCTGAGCAACACAACCCATCCAGATGCAGACGCATTGGACCAAGCAATAAACGATACTTTACAGTGGCATGGATGCGACTTCGTGTTACTCGCTGGATATATGAAGCGGCTCGGGGCCACGACCCTAGACGCATATTCCGGACGGATTATAAATAGCCATCCTTCTTTATTACCAAAATTCGGTGGTAAAGGTTTCTATGGTCGTCGAGTACACGAAGCTGTAATAACTGCCGGTGATACTGAGTCCGGCATCACGATCCATTTCGTCGATGGAGAATACGACACCGGCAAAATTATTCAGCAGCTTACAGTGCCCGTTTATCCAAATGATTCGGCAGAAACTTTGGAAGCTCGTGTAAAAGAAAAAGAGGTGCCTTTTCTAGCCCGTGTTATTGCCGAATTAAATCAAACATTTGCAACCTAGCCTCGCGATAAAGCCATAAGTTTGAACCGATGCCTAATAGTCACCTTCTCTCAGTCATTCCTTAATTTGCACGGGATGAGAAACCAGAGGTTTATGGCACAAAAAAATTGTCAAGTTCTCGAACTTTGGTCTTAATCCCCGAGAGGTTTTTTAGTCCAAGAGGCGAGGCTTGCTGCTTACTTGATCACTTTCACAAAATCGCCCGCTCTCGGCTCGCCATTGGGATAACCACCGTTAAGCAACCGAAGCGTTTCTTCAGGATATGTTCTAAGAGAGCTTCGGTCTGCCAATTCAGCATATGTGTCACCGGGCTTAGCTACTAATACCTCAACTCGACGACTATTGGCGACTTTCGTATCGTTTGCGGTAAAGCTCCGCAGATTGGCCAATGTCTTGTGAAAGTTTTCTCGGAATAATTCGCTGTCGCCTTCTGCTCCCACTTCACCTTTAAAATACAGGACATGCTTGCCTCGGTAGATGACACCGATGAGAGCGAGAGATGTTTTGCTGTTATCCTGGACTTCCAATTCTGCAACATACGCATCAAATCCATTGATTTCGAGCGATTCACCATCTTTGACGTCGTCTCTCTTCAACACATCGGTAACGTATTTTTTTGGAGACTTACGTTTTACAGGATCATGTCGTGCCATCGTAATAGACCCGTGCGATTCTCCCTTAGAAGACTTTGCTGAGACGCTGTTTTGAGAATTCTTTATTTGCCAATTTTCCGGGAACGCGACCACAACACGTAATCCACCGTGGTAATAAATATTATCCTTAATTACTCCACTGACGGCTTCATCACCAAAAGTCAATCCATCGATCAATTGCCAAAAATCCCTGGTCGGTGGGCCAACTTCTTCGGGTAGCAAACTTTGAGCATAAGCAACCGCATCGTATAAGCGGCGGTCATTCTTGGGATGCGAAGCAAAAAGACCGTGATAGTTACTCGGCCTATTCGCTACCTGCTTCGAGAACAGTTCTTGGTCTTTTAAAACTTGGACGACATCAATAATTGCAAGCGGATTGTAACCTGCCCGTGCTAACAGTTCGCCGCCCAATCGATCAGCCTCGAGTTCCATATCCCGTCCGTAGCCAGACACTACCGTAGCGGTCGCCGCATTGGAAAGGTCGTAGAGCTCTCCCCGACCAGTGAGAACTGCCGCCACAAGACCACTAGATTTTCCGAACAATTCGCCCAGGCGTCTTTTACGGGAATGTCTCGCGAGTACATGTCCTATTTCATGACCAATAACGGCGGCGAGTTGCTCTTCCGAGCTCAAAAACGCAATAAGCCCCCGATTAACAAAAATATATGCGTCTGGCGTTGCGAACGCGTTAATTTGGGAATTATCTAGGACGTAAAAATGATACTTCTTACCTCTATGAGACGACACGTCGAGTAGCTTTTCACCGAGTTCTCCCACATATTCCTGCCATACGGCGTCGGGATAGATTTGTCCATTTTCTTCGAACTCGTCATACATTTTTGCGCCCGGTCCTGCATAAGCACTTCCAAGCCAGCTGGTAAATATGGTCCACAAGACCACGGAACGAAAAAAATTGGGAAATCGCATTGATCCTCCAACTAGAATGGCGACCTGTCGAAATTTAGACTCCAATCTGTGAAAATGCCATAAATTGGCACCAGTTAGTGACGGAAATTGTTTCACTGATTCAAACTTTTCGAAAATGAGGCTCCAAATCGTTTGCGAAAACGCTCAACTCAGCCAACAGAATCAAGTATGTTTTGCTTTCCAGCGTAAAAAGGATGGCACTTAAGAACACACTTTCAAGTGTACAACCCTACATAGAGTGGAGCACGTTTTAACTTTTAACAACGTTTCCACAGCTGCAGGTGGCAGTAATTTCTTCGTACTCAGGATGAATTTCTGTTCGCACTTCGTAACTACCCTAAACCCGTGGCAGCGAAGTTTTGGTAATAGAACATCAGGAAGCAAGTGGACAATTCGAACAAAACTACCTCACCCAAAATAGTTCAAGTTGCGGTTCCCCGTCCTGTACACCAAGCATTTGATTATCGTATTCCTGATCGGTACGACATGCCAAAAGTCGGTACTCGCGTAAAAGTAAGCTTCGGGCAATCATCACTGATTGGAGTAGTGATCGGAACACAAGGTGACTCGGCACGAAAGCTCAAATCTATAGAGGAAGTGCTAGATAGCGAACCCGTCCTCGATGAAGAACTTATGAGGCTCGCTGCTTGGATGTCGCGCTATTACCACCATCCCATCGGAGAAGTGCATGCGACTATGCTCCCGATCGGTGCAAGAGCGGGGAAGCCTCTCAAATCAAAAGACCTTGTACTCTGGCAAGCAGTAGTTAGTGCTGATCACAAAATAAAACTCGCGCGCGCACCAAAACAACAAAAACTATACCTGGCACTGGCGAAACATGGACCGCTTACAGGCAAAGAAGCTCAGGAATTTGATGGAAATACTACGCTTCTGAAAGCGCTAGAGAGGAAGGGACTCGCACAAACGAAAGTGCACAGCCCAAATTACCAATTGACTAGCGAAAGACTCGAATTATCAGAAGAACAGGAGATTGCAGTTGAGGGGATTATAAGGAGCCTCAACTCTTTCACGGTGCACCTACTAGAGGGAATTACGGGCAGTGGCAAAACAGAAGTCTATCTCCGAGCAATGGCCGAAACCCTTGCGCGTGGTTTGCAGGCCTTAATTTTGGTACCCGAGATCGGATTGGCGCCTCAAACAGTAAAACGAGTGAGAGAGCGTTTCGGTGAAGCTGCTATGATCCATTCAGCTACCTCTCCCTCACATCGTTTCAATACATGGAACAACACTAAAACAGGGAAGCATCGAATCTTAATCGGGACTCGGTCAGCTCTTTTCACTCCATTTCAAAAACTGGGCCTCATTATCGTGGATGAAGAACACGACACCTCTTTTAAACAAACAGAAGGGCTCCGATATTCCGCTCGAGATGTAGCAATCGTAAGAGGCCAAATTTTGGGTATACCAGTCGTATTAGGCAGTGCAACACCATCATTTGAAAGCATCTTGAATGCCGAGCGAAGAAGGTTCAAGAAATTACATTTATCGCATAGGCCGGGCACAGCAGCCCTACCAACCTATAAAGTACAAGATATTCGAGGCCTCCGCCTAGAAGGTGGGCTTTCACAGCCGCTTATCAATGCAATCGACAACCATCTCAAGAAAAACAGCCAAGTACTAATTTTTGTAAATCGTCGTGGTTATTCAAGGACCCTTTTTTGCACTCATTGCGGCTGGCAAGCCTCTTGCAGCGATTGCGATGCCAATCTCACTCTCCACCAACAACCGGAGAAACTCCAGTGTCATCAGTGTTCTCGATTATACGAAATCCCATCTACTTGCGCTGCTTGTGGTAAATCGCAACTCCTTCGTCTGGGAGTTGGTACTCAAAGACTAGAAGATACTCTGAAACGTCTGTTCCCAAATGTTCCCGTCTTTCGAGTGGACCGCGATGCAGTGCGCACTCCAGCAAAGTTGGAATCAGTTTTTGACAACCTGTCTCGAGCTACGCCTGGCATTTTGTTAGGTACCCAAATGCTTGCCAAGGGACACCATCTACCAAATGTCACGTTGGTTGGGATTGTAGATGCTGACAACGGTTTCCTATCTACGGATTTTCGTGCCGCAGAACAAACTGCACAATTAATTGTTCAAGTTGCTGGTCGGGCTGGTCGGGCAGAACGACGAGGCGAGGTTTGGGTCCAAACATACAATCCGACGAACCCTAACCTAAAAGCTTTAATCCATTCAGGGTACCGAGGTTTCTATAGCACTGAGATTGAAAAGCGGCGAGCGGCTGGCTTTCCACCATTTGGAACGATGGCGATCATACGGGCGGAATCACTTGATGAGAATGCCCCTTTAAAGTTTGTTCGGCACATACTAAACGGTGTCAAGGAAAAGGGGGTAGAGGCCATCGGCCCGGTACCGGCTCCGCTTAAACGACGACAAAAACACTTTCGTTACCAAGGCCTACTATTATCTGATCATCGTTCAACATTACACAAAGCACTGCAACTAATTCGCAACCAAAAGGTGCCCGCCGGGATCCGTTGGAGTATTGATGTAGATCCGATTGATACCCGCTAAGATCTGGAGGCGTGTTCAACTCTAACTAACAACATGATTTTGCTACCTTACTAAAAAAATAATTCTAAGGTTATTATTCGGCAAATGGCTAAATCTCGTGCTAGGACAAAAACCAGAGTATCTAAACGGTCCGGACAGAAAGACCGGAATTATTCTTTTTACTATGGCTTGCTTTTAGGAATATTTGGGACATCGGCTGTCTGGTTCGGCACTGACTTTATGAACCTGAATAGAACCTCAACGTACGAACCTGCAAAGAGTAACGAATCCGTTAGTCGCATTTACGAATTCTGGGAGACCTTGCCCAAAGCAGATATCGAAGCCAATGTTGGTCCATATCAAGACGGAACCGCAAATGCCGATGGTACTGTCGGCCCCGAGAGATCGAGCAATGTTGAGTATTTAGTGCAGGTCGCCTCGTTTAAGGATCAAGTCGAAGCCGAAACGCTCCGTGCTGAGCTTTTGCTGGAAGGACTCGAAGCTGAAACATCCGAAGTGATCCTTAGTGGTCAGGATCGGTGGTATCGAGTCGTTATTGGCCCTTTTAAGACCCGCCGAACTACACAAACTGCCATAAATAGACTGAACAATAGACCAATTTCACCTCTTATTTTGAAAAGACTAATTCAGGAAGGGGACGTTCCTCAGGGCTAATCTCTCGCTGCGATTGTCTAATCAGCACAAATGTAGAAACGACGCCATTGAAACAATTAGAATTTCGTAAGAAATGAAACTTGAAAGAACACATTTTGCCCTCACCTCTTAAGGGCTCACCATAAGAGTATTATCAAAATAATGACAACCATCGTCTCGATAAGGCGTGATAACCAGGTGGTCCTCGGCGGGGACGGTCAAGTATCCTTGGGCGATACCATATGGAAAGGTAACGCACGAAAAGTCCGGCGACTTAAAAATGACAAGGTTATCGCCGGATTTGCCGGTGGCACAGCAGATGCCTTTACACTATTTGAACGATTTGAAGCCAATTTGGAAAAGTTTCAAGGAAACCTTACTCGAGCGGCGGTGGAACTCGCAAAGGATTGGCGGTCAGATCGAGCACTTCGCCGCCTAGAAGCTTTACTGGCAGTGGCTGATTCTCAGGTTTCTTTGATTATCAGCGGTACCGGCGATGTTATCGAACCAGAGAATGGATTGATCGCAATTGGATCAGGCGGCCCATATGCTCAATCGGCTGCTACTGCCTTGCTTGAAAACACTGATCTGGACGCACACTCTATAGCCAAAAAAGCTTTGAATATCGCAGCAGATATCTGCATATACACCAATCATGAAATAGCCATCGAGACCCTAGATATCCCATGACTTTGATGACCCCCCGAGAAATTGTTCACGAATTAGACAAGCACATAATTGGTCAAGATTCAGCCAAACGATCGGTTGCAATAGCTCTGCGCAATCGTTGGCGCCGGATGCAACTGACTAATCCACTTAGGGACGAGGTCACGCCCAAAAATATATTGATGATTGGCCCGACTGGAGTTGGTAAAACGGAAATTGCCAGAAGATTAGCTAAACTAGCCAACGCTCCCTTTATAAAAGTCGAAGCAACAAAATTCACGGAAGTTGGATACGTTGGCCGCGATGTTGAATCGATCGTTAGAGATCTCGCCGATACAGCCGTCAACATGCTTCGCGAAACAGAACTCGAAAAAGTACAACACCTCGCTGATGATGCCGCGGAAGAAAGAATTCTAGATGCCCTTCTACCTACACCTCAAAACGTAGGCTTTAATGAAGACGACAAGAATTCTGAATCTGCTGCTCGGCAGTCCTACCGAAAGAAGCTTCGGGAAGGCGAACTAGACGACCGCGAAGTCGAAATAGAAATCGAAACACCGCAATTTGGCGTCGAGATCATGGCTCCCCCAGGAATGGAGGAAATGACAAATCAGATCCAAAGTATGTTCTCAAACATGTCTAATGGAAAAACAAAAAGAACTCGTCTAAAAATAAAAGACGCGTTTCACCGCTTACGGGAGGAAGAAGCAATACGTTTAGTCAACGAAGAAGAGATAAAAACTCAAGCGGTGGAAGCAGTAGAACAAACTGGCATAGTTTTTCTTGATGAGCTTGACAAAGTAGCAAAACGCAGCGAGAACGTAGGGGCGGATGTGTCGAGAGAAGGTGTCCAACGCGACCTACTGCCGCTGATAGAGGGCTGCACCGTTTCGACAAAGTACGGAATGATCCGGACCGACCATGTTCTCTTCATCGCATCTGGGGCTTTCCATTTAGCGAAGCCATCGGACCTTATTCCCGAATTACAAGGTCGTTTGCCTATACGGGTGGAACTGTCTGCCCTGACGCCCGCCGATTTCAAAAGGATACTTACCGAACCCGATGCCTCATTAACTGAACAATATAAGGCACTTCTGGCAACCGAAGGCGTCCATGTGGAGTTTACAGAAGACAGCCTGGAACGCCTCGCCGAATTATCATGGCACGTTAACGAAAATACCGAAAATATCGGTGCCCGAAGGTTACATACAGTCATGGAACGTCTAATGGATGAAATATCTTTTAACGCAGGCGAAGCAATCAACGGTGAGAAATTAGACACACTACAAATCGATGCCCAATACGTCGATACCCACTTGAAAGAATTAGCAACAAACCAGGATTTGTCTCGATATATATTGTGATCGAGTTATCTACGCGTAATGATTCACTGTGCATAACTACTTTGCCGGGTTTTGAGAACGTATTGGCATGACACCTGAATCGATCGCCTACCATAGCAAATCGAAAATTCTAGAACTTTCTTACGCCGACGGTTCTAACGCTAATCTCACCGCTGAATACCTACGGGTATTCTCTCCCTCTGCAGAAGTGCGCGGACACTCAGAGTCCGAACGCAAGTTACAAGCGGGGAAAAAACATATCGAAATCGAAAATATCGAAACTATCGGTAACTATGCCATTCGAATTATATTCAGCGACGGACACGATACAGGTATCTACTCATACGACTACCTTGTTGAATTACGAGATCAATTCGAGATCAACTGGACTCAATACGAGGTAGAACTCAAAGCGGCAAACGCTTCTCGATTACCTACCATCCCAGTTGGCCAATGGAAACCCGATAACAAGCTCTAGACCATGCACAACCATGAACTTGAAAAATCGCAAGCCAATACAGTGGACTTTGGCAATGAGGCCGTAAGTCCTCTAGAGAAAACTAAAAAAGTTCACGACGTCTTTAGCCGAGTTGCCTCACAATACGATCTCATGAATGACCTCATGTCGTTTGGTTTTCACCGCATAATCAAACAAGTCGCGGTGGAAATGACAGGCTTAGCCTCCGGGGATTCAGTGCTTGATCTCGCGGGAGGTACCGGTGACATTTCAAAAAAATTGCATGAAGTGGTGGGTTCCCAAGGAACTGTGATTTTGGCGGATATTAACGAACACATGGTTTCTGTTGGTCGCGATCGATTAATCGACTCAGGTATTGGTGGAGTGAAAGCGAGTATCGCAAATGGGGAACAACTGCCTTTTCAATCAAATACCTTTGATTCAGTAATTACGGGATTCGGCTTGCGTAATATGACTCACAAAGACAAAGCCCTCTTGGAAGTACTTCGTGTCTTACGGCCAAGAGGTATATTTATAGTGCTTGAATTCAGTCAACCAGACTCTCAACCCTTGTCAGAGCTCTATCGAATGTTTCAAGCTTTTTGGCCGATCGTAGGCAAACTGCTGGTGGGCGACTCAAAGCCCTATAAGTATCTGATTGAATCAATTGAGAAGCATCCTAGTAAACAAGCACTCGAACTGATGATGCAGGATGCTGGTTTCATAAACACACGTTTCGTCGAATTACTCGGCGGCATTATCGCTATTCATCGGGGACAAAAATGAGCCTACTGGACACTGCAACAATCGCTACCCTTGAGACCGTCATCAATGCCAAAAGGGCTATAGATGATAACGCTCGTGATGCACTTCATCGACTGCAAGATAAATCTATCCGTGTTCGAACACCCGGCACCGACCTAATGTTTACTTTTGAGGATGCCAAACCGCGAATAACGAGTATACCTATCTTCGACGATGCATCCGAAGACAAGGCTGACGCCACCATCACTGGATCCGCTGGAAGCATACTTGAAGCGGTGTTCAGAGAAGATGGTGACAACATAGTAATTACTGGTGACGAAAGTTTAATCGAAGACTTTCGGGTGATTTTTCGCGCTAACGTTGAACCTGCAAAAGTTACCGAACAAATCAGAGCATTTTCAGAATACGGTGTAGCAACAGTAAAGTCGGCACTCCAAGGATTTGGAGCTAATGCTTCGAATAGCGATGAAAGACTCCAGCAGTTGGAAAATGAGGTGGTTCAACTTAGAGCTGAAATCGAACATCTAAAGGCACAGTACGCTGCAAAAGGAGACCATCAGGATACCTAACGATGAAAGTAATCTGTCGTGCTGTATCCATACTAGCGACTGTTTTTCGATTTCGCCTCGACACCATCCTCTACGAAATCCGAGGCGGAAGAAAATCGACCCGTTTACTGCCATCTCCTAAGAAGAGTTCGGCGACCAGACTACGAGCTGCTCTTGAGCGCCTTGGTCCGGTCTTCGTCAAATTTGGACAGATTCTTTCCACCCGCCGTGACTTACTATCCGAGGACTACGCTCAAGAACTTGCAAAGTTACAAGATCAAGTACCTTCTTTTTCATCAAGCGCCTCCATTGCACGAATTGAGACTGATCTTTCAGGATCAATAGAGAGTATTTTTGTGCACTTCGATCCGAAGCCAATAGCTTCTGCTTCGCTAGCACAAGTCCATTCTGCTAAACGCCATGACGGAACGGAAGTAGTAGTAAAGGTAATCCGACCTGGTGTCGAAAATACCATCAAAAAAGACCTGAGTTTGATGCTTGCGATAGCAAAATTTCTGGAATGGCTATTTTATGATGCAAGGCGCCTCCAGTTGAGAAGGCTAGTTGCAGACTATAAGAACACGATCTTAAACGAGCTAGACCTCTGTCTAGAATCATCGAATACGACCAAACTCCGCCATAACTTCGCAGGTTCTCCACTTCTCTATGTTCCAAAAATTCATGCCGATCTTTCAACGCGTAATGTTCTCGTAATGGAACACATCAACGGCACGCCTATATCCAACATCCAAAAGCTCCGTGAACTCGGCACAGACATGAAAAAATTGGCTGAAAGAGGTGTGGAGACGTTTTTCACCCAAGTTTTTGAACACAACTTTTTTCATGCGGATATGCACCCGGGAAATATCTTCGTGGACACAAACGATCCATTGAACCCTAGTTACATAGCCATTGACTGTGCGGTTATGGGTACGTTAACAACGCAAGATCAGGAATACCTAGCCCAAAACATCCTGGCTTTTTTAAAACAAGATTATAAAAAGATTGCAGAGCTCCATCTCGAATCCGGATGGATACCTTCTACAACCGATAGTCTCGCCTTTGAGACCGTAATACGCAATTTGTGCGAACCAATCTTCCAAAAACCCCTATCCGAAATTTCTTTCGGCCATTTTCTACTCGCTTTATTTAAGGCGGCTCGCCAATTCAAACTAGAAGTGCAGCCCCAACTTGTGTTGCTGCAAAAGACCTTACTCAATATCGAAGGGCTTGGAAGACAGCTATACCCAAATCTTGATGTATGGAAAACCGCACAGCCATTTATGGAGAAGTGGATCAAAAAACACTACGGTATATCTCGATTCGTTTCACAAATCGCAGAAAAAGCTCCAGATGTAATCAATAATCTCCCTCAACTTGGACGAATCCTGACAGACCTACCAAGATTCTTGAGTGACATTAATCAGAGAAAAAAAGAACAAAAAGAGGTATTAAGAAACATAGACGTGTTACATCGCAAACAAACGCGGCGGTGGCGTCTCGTTGTTGTGATGGGCCTAATCTGGGTTTTCGTCGCCGTCGTGACTTTACTTAACCCCATGTCCAGCGTCGTACTTACACAGGATCAAACAATCCTACTAATCACAGGTTTACTCCTAGTTATATTTGGGGGGTTGCTTGCCCGCAAATCTTAAAGAAGGAAGGAATAAACTCCGTAACTCATTTACTAACTAATGTTTTTTGTCAAAAGAAGCCGCAAAAACAGCTGAAATTTCTTCGGCCTCTATCAACAGCCGGTCGATAGCTTGAATCGTGTTTTCCGAAAAACTAAAACCACGGAAAGCAGTTGTCGACAGGGTCACAACAAATTCAAGCAGTTCTGACTCAGTCGTTGCCTCCCTCAAAATGCGTCCAAGTTCCATAAAGAAGGCCATCACCTCTGTGTCCTCCCGATCGATGGTTTCTAGCACGAATTCGAGACGCTGAAATAGACTGGGTTTGACTTGATCTATGATTACACTGTCATCCACCGAACTTTTCACACCTCGCTTTCAACCCTTGCAAAAGGGAGACCGTATATAGGACTACACACGATGACTACCACTAGGCGAGACTATACCCAATTTGCAGCTATACTAAGTACTCACAAAAGGACATGAGGTACCAACCATGACACCTGGGCCCTGGGAACTTCTCATTATATTGGCAATCGTATTGTTGATTTTCGGACCGCGTCGACTGAAATCGCTTGGCTCCGATTTGGGGAACGCTATAAAAGGTTTTAGATCGGCGATGAGCGAAAAAGAAGATCCGTCACAACCAGCTGAAGATCCTCGAATCATCCCCAACGAGAGTAATTCATCGGCTTCTGCGGATTCAACGACCGAGCAGGAAACGGCAAAGCAAAACCGGGATGTTTGATATTGGGTTCCCTGAGCTAGCGCTCGCTAGTCTCGTGGCACTCCTTGTCTTAGGCCCTGAAAGACTTCCGTCTGCTCTTCGAACTTTGGGACTATGGTTGGGACGAATTCGCCGGGGCTTTAATGCAGTGAAATCAGAATTCGAGCGTGAAATCGGTATGGACGACGTGCGTCGTCAACTCCATAACGAACAAATCATGGAGGAAGTGAAGAAAATCCAGCAAGAAACCCAAGAGTTTACCAACGAAATCGCTGGAACAGGCAGCGGATTGGCCCCGGGAGAGCTTGCCGATCATCCAGATCTATCGACTGACCCCGGTCCTACAACAACAGCGGACACCGCGGAAGAGAACATCGCATCTGACCTAAATCCAACTCAAATGGAAATTTTGCCTTCAAAAGAAACTCAAAAATCAGAAAAAGATAGAAAAGTCGGAGAGGAAAACGAAAGTGGTGGATGAGTCCACATCCAAACAAAACCAGGGTGGCAATGAATCAGGAAAAAGCCACGATGAATTGGTGGATGCCGACGAACAGCCGTTTCTTTCTCACTTACTAGAACTTCGCTCCCGGATCATAAAAGCACTATTGCTTGTCGTCGTATTCTTCATACCTGCGTTTTATTTCAATGCAGACATATTTCGGTTCATAGCAGCGCCCCTACTCGCTCATCTTCCAAACGGCGGGACTATGATAGCGACCGATGTGGCTTCGCCATTTCTCACGCCCCTAAAACTATCCGTATTGGCAGCATTTTTTTTTGCTGTTCCTTTTGTGTTGCATCAAATTTGGGGATTTATCGCACCTGGTCTATACCTTCGTGAAAAAAAATTCGCTATACCTTTACTGATCTCAAGTATTTTACTTTTCTATCTGGGGACTGCATTCGCATATTTCCTTGTTTTTCCACTAGTCTTTCAATTCTTTGCGACGGTTAACCTCGAGTTCGTTTCATGGATGACGGACATAAGTCCATATCTCGATTTTATTATCAAAATGTTTTTAGCATTTGGAATCGCTTTCGAAATACCCGTTGCAACTGTATTGATGGTACTGGTCGGATTTTCAACACCAGAATCACTAGCCCGTAAGAGGCCATATGTATTTGTCGGTTGCTTTCTCATGGGAATGGTCCTAACACCTCCTGACATAGTCTCTCAGGTATTGCTTGCTCTACCGATGTGGTTGTTGTTCGAAGTAGGCATACACCTTTCAAAAATCATCAAACGCGATCAAGAACAAACGTAGCCGGACCATCGTTCACCAATTCAACCTCCATATCGCTACCAAAATGCCCTGTTCGTACAATTAGTCCGGAAATAGTAAGAGCTTGCACGTAATTTTCATAAATCATTCCTGCTTTTTCCGGATCGGCAGCCAAAGCGAAACTGGGACGGTTACCCCGATCGCAATCTGCAGCTAATGTGAATTGAGACACCACCAAGAGCTCATAACGACAATCCAAGATTGAGCGGTTCATTCGATTATTCCGGTCCGAAAAAATCCGTAAATTTAAGGTTTTCTTCGCTAGCCAATCAGCGTGTTCAACAACATCTTCTCGAAAAATACCTACAAAAACTATAAGGCCATCTTCTATTTCGGA
>MDTE01085375.1_pt1 | contig 13891 bp, 11 predicted proteins | sample 811231 | NCBI WGS metagenome assembly MDTE01 (sample SAMN05326651, study PRJNA326480) | marine metagenome | isolation source: seawater | place: Indian Ocean: Red Sea | collected 2010
ATTTGGTTCAATGGAGTCTCCTTATAAATATCTTGCAAAACATGATATTTTGCACGATACAATTTCACAAGCTCGTGATACGAGAATGATTTCTCAAGGCTCTATGTCACACAGCTCGTACTGGAGAGAATCTATGCAGTATATATTAAAATCTGGAAACTTAAGATTTGCAGCGATCTATGGCATTGGCGAGAGTTCAAATAATTCCGTAACAAACAAAGACTCAGGTTTTGGAATTGAGTATAAAAACTTCTTGATACCAAACTTTAGTGTTGTATATGCAAGAAATCATGATGATAGCGCAGATGAAGAAAATACCAAATACACAATTACATATGATATGAAACTAGACGGTAAGAAAAAAATTAAAATTTGGTACATGCATGAAGATGTTGAATTAGATACTAAATTATTTACCACATCTGGTAATGGTGAAGTTGATTGGTATGGCATAAGATATTCATCAGGTCCTATGACTTTACAATATTCTTATGCTGACGCTAAGCATGATGATGCGTCCAACAAAGACCGTGATGGCTATAACATTGGTATGACATACAAATTGTCCAAGCAAAGTAGATTATATGTTGGACATTCTGATAGTGAAGCTGGGTCAGGCGATGGTACAAACCAAGATATATCATCAACTATGCTAGGAATTAGACATGACTTTTAAAGTTATTTAAGTTTTTTTAAAGAATAGACCTAATTATTTTACATCTAATTTACTAAAGTATTTTGTTAGAATATTGCAATGTTTCTATTTAGGTAGATAATAAGAGGCATGGAAAATGATAACACAAACAAAGATTCTATTACTATAGACCAATTAACGGAAGTTCTAGATAGTGGTGCAATAATGAAAGCTAGAAATTTACTTAATTCATTGTATCCGTCAGAAATTGCCGATGTTATCGAAGGAACTCCTCGTCATAGAAGAGATTTAATTTGGAAATTGGTAAGTAATGATAATAAAGGTGAAACATTGGCTGAACTAAATGAAGAGGTCAGAGAAAATCTTATTGATGAATTAATTGAAGAAGATGGAACCGAAGGGTTAGTAAGAATTGCTCAAAACTTAGATACTGATGATTTAGCTGACATTATCCAGTCTTTACCTAAACATTTAACCAAAAAAACTATTAAAAGTTTAGATAAACAAAATCAAGAGAGACTAGAGAAAGTTCTTTCATTTCCAGATGATACCGCAGGTGGTTTGATGAATACAGACACAGTTAATATAAGAGATAATGTAACAGTAGATGTATTACTTAAATATTTAAGAAGGCTTAAAAATTTACCAGAACAAACTGATAGAGTTTTTGTAACAGATAAAATGAATAAATATTTTGGATATGTTTCTATACAAGATGTTTTAGTAGCAGATCCATCCAAATCTGTTTCAGAAATTATGATTGATGATAGTAATATTATTGATCCAAATTTAGATCAACATGAAGTAGCAAGAATTTTTGAAAACGCTGATCTTGTATCTGCAGCTGTTGTTGATCATGATGGAATGCTTTTAGGAAGAATAACAATTGATGATGTTGTTGATGTAATTAGAGAAGAAGCTGATGAATCAGTTTTAAACATGGCAGGTTTAAAAAAGGATGATGATATTTTTGCGCCTATTTTCCAGAGTACAAAAAGAAGAACTATTTGGTTGGGTGCAAATTTACTTACCGCGTTATTGGCAGCAACTGCGATTGGTATATTTGAAGCTACAATTGAAAAAGTCGTGGCTTTAGCAATTTTAATGCCCATTGTTGCAAGCATGGGGGGTATTGCTGGTTCACAAAGCTTAGCGCTTGTTATAAGAGCTCAAGCTTTGGATCAACTTGGAAACACTAATTCAAAACTATTGATACTTAAAGAATCAGCAATTGGGTTTTTAAATGGATTTCTATGGTCTAGCGTAGTTGCTGCACTTACATATTTTTGGTTTGATAGTTTATTTCTTGGAATTGTTATTGCAGCTGCATTAATGATTAATTTAATTATTGGAGCTATTAGTGGTGTGAGTCTACCACTCATTTTAACAAAAATGAATATTGATCCTGCTCTTGCTGGAGGTGTAATTTTAACAACTATTACTGATGTAGTTGGATTTATTTCACTTCTAGGTATCGCCACTATGATTATGTAAAAAACTATTAGAAATTAATTATATTCTAATATATATTTTCAACAACTTATCCACAACTTATATACAGTAAAAACACAATATATTGTGTTTCAAAGTAATTACAACCACAAGAAATAGTGATACAATTATATCTCAGCGATAATAATAATTTATAAAGAAGCGATATGACTGAAGAACAACATAAAATCAAAGCAGAAGATCATGTGAATCAAGCCCCTATAACAGCAAGCGATGATATAGCACCTGTACCTGGTCGCTATCGCGTAATGCGTAGAAATGGAAAAGTCACATCATTTGATTTAAATAAAATAGTTGTAGCGATGACTAAGGCTTTTTTAAGTCTTGAAGGTAGCAGCGCTGCTGCATCAACTCGTATCCATAATGAAGTACAAATTTTAGCTGAACAAGTTTACAAGGCAATTAAAAGGAGATTCCCTGATGGTGGAGTCATTCATATTGAAGATATTCAAGATCAAGTCGAATTGGCGATAATGAGAGCTGGATATCAAGATGTAGCAAGAGCCTATGTAATTTACAGAGAAGAAAGGTCAAAAGAAAGGAGTCAAAAAACCGTAAATAATGTCGAAGATCTCCCTATAACAAAGAGTGTTATACTTCCCGATGGCTCCACCATCCCTCTTGATTTAAATAAACTTAAATTAACTATAAAAGAATGTTGTCAGGGCATAAACGATGTTTCAGAGGAACATGTTTATAATATAATTGATAAAAATATTTATGATGGGATAAAAAAGGAAGATCTATCTAGCTCAATACTAATTTCAGTAAGACCGCTTATAGAGAAAGAACCTAATTATTCTAAAGTTGTAGCTAGATTGTTATTGAATTCAATTAACGAAGAAGCTCTTGCGTTTTTAGGTTTTGAAGATACGAATCTATCTTTAGCCAATATTGATAAAATCTATCCCGATTACTTTAGTAGATATCTTCAAAAAGCATGTGAGTTAAAATTATTAGATCCTGAGTTACTTCATTTTGATTTAAATTACATTACAAAAAACATTAATGTTGATAACGATTTGAATTTTAATTATCTCGGATTACAAACTCTCTATGATAGATATTTTATTCATCACAAGGAAACCCGATTCGAACTACCTCAGGCTTTTTTTATGAGAGTGGCTATGGGATTAGCAATAAATGAAACCAATAGAGAAGAAAAAGCTGTTGAGTTTTATAATTTAATTTCATCCTTTGATTTTATGTGTAGCACTCCAACATTATTCAATTCAGGAACATTAAGACCGCAATTATCATCATGCTATCTTTCAACGCTACCAGATGATTTAAAAGGTATTTTTGAAGGAATTAGTGATGATGCGATGTTGTCTAAATTTGCTGGCGGACTAGGAAATGATTGGTCACAAGTTAGAGCGTTAGGATCTTACATAAAGGGAACCAATGGCAAAAGTCAAGGTGTCATTCCATTTTTAAAAGTAGCTAACGATACTGCTGTAGCAGTAAATCAAGGAGGAAAAAGGAAAGGAGCTATGTGCGCATACCTTGAAACTTGGCATCTTGATATAGAACAATTTTTAGAGCTTAGAAAAAATACTGGTGATGATAGAAGAAGAACTCATGATATGAATACCGCAAATTGGATACCCGATTTATTTATGAAACGCGTTCATGATAATTCTACTTGGACATTATTTTCACCATCTGATACCAAAGATTTACATGATTTAACAGGATTAGAGTTTGAAAAAAAATATGAAAATTATGAAAAACAAACTGAAGATGGACTGATATCTAATTATAAAAAAGTGAATGCAGTCGATCTTTGGAGAAAAATACTAAGCATGTTGTTTGAAACTGGCCATCCTTGGATTACTTTTAAAGATCCATGTAATATTCGTTCTCCTCAGCAACATGTCGGTGTAGTTCATTCTTCTAATTTATGCACTGAGATTACATTAAATACATCAAAAAATGAAATAGCTGTATGTAATTTAGGTTCAATAAATTTGGTTGCACACATTAAAGATGGAGAATTAAATACAGAAAAGCTTCAGAAGACAATAAGAACTGCAATGCGTATGCTTGATAATGTCATTGATTATAATTATTACAGTGTAGAAAAAGCTAGAGATTCAAACTTAAAACATAGACCAGTTGGTTTGGGTTTAATGGGATTTCAAGATACATTATATAAATTAAGAATTCCATATGCATCTGCTGAAGCTATTGAATTTGCTGATAAAAGTATGGAACATATAAGTTACTATGCACTTCAATCATCAATGGAGCTTGCGAAAGAAAGAGGTTCGTATTCAACGTTTGATGGATCATTATGGAGTAAAGGTATTTTACCAATCGATAGTTTAAATATATTAAAAGAAATCAGGGGCAAATATCTTGATATAAACAATGACCAGACATTAGATTGGGATTCACTAAGACAAGCTATAAAATCTAATGGAATGAGAAATTCTAATACTTTAGCAATTGCTCCAACAGCTACAATTTCAAATATATGCGGTGTTGCTCAATCAATTGAACCAACTTATCAAAATCTTTATGTTAAATCTAATCTCTCAGGAGAGTTTACTATTATCAATCCATATTTAATTGAAGATTTTAAAGAAGCAGGTATTTGGGACGAAGTTATGGTTAAAGATTTAAAATATTTTGATGGACAATTATCATCGATTAGTAGAGTGCCTGATGATTTAAAAAAACTTTATGCAACTTGTTTTGAAATTGATACAAGATGGCTAGTAGAAGCAGCAGCTAGAAGACAAAAATGGATTGATCAATCACAATCACTTAATCTGTATATGTCTGGAACTGATGGGAAGAAATTAGATAGTGCGTACAAATTAGCATGGATTAGAGGATTAAAGACAACTTATTATTTAAGATCATTAGGAGCTACTCATGTTGAAAAAAGTACTACAGATAATTCAGATTCAAATCTAAATGCAGTGAAAGCATCTAATGGTGAGACAAAGCAGTGTTTGATAGATGACCCAGAGTGCGAGGCATGTCAATGATAGATTTTACTTTCTCAATAGACCAATTAACGTTTGAAATAATTATATACTTGATTTCAGTAGCAAGCGCGATAGTTGTATTGGCTATGTATTATGTTTTAGATAAAAAGAGATTAGAAGAAGAAGATAATTTTAGAAAAAATTATACCAAATATATAGGGCTATATCATAATAAGTTTAAAGGAGGTATATGATGTATAACTGGGATGATCCAATTAATGAAGCATTAACAAAAACTGATAAGACAGTTGTTAATACAAATACACAAGAGAGTGTTACACATGAAAACAGGAAGTTAACAACAGATTTGAATTCAAAAGAAGGGTTAACTGGAATAGAGAATATTGAAAAAGGTGGTCAGAGAATAAAAGTTGATGATAAAGCAATTATAAATTGTAGAGCAGACCTTAATCAGCTTGTACCTTTTAAATATAAATGGGCATGGCAAAAATATTTGGATGGTTCAGCAAATCATTGGATGCCTGAAGAAATACCAATGCATGATGATATTAAATTATGGCAAGATCCAAAAGGTTTAACAGAAGATGAAAGACAAATCGTAGAAAGAAATCTTGGTTTTTTTTCTACAGCCGATTCACTCGTAGCTAATAATTTAGTTTTAGCGGTATACAAACATATAACGAATCCAGAATGTAGACAATATTTACTTAGACAAGCTTTTGAAGAAGCAATACATACACATGCATATCAATATTGTGTTCAATCTCTCGGTTTAGATGAAAGCAGAATATTTAATATGTATCGAGAAATTCCTTCCGTTGCAACTAAAGCGGAATGGGCATTGCCTTTTACACAGAGTTTGGGTGACCCTAATTTTAAAACAGGTACTTTAGCAAATAATCAGAGATTGTTAAGAGATTTAATAGCTTTTTATGTTGTTTTTGAAGGAATATTTTTCTATGTTGGTTTTACTCAAATACTGTCGTTAGGACGAAGAAATAAATTGACAGGTGTTGCTCAACAATTTCAATATATTCTAAGAGATGAATCTATGCATATGAATTTTGGAATAGATGTAATCAATCAAATTAAGAATGAAAATCCTGAGCTTTGGACTGAAGAATTTCAATTAGAGATGATTGATTTAATTAAAAAAGGTGTTGAATTAGAAAATAAATACGCATATGACACTATGCCTCGTCCTATTCTTGGAATGAGTGCACAAACATTTGAAGAGTATTTACAATTTATTGCAAATAGAAGATTTGCTCAAATTGGTTTACCTCAACAGTATAAAGATGTATCAAATCCTTTTGAATGGATGTCTGAAATTATGGATTTGAAAAAAGAAAAGAATTTTTTTGAAACCAGGGTTACAGAATATCAAACTGGTGGCACGTTAAAATTTTAAACTATCATTTATGATGATCGTACAAGAGCCCTTTTTGCTATGGTTCTATGTAGAACAAGTATAGTTAATGAAAATAATATTGTAGACATTAAAGAGTATTTGAAAAATGGTATTCCTGCAATATATGAATTTAATAAACCTGATATATTAAATGAATATAATCCCATAGTAAACCACACTCCAAAATTAGTAATAATAAAGAAAATAGAAGGGCTTAATATGGAGGCAAATAATACAGAAGTTACATTTAATTTTTTAATAATTAATGGACTTAAATATGCTATCAAGAGAAAAGCAGTGTAGACAAAAAACATTGAAGAATGATATCCAATATATAAATCACTTAACAATTGAGAAATTACAATAATTAATATAGCTAAACTTCTGTTTTGTATATAAAATCCTGTGAAAATAATTAGTGAAATTGTTGGTGTAAAATTAGGTATATCAGAAAGCATTCTGCTAATTATCAAAAGAACTAATAATGTGATAGGTATTATTATTTTCATAGTTAAGATAGATTATATCATATATTAAAAATTAGTTGCCAAAGATATATATATTGAGGCACCTTCGGTATTATAATTATGAGCTTGTCTATATTTTTTATCAAATATATTATTTATTTTAAATGAAATTATATAATCATTTTTTTTATGTAAATAATTTGCATTGAAAATCATATAACCTCCTAATCTCTGATAATCATAAATTGAATTGTCTCTTACACTTTCACCCAACATCATTAGTGATAGTATATTATTTACGTCATATCCATATGAAAATTTTCCAACTATTTTATTTCTAGGTCTTCTAGAGAGTAATGTGTCATTAGTTAGATCATCAGCTTCTTGATATGTATAATCAATTTTATAATCAATTAAATTGAAAGTATTTTTATAAACCATTTCTATTCCTGTAATTCGTGCTTTATTTAAGTTTTGCATAATTGACCCATCAGATTCTATTAAATTTCTAATTTCATTATTAAATATTGATAATGAAAAATAATTATTTTTTTCTAATTTGTACTTAAAACCAACTTCTGCAGAAATTGATTCTTCAGGTTTTAGTTTTGCATTTCCTCCATAACCAAATAAATCAGTACCATCTGGTGATCTAAATGATTTACCTAAACCAGTTGTAAACATTAGATTGTTGTTAATATAATATCCAATGTTAATATTTCCAGTAAAATAATTACCATATCTAGAATGATTTATGAGACGTATTCCGGTATTAATAATATTTTGTTTAAATGGTATGTATTCTGACTGAATAAAAAATTCATTAATGTTATTGGATATTTTAAATGATGTTCCATATGATAGTTCATATAAAGCCTCATCAATATATGAAAAACCTAATATAGAATTCGTATGAAATAAATCGTAATAATTATTTTCTATACTAAATTGATTTATTTTTGTATGAGTATAATCTGTAGCCAACACAGAAGCTTGATCAATTTTATTTTGTTTAGTGATATAATAATACGTAGATTTATAATCAATATTTTTTTGAACTAAAGACATTTTTATATGTTTGTCTTTATGATCTTGAATTAAATTATTTCCAAAACTATCATATTCTGTACTTCCATCACTCTCATAATAATCTAATTCAAATAAGTTTTTCTTTATTTCATATTGGTAATTGATACTCAAGTTTCTATTTTTATATTCATGATCTTTTGATGAATCTACTTTTGCTTTGTAAGAATCCGATCTTATTTCAGAATAATTAAAATTTAATTTATTATTGCCATTTTCATATTTTTTATAAAGATTAATTTTGTTAGTATTAAAACGACCTGAACTTACAATAAAAGAATTTGCATCTTCTATATTCTTTTTAGTAATAATGTTGATTACTCCTCCAATAGTATTTTGTCCATATAAGGTCGACATACTTCCTTTTGCAATTTCAATTCTATCTATCATTCCAACAGATATATGTTGTATTGATGGAACACCAAGTGTTCCTGGATTTAATTCAACTCCATTAATCAATATTTTTGTATGATTACTTTCAGAACCTCTTAGAAATATTGACTTAGTTTGGCCAGGGCCACCATTACTACCTATGCTGATTGAACTAGAAAAATTTAATAAACTATCAATCGAATCAAATCCATACTTTTGTATTTCTCTTGATGTTATTATTTCTGTTGAATTAAGCGAATCAAATACTGTATTTGTCCTTTTAGAAGGTGTTATAACAATTTGATCTAAATCAGAATCTGCTAATACAAAATCTACCGATAAGGCAATAATGAAGAATATATTATATAAGCTTTTACCCATCTTGTATAAAGCACCTCCGCTCTATGGGTTTCCTCATCATGTTGGTTTTCGGACTTATATACCGTTGCGGGGGCAGTGCAGATTACGTAATTACTGACTTTCCCAACTTCATGAGACTTTTAATTTTTTATGCCTGTACCTTTTGATAGAAGTAACAAAGCAATTAAATACAATATAATTGTAATTGACATTATAATCAAGATAGAAAATTCTAAATTCAATTCTTCAATACCTAAAAAACCATATCTAAATGAACTTACAATATATGCAATTGGATTAAACAGAGAAATGGTTTGCCACATCGTTGGCAATAAATCAATTGCAAAAAATGTACCACCAAGATATGTTAATGGCGCTAAAATAAATGTTGGTACAATATTAATATCATCCCAACTTTTTGCATATACAGCATTAATAAAACCAGCTGTTGAAAAAAGGAATGCAGTTATAAATGTCATAAATATGGTTATTCCTAGATGTACAATTTTTATATCTGTAAAAAAAGTAATAACTATATATACTGCTATACCTACAGCAAAACCTCTTAGGATTCCACCTGTTATATAACCAAGTAATATTATATTATTTGACACTGGTGATACTAACAATTCTTCAATACTTTTCATAAATTTTGAACTATAAAAAGAACCAACAACATTCATATAAGAATTTGAAATAACTGGCATTATAATTAAACCGGGTATTATGTAATCCATATAACTAAAATTTTTTATTTCCCCAATCCTTTCTCCAATGAAATTTCCAAAAATTATTATATAAAGAAACATTGTGACTACAGATGGCAAGATAGTCTGAATCCATATTCTTGCAAATCTTAAAAATTCTTTTATTACAATTGTTTTATACGGAATTAAGATATTTTTCTTCATAATTTTTAATCATCCGTAAGTTGAATAAACACTTCTTCTAGTTTATTTCTTTTATTTAAAATACTTCCGACATCAATATTAATAGATTTTAATTTTTCAATAATTTCTGTAACTGACATAACTTCAGTTGTTATTTCACATGTATAATTATTAATTTTATTAATTTTACATTTATTTATTGCTGGAAGACTATTAAGCGGTTTAGTTGTTTTAACAATATAGGTATGTTGATTTTTTATTTGATAAATTTCATCCATCGTTGATTTTTGAACAATATTTCCTTTATGTATAATCGCAAGATTTTTACATAATCTCTCAGCTTCTTCTAAATAATGAGTAGTTAGAATTATAGTGACACCTTTATCATTTAAATTTTTGAAGAAATCCCACATAGTTAATCTGAGTTCTGTATCAACACCAGCAGTAGGTTCATCCAATATTAATAATTTTGGATCATGAATTAATGCTTTAGCAATCATCATTCTTCTTTTCATTCCACCTGATAATTCTCGTGGAGTATTTTTACGTTTATTCCATATACCTAATTGGTTTAATAGTTCATGTATTTTATCCTTTGCATATTTTTTCTCTATACCAAAATAACCCGCAATATTGAACATAGTTTCTTCAACTGTAATAAATTGATTTAAATTATATTCCTGAGGTACTAAACCAATATTTCTTTTAACTAATTCTGGTTTTTTTCGAATATCATCTCCAAATACTAGGACTTGTCCAGAAGTAATTGTCACTAAGGAAGAAATTATTCCGATTACTGTTGATTTTCCTGCTCCATTTGGTCCCAGAAATGCAAAAAGATCACCTTTTTTTACTGATAAATTGATGCAATTAAGTGCCTGTATACGATTTTTGTATATTTTATCAAGATTAATTATATCTATTGCGTTTTCAGTCATAAAATTTCCATAATAAAAAAAAGTTTTTTTTCAAAATATTTGACAATGTTATATACTAACGTAAACTTATCGAGTTATAACAGATAAACAATATATATCAAGACCATATTGAGTATAAAAGAGAAATGAGTCATACATCCTATAAAAGTGCGAAAGTTAGACTTCAAAGAAGCGAATTAGCTGTGCCCGGTTCATCTCCAAAAATGTTTGAAAAAGCATTAAATTCTGATGCCGATTATATTTTTTTAGATTTAGAAGATGCTGTTTCTCCAAATGATAAAGTTACTGCTCGTGAAAACGTAATACACGCACTCAAAGAAATGGATTGGAGAGGTAATGGTAAAACCATTTCTGTAAGAATTAATGGATTAGATACTCATTACATGTACAAAGATGTTATTGAGTTGATGTTACAGGCTGGAGAATATATAGATACTATTTTGATTCCTAAAGTTGGAGTTAGAGATGATGTTTATGTAGTAGATTGTTTAGTTACACAGATTGAACAAGAAAGAGATCTTAAATCTAAAATAGGATTAGAATGCCTTATAGAAAGTGCTTTAGGTATGGTTAATATAGAAGAAATTGCACAATCTAGTTCTAGGCTTGAAGCTTTACATTTTGGTGTTGCAGATTATGCTGCTAGTTTAAGAGCAAGGACGGTAGTAATTGGTGGACTTAATCCAAATTATCCAGGTGATCAATGGCATCATGGTTTATCAAAACTTGTTGCAACTTGTCGTGCATACGGTCTTAGACCAATTGATGGACCATTTGGTGATATTAAAGATCCTGATGGTTATGTTGATGCTGCAAAAAGAGGAGCAGCAATTGGTATTGAGGGTAAGTGGGCAATTCATCCTTCTCAAATAGAGCATGCTAATAAAGTTTTTTCTCCACCAGCTGAAGAAGTTGATAAAGCTAAAAGAATTATTGAGGAATTAAAAAAAGCTGCTGATGAAGGTAAAGGAGCAGCACAATTAGATGGCCGTATGATTGATGCAGCATCTGAAAGAATGGCAGAAAATATTGTTAATATAGATAATCTAATACAATCAAAAAAATAATGAATATTCACGAATATCAAGCGAAAGAAATATTATCAAAATTTGGTGTATCTATTCCTCGAGGTGGTATTGCTTATAGTCCTGAGAATGCCAAAGATAGGGCTGCAGAATTAGGCGGTGAAATGTGGGTAGTTAAAGCACAAATTCATTCAGGAGCAAGAGGAAAAGCCGGTGGAATAATAGTTTGTAAAAGCTTACAAGAAGTCTCAGATGCAGCAAATAAGCTTTTAGGCAAGACTTTAGTTACACATCAAACAGGACCTTCTGGTAAAACAGTACAAAGGATTTATGTAGAAGAAGCTACAGACATTAAAAAAGAATTTTATTTGGGATTAGTATTTGATAGGAGTTCTGAAAGCATTATGGTTGTAGCATCATCTGAAGGTGGAATGAGTGTAGAAGAAATAGCAAAAGAAAAACCTGAAACTTTAATCAGAGCTAAAGTTGAGGCAGCTGTAGGAATGCAAAGTTTCCAAGCAAGAGAAATTGCTTTTAGTTTAGGAATTGAAGCAAAAGCGATCTCAAGATGTGCTGAAGCTATTTTAGGCTGCTATAAAGCATTTAGTACATCTGATGCAACTATGGTAGAAATCAATCCATTAGTTTTAACTGCAGATGATCATATTTTAGCATTAGATTGTAAGATGTCTTTTGATGATAATGCATTATACAGAATCCCTGAAATTGCAGAACTTAGGGATAAATCTCAAGAGGATCCAAAAGAGACATATGCGGCAGATAGAGGCTTAAATTATATAGCTCTTGATGGAAATATAGGCAATATCATAAATGGAGCAGGATTAGCGATGGCATCCATGGATATGATTAAATTGGCAGGAGGGCAACCAGCAAATTTTCTTGATGTTGGGGGTGGCGCGACACCAGAAAAATTTGTCAAAGCATTCAAATTGATTTCTGGAGACCCTAAAGTTAAAGCAATATTAATTAATATTTTTGCAGGTATAAATCGATGTGATTGGGTAGCACAAGGCATTGTAGATGCTCTTAATCAATTAAAAATCAATCAACCACTAATAATAAGGCTTGCCGGAACAAATGTTGATGAAGGCATGAAAATTTTAAAAGATAGCAAGATTGAATATATAGAAGCTTCAACTCTTGAAGAAGCAGCTAATAAAGCTGTAAAAGCTTTAGCAAATTTAGGATAAATTTTTTAACGTGACTATATTAATAAACAAAGAATCTAAGATTATTATACAAGGCTTTACTGGTAAGATCGGCTCTTTTCATGCTGCAGAAATGATTGAATATGGAACAAATGTTGTTGGTGGAGTTACACCAGGGAAAGGTGGACAAACTCATTTAGATAAACCGGTTTTCAATACAGTAAAAGAAGCAGTTAGCGCAACTGGAGCTGATGCAAGTATATTGTTTGTACCGCCAGCATTTGCTGCAGATTCAGCTATGGAAGCTGCTGATGCTGGCATTAAGACACTAGTAGCTATAACAGATGGGATTCCAGCTCATGATATGATTAAAGTAAAACGCTATATGCGTAGATATAAAAACGAAGATAGAATGACAATGGTTGGACCTAATTGTGCAGGTGTAATAAGTCCTGGAAAATGTATGTTGGGAATTATGCCTGGACATATATATCAAGAAGGCAATGTTGGCGTAATAGGGAGATCAGGAACTCTAGGTTATGAAGCTGCACAACAAATGAAAAACCTTAATATAGGGATTTCTACAAGTGTTGGCATTGGTGGAGATCCAATAAATGGAAGTTCCTTTAAAGATCATCTCGAAAAATTTGAAGAAGACGATGATACAAAAGTTATTTTAATGATTGGAGAAATTGGAGGACCACAAGAGGCGGAAGCAGCAGCTTTTGCAAAGGATAATGTATCTAAACCTGTTATAGCATATATTGCTGGTCTTACAGCCCCTAAAGGGAAAAGAATGGGTCATGCAGGCGCAATCGTAAGTGCATTTGGAGAATCAGCTGCAGAGAAAGTTGAAATTTTAAAAGAAGCTGGAATCACAATTGCTAAAAACCCGTCTGTTATTGGGGACACAGTTGCATCTATTATAAAAAATTTATAAATGGAAGCTAAACATACTCTAATTGACATAGGTGCAAATCTAACTCATCCAGATTTATATAACAAAATAGATTTAGTAATAAAAAATTTTCAAAAAGAAAATATTG
>MDTE01182361.1_pt1 | contig 13891 bp, 15 predicted proteins | sample 811231 | NCBI WGS metagenome assembly MDTE01 (sample SAMN05326651, study PRJNA326480) | marine metagenome | isolation source: seawater | place: Indian Ocean: Red Sea | collected 2010
TGTCTCAACACAATAAAAAAATTTTAGTAATTGATCTTGATCCACAAGGAAATGCAACAACAGGTCTAGGATTGTCGAACACGGATAACTCAAGTGATACAATTTATGGGGTATTAAATGGAACTAAAGAGATTGAGGAGGTAATTAAAAAAACAGAATTTGGAAATTTAGATATTATTACTTCTAATGTAGATTTATCTGGGTTGGAGGTTGAAACAGCTGACGATAACAACAGGGCCTTCATATTAAAGGTAAAATTAGCCGCATATTTAAACAATTCTAAGGGATTTTATGATTATATTTTAATTGACTGCCCACCTTCATTGAGTTTATTGACTGTGATGGCTCTTGTAAGCTCAAATTCACTTTTGGTGCCTCTTCAGACTGAATTTTTTGCTCTTGAGGGATTAACGCAGCTCATGAAAACAATTGAAAGAATAAAAGTAAGCTTAAATCCAGATCTTAAGATAAGAGGTATACTTTTAACAATGTATGATAAACGAAATAAGCTATCATCACAGGTAGAGAAAGAGGCAAGAGATTATTTTAGCGACAAAGTTTATTCTACTATAATCCCTAGAAATGTAAGATTATCCGAAGCACCCTCTCATGGAATACCTGTTTTAATTTATGATAAATCTTGTCCTGGAAGTAAATCATATTTTAGTTTTACAGACGAATTTATAAACCAAGAAACATCCATTGGTAGTGCTGCATAATGGATAAAATAAAAAAAGGTTTAGGAAGAGGATTATCATCCCTCATAGGTGAAACAAAAGCTGAGCCGCAAAACAATTTAGTTTCAATAGGTGACTTAGTTCCAAATAAATACCAACCAAGAAAAATTTTTGATGAGTCCAGCTTAGAAGATTTGACCAACTCAATAAAACAAAGAGGAATGATACAACCAATTATAGTGAGAAAGTCAACTAATGAAAAATCAAAATTTGAAATAATAGCAGGAGAGAGAAGATGGCTTGCTGCTCAAAAAGCCGGTCTTCACAGAGTTCCGGTTGTAATAACCGTTGCTGACGATTTAAAGTCTTTGGAATTTGCAATAGTTGAAAATGTTCAAAGACATGATTTGAACCCTTTGGAAGAAGCTCAAGGTTATAAAAGATTAATTGATGAATTTAATTATGACCAAGAAAAAGTTTCAGAATTTATTGGAAAAAGTAGAAGTTATATCGCTAACTCTTTGAGACTTTTAACATTGCCAGAAAGTGTAATAAAACTTATAGAGTCTTTAAAGTTAAGTGCTGGACATGCTAAAATATTAGTTGGTCTCGAAAATGCTAGTTTCGTCGCTAATAAGATTGTAGAAAAAAAACTTTCAGTAAGACAAGCAGAAAATTTCGTTAAAATTTTCAAAACTAAAAAAAATAAACTAAAAGATAATAAAGACGCTAACATTAAAGAATTAGAAAAATCTCTAACTGAAAAAATTGGATTAAATGTTGTTATAAAAAATAGTAGACAAAATAAAGGTACAATTACTTTCTCTTATAAAGAAATAGAACAATTAAACAAAATTATTGATATAATTAAAATAAATTATTAGTATTTTCTATTGTCTCAAAAATAAAGTTATTAGTAATTTCATTCGATATGTTTGCGTTTTTTTTTATTAATAATTCAAGTGCATTAATTTTTTTTATAAAAGATTTAATATCATTCATTGACAAAGTGTTTAATTGTTTTTTTATTATATCTTTATCTTTCCAAAAAATTGATGGTTTGTATGCAGAAATTACTTGATCTTGATTTTTTTTAATTTTTATTTCTTTTTTAAGTTTTTCTAACCTTTTCAATTTATACAAAAAGGACTTTAATATTAAAATATTATTTTCCACTGAAGAGTTATTATCGTTTAAAATTTTAATTGTTTTCTGTTTATTCTTTGCAAGACAGTGATCTGTGAGCTCTGATATTTTGTAATCTTCAGATGAACTTATAATTTTTAACAGATCATCAAATTCAACAGATAATTTACTTTGACTAAAGTTCTTAATTTTTTCTAATTCATTTTTTAGGTTTAACCTATCACCTTTTGTTTTTTCTAAAACGAAATTAATATTCTCTGTTGAAATTTTTATTTTATTTTTTTTGCAAAAGTTTTGAGCAAATGACATTAGAGTTTTATGATTATCCTCATAAAATGGAATTATTATTAAATCATTATTTTTTTCAAAAAAATTTCTTAATTTTGATTTCTTTTCCAAAACCCCAGATTTTAAAATAATTTTAAGATCATTATCCTCTTTTTCTTTTATATCTTTTATTAATTCTAATATTTTATCTGTTACACGATTTATAATAATAAGTTTCTCATTTTCAAAAAAAGATTTATTAAATACGCTTTCTTCAAAAGCACTTTTATTAGACAAAATTTCATTTTCTTCATAACTATATGAATTTTTGGTAAATACTGCTGTTATTTCTTTTTGTATGGTCTCGTTAATCAATTCACTATTTTGACCATAAAAAAGAAATATGTTTATATCTTTATTTAAATTTTTTTTTAATTCATATGATTTAATTATCATTTCGTATTTAAATGAATAATTATTTCACTTATAATTTTATTTACTAAGTCATTTTTGATTGAGTCTTGGGTTTCAGATAAATCAAATTTTTTTTGTCTGCTATTATACGTAAATTGTTTGTTAAAATTTTTATTTTGAATTTTTTTGTTGTTAATATCTTTAGTCTCTAAATCTACATTAACAGTTATTCTAAAAGAAACAGCTTCTCCTTTTGTATTTTTTGAAGTTGTTTCAATCTTATATGAGCTAGATAAATATAGTTTATCTAAATCTTCATTTTTATTTTCTTTAATTGATAGAGTATTGACAATTTTCTTATTAATTTCATTGTCACCTTCAAAGATAATTTCTGAAAATTTAAAATTTAAAATATCATTATTTAGATAAACTGGCTGATAACCACAACTTAAGAGAAACAATAAAAGAATTAAAAGAATTTTGTTCATTATTTTATTATGTAATTTATCAATCTATCTTTAACATAAATTGTTTTAATTAATTTTCCATTAATAAGATATTTTTCTATTATTTTTTCAGTCTTAATTTGATTGATAATTTTAGCTTCATCAATTTGTTTTTTAACAGTAATAAGGCCTCTTTTCTTACCATTTACTTGTATTACTATTTCATTAAATTCTTCATTTAAATATTTTTTATCTACTTCAGGCCAATTTACATTTTTACTGAATTTCAATTTTTCTAAACATTCATTTGCTAAATGTGGTACTACAGGTAACATAATTAAGATTATTTTTTCAAAACAATTTTTTAAATTTTTGGGTTTCATTTTGTTTTCAGACAACTTTTTGAAGTATGAATAAATTTCATGATAACTTGCAATTATCACATTGTATCTGAATTTTTTTAGAGCTTGATTTATTTTATTTATAATTTGATTAGTAAAAATTTCTAATTCATCACTGTGATTATCAGATTCTTGTTTAATAATTTTTAATATTTCCTCGCTTAAAATCCAAAATTTCTGAATAAATTTATATGAGGAAACCATTCCTTCATCAGACCACTGTATATCTTTTTCTGGGGGGCTATCTGCCAATATAAAAAATCTAACTGCATCTGCACCATATTGACTAATAATATTTTCTGGATCAATTGTATTCTTTTTTGATTTTGACATAGACTCCGATGGACCGACTATTACTTTTTTATCTCGATTATTTTTTAAATAGAAATCTTTACCATTTTCTGAAAAAACTTCATCTGGATTTAGCCAATTATTATTTTGATCTTTGTATGTTTCGTGACAAACCATCCCTTGGGTAAATAAACCTTTGAAAGGTTCTTTTATCTTAATTTCATCACTGTTAAGACTTAGAGCCCTAGTAAAAAATCTTGAATATAATAAATGCAAAATTGCATGTTCGACACCACCAATGTATTGATCAACAGGCATCCAATAATCTAGTTCAGATTTGTTAAAAGGTTTTGACTCTTCTTTCGCCGAGCAAAATCTTAAGTAGTACCAAGATGAGTCAACAAAAGTATCTAAAGTATCTGTTTCTCGAGTAAAAGTTTTGCCTTTTATTTCAACTGACTTCCAATCTTTTTGGAAGTCAAGAGGGTTTCCGTTAGTATTGATATTAATATTTTCAGGTAACTTTACTGGTAAATTTTCTTCAGGTATTTTTATAATATTATTGTTTTCATCATATGCTACTGGTATTGGGCATCCCCAATATCTTTGTCGAGAAATACCCCAGTCTTTAAGGCGATAATTAATTTTTCTTTTTCCTAATTTTTCTTTTTCTAGATGATCAATAGTTTTGTTGATTGACTCATCTGGAACCTTTAATCCATTTAAAAATTTTGAATTTATTAATGATCCAGGACCTGAATAAGCTTCTTCTTTTACTTCAAAGGTGTCATTTTGGTCATGTGGTTTCACAACAGTTTTAATGTCTAATTTATATTTTTTTGCAAAATCATAATCTCTTTGATCATGAGCAGGGCATCCAAAAACTGCTCCAAATCCATAATCCATTAAAACAAAATTTGCAAAATACACTGGTACTTTATTATCTTCATCTAAAGGATTAATTGCTAATAAATTTGTTTTGAACCCGATTTTTATGGCTTGAGCAATAGACTCTTCTGTTGTACCTGTTTTAGCACACTCTTTTTTGAATTTTTGAAATGATTCATCATTTTCATAGTATTTTGAAACTGGATGATCAACAGATAATGCTAAAAAAGAGAAACCAAATAAAGTATCAGGTCTTGTTGTATAACATTTAATTGAATTGACTTTTTCTGATCCAGTGATTTTAAAATCTATTTCGCAACCAAAAGATTTTCCAATCCAGTTCTTTTGCATTGTTTTTACTTTATCTGGCCATTCATTTAATGAAGCTAATTCTGATAATAATTCTTCAGAGAAATATGAAATTTTGAAAAACCACTGATTTAGCTTTTTTCTTTCAACCGTTGCCCCAGATCTCCAGCCTTTTCCATCTATTACTTGTTCGTTAGCTAAAACTGTTTTATCGACTGGATCCCAATTAACATAACTTTCCTTGCGATACACCAGTCCTTTATCATAAAGATCCAGAAAAAGTTTTTGTTGATGTTTATAATAATCAGATGAACAAGTTGAAATCTCTCTATCCCAGTCAATAGATAGACCAAGCAGCTTAAGTTGTGATTTCATAGTTTCAATATTATTTTCTGTCCAATTTTTTGGATTTAGATTATTTTGTTTCGCTGCATTTTCTGCCGGCATACCAAAAGAATCCCATCCCATAGGATGTAAAACATTGAAACCACTTAAAGATTTATAGCGAGATAGGACATCACCAATAGTATAATTTCTTACATGTCCCATATGGATTTTTCCAGATGGATAAGGAAACATTTCTAAACAATAAAATTTTTTTTTATTTTTATTAATTTTAGAAGAAAAACTTTTTCTCTCAGCCCAAATTTTTTGCCATTTTCCTTCAATGATTTTAAAATTATACCTACTCACTTATAAATAAATATTTACAAATTAATTAATTTATTAAAGTAGAATTAATCATTTTTTTTTCTTTTCTTGTTTGTATTTTGATGCTTTGGTCAAAATCGTAGATATAAGCTTATTTTCAATCTCAGGGTTGTTTTCATTAATTGTACACTTATTTAAAGTTTCACATTTTTTTGTGTAAACTTTAACATCAAGTGAGTCAGATCTAATTTCATTGGTTAAGAATCTTACACTAATTTTTATGTAATCCTCATAATTGTTATTTTCATTGTACCAATCAGTAATGAGTATTCCACCACCATAGTCAGCTGACATTAATGGCATAAAATCTAAAGTATCTAAACTAGCTCTCCATAATTCATTAGAAGTCGCAAAATCAAAAGTTCCACCACCTTTATTCTTGTTATCAAATAATCTTACACCTCGTCCTTCATCCAAATTTTTTTGAACTCTTTTTTCAGGTTCTGGAGGAAATTCTTTTGCATCAGTTGGTCTATAAATTCCGCATGAATTTAGGTATAAAAACACTGATAGAATTAGAGAGATTTTAGCTGTTTTTTTAATGAAAAGCATAGGGCTTTCATTAATTACATTAATATACTCAAAAAATACAGTATTTAAGCTAAATATTATTGTGTGATATAATTACAACATTATTGAAATTTAGAACAAATAACTAAAAATTTATCAACAAATTAACAATTATTATAATATTTTAGTCTCGTTTATAATTATAAATCAAATAGGAGTAAATATGAACAATTTAAAAAAACTAGGTTTAACAGCGTTAGCTGGATCACTAGTTGCTTCGACTGCAACAGCAGGAACATTAGAAGTTACTGGATCAGCAACTGTTAAATATCAATCTAAATCTGGTTCTGCAGGTACATCATCTATTCAAGGTAACCCTTGGTCTGATGGTAACGCGATCAGCTTTAAAGGATCTGGTGATTTAGATAATGGTATGAGTGTTGGTTATGTGTACACTATGACTGACGCAGCGTTCTCATCTTCTGCAGTAACTCTAGATATGGGTGATGCTGGTATGGTAGCATTCGCACATGGTACTGCTTACGGTGGTATTGATACAATCAAAGATAAAATGCCAACTGCTGGTGAAGAAGTTTGGGACGACCAAGGAACTGGTGACGATGCTGGTGTAACAGATGTAGGAAGTGATGCATCTTTAAACTACAAAGTTGACATGAATGGTATTACAGCTTCAGCTTCTTACGCAAGAACTGGTGTTGGTACAGATACTTCAGTAGCATTAGTTGCAGGTGAATTAGTTGACGGTGCAGAGTTTGGTATCGGTATGGCTACAGACGTTACTGCTACGTCAGGAACAGAAAATGACATGTCTACTGTTTATGCTAAGTATACTACTGGCGCAGTTACAGTTGGTGTTCAATTATCTGAAATCGACAAAACAGCTACAAATGGTGATATCGACAGAGAAGCAGCAGCATTATCTTTTGCTGTAAATGAAAACTTAAGTGTTTCTTGGGGTATATCTACTGTTGAATACGAAGATAGTTCAAAAGTAGACGCTGAGAGTACTGGTATTTCAGCTTCATACACTATGGGTGGAATGACATTCGGTGCTGTGGCTAACAAAACTGACTCTTTTGGTGGAACTTCTGGATCTGACCAGGAATTCACAGAAGTATCAGTATCATTTGCGTTTTAATTAAAAACGTAAATATAAAATTTAAAACGGCCTAAGATTTCTTAGGCCGTTTTTTTTTGCCCAACTAATAGAAGCAAATCCTTTTAAATTTAAAGATCTCAATCTTTTAAAATTATCTTGATTAATACCACCCAAAGCAATTAGATCTGTTTTTGTATTTAATTTAATTAAATTAAACTTGATTATATCTAAAAATTTTTTTGATTTATCATTTTTAAAAATAGGTGATAATAGAATGTCCTTACATCCTTGTTGATTTTTAATTCTTATTTCACTTAAATTATGTGCAGAACCAATAATTTTAAAATTTTTTGGTAAATTATAAAATCCACAATAATTTAACTTTTTATTAAAAGATGGGATATAAACTCCACTTAAGCCTAATTTAATCGATAGTTTAACATTATTAGACAAATAGAGTTTAATGTTAGCCTTTTTGCAAAACGATTTGAGTTTGAGTATATTATTTAGATGATCAATATTATTATAATTTCTGTAAATAATATTTATATTCTTACGTAATTTTGATAAATCTGATAAATTAAATTCATTAACATAATAATAAACTTTAGGTAAAAATTCTTGCATAAAAGTATTGATAATTTAACTTTAATAAATGATCAGATAAAGATAAAATTTGGCTCTATTAACTATACTAATATTATTGCTGTTAGTAAAACTTTTCCAATAAAAGAAATTGAACCTTTGATTAAGCATGGACATATACATTTCGGTGAAAATAAAGTTCAAGAAGCAGTTGATAAGTGGACAACTATTAAAAAGACTTTTGAAAATATACAACTCCACATGATTGGAAAGTTACAAACAAATAAAACTAAATATATACTTCCACTATTCGATTATTTACATTCTCTTGATAATAAAAAACTTGCGGAAAAAATTTCGATAGAACAAAAAAAATTTGAAAAAAAAATAAAAATTTTTATTCAAGTGAATATTGGTAATGAGCAACAAAAAAATGGAATAGCTATTTCTGAATTAGAGAATTTTCATAAAACATGTATAAATGATTTTAATTTAGATATTGTTGGTTTGATGTGTATACCACCAGAAAATTGCGATGTAACACCTTTCTTTAAAAAAATGAGTGAACTCAACAAAAAATTAAAACTTAAGGAATTAAGTATGGGAATGTCTTCTGATTATATAGATGCTATAAAATATGGAGCAAGTTTTGTCAGAATTGGCTCAAAAATTTTTGGGCAAAGAGCTAATAAATTTTAATTTTAGTTTTTTTGTTAATTAATTTCAGAAGTATGAGCATGTCTTTTTTTGAAACTGCCACACATCCTAAAGTTTTTTTATATTTTTTTGTTAAATGGATAAATATAGCACTTCCTTTATTTTTTTTTATACTTTTAGTATTATAACTAATTGGAATGAAAATATCGTATATTCCACTATTCCTGAATAATTTCTCATGTTTGATGTTCCTATTTATCTTAATTATTTTATTATAATTTTTGCTATTAACATCATTACACCAGCCCATTGTCTTTTTTATCTTTAAAGTTTTTAATTTAGTATTTATTTTAGAAATTCTATCTTCTCTATAGTAAACAGGCCCTAAATTATAAATTCCTTTTGGTGTTTTTTTGTCACCTTCTATTTTTTTAAAAGAAGATCCTCTTTTCCCTAGAACACATTTAAATTTAAAATCATCATATAAAAGTGTATTGTTATTTTTAACTATTATTCGCATTTAAAAAAATGAGTTTTAAAACATTATTTGTATACAATTCCCCAAAATTATTCGAGATATTAGATGAAATTAAAAGAAAATTAAATATTGAAGTTTTATATGTTGATAAAAAAAACTATGACAAAGAAAATTTTAACAAAATAGAAGATTACTTATTAATATCTGATCAAAAAAATGATGTTATTGTTGATAATTTTATATTAATAGATACACCAAAAAAAATTTCAAATTTAATAGAACAAATTAATTTAAATTTTTTGAAGATTAAATTTGAAAAACAATCTCATGTAAAAATTGGTAAATATATTTTGAATCTCAATTCAAGATCTTTACATTACGGTGATAAATCTCTTGATTTAACGGAGAAGGAGACAAATATGCTTATTTATATTGATACACACAAAAAAGTAAGTCTTAAAAAGCTCCAAGAAAGTGTTTGGAGATATTCATCAAACTTAGAAACACATACTGTTGAAACACATGTATATCGGTTAAGAAAAAAAATATTAGAAACTTTTAATAATAACAGTCTTATAAAATCTGACAAAGATGGGTACTTTCTAGATGAAAAATAAAATAATTAGATTCTAGCACCAATTTTTTGAATTATTTGAGACGATAGCTCTGTTCCTTTAAGTAAACTTTCATATGTTGAGAGATTATTTATAACACCATGCAGATAACCTGCTGCAAATAAGTCTCCAGCTCCTGTTAAATCTTTAATTTTCAGATTTGATTTAGATTCGCATTCAACAATTTTTTCGTTAGTTATTGATATTGCTCCTTTTTCACCTCGAGTAATTACTATATTTTTTCTAATTTGTGTTGAAAATGAAATAATTTCTTTAAAAGATTTAGCATCAATTAATGAAGTTATCTCCTGTTCGTTTGCAAAAATTAAATCTAGTTTATTTTTAACAAGTTCTAAAAAGTTTGATTTATGTCTTTCTACGCAGAATATGTCAGATAAAGTCATTGCAGTTTTTTTGGAGTTGATAATTGCTTTAGTAAAAGCTTTTTTTGGATCACCCTCATCCCACAAGTATCCCTCTAAAAAAATTAGATTCGCATTTTTAATATCATTTTTATTTACATCATTTTCATTTATTTTTGCAGATGTTCCTAAATAAGTACACATTGTTCTCTCAGAGTCAGGCGTAATTAAAATTAGACATGACCCTGTTGGAATGATTTCTTTTTTTTTATTATAAAGATATTTAACATTCTCTTTTTTTAGTCCATCTTCATATTTTTTCCCTAAGTTATCATCATTAATTTTTCCTATAAAACCAACATCATTACCTAGTTGGGATAGCCCCACAATGGAATTTGCAACTGAACCCCCAGAAATCGTCTCCTCTATTTTTAGAGAGGCAAGTAATTTACTAAATTCATCTTCATCTACTAATTTCATTGTACTTTTTTTCAGTGAATTTTTCTCTAAAAAATCTTCTGATACTTTACAAAGAATATCTATAATAGCATTACCAATTCCTAAAATTTTCATTATGGTTTTTTTGTAATAAAAGGTTTTTTTCTTTTAGGATAACAAGTAGTACAAATTTTACAAGATATTCCATAACAATCTCTGGCTTTACAGTATTCTCTCCCGTAATAAATTATCTGAAGATGAAGCTTGTTCCAATTTTTTTTTGGAAATAACCTTTTTAAATCTTTTTCAGTTTGAATAACGTTTCTTCCATTTGTAAGTCCCCATCTTTGTGCAAGCCTGTGAATATGAGTATCTACAGGAAATGCCGGTTTACCGAAACCTTGTGACATAACAACACTTGCAGTTTTGTGACCAACTCCCGGTAAACTTTCTAATTCCTCATAAGATTTTGGAACTTTTCCGTTATATTTTTCAAGTAATATTGTTGAAAGATTATAAATGCTTTTAGCTTTAATTCTAAATATTCCAATTTTTCTTATTAAATTTTCAATTTTTTTTCTGCCAATTTTTTTGAAATGTTGTGGTTTGTAATATTTTGAATATATATTTTTTGTAACTTTATTTACATTTACATCAGTACATTGAGCAGAAAGAAGAACAGAAATTAAAAGAGTAAATACATTTCTACTTTTTAAAGGAACTTTAATTTTGGGATAAGTTTTGTTTAAGATTTTTAAAATTATTTTAGCTCTCTGTACTTCATCCATTATTTGAAATTTAAGATATCTCTCATGGAATAAAGACCAGGTCTTTTATTTATTAACCATTTTGCAGCACTTAATGCTCCTTCAGAGTATAAAGCTCTGTCGAAGGCTTCGTGATTTAATGTAATTATTTCTTTACCACTAAAAAACTTTACTTCGTGTTCACCAATTACTTCTCCTTTTCTTAAAGAATTAAAATTAATTTTTTTTCCATAAGGAAAGGTTTTTTTATTTAAATATTTTTTTCCTATCATTTTATAAAAATTTTTGTTTTTGCCTAAAGCAATTCCTTTTCCCAACATTAAAGCAGTTCCAGATGGATAATCTTTTTTATGTTTATGATGAATCTCAAATATTTTGCTCAAAAATTTTTCTCCAAGTGAACTCGAGGTAATTTCAGTCAAATACATTAATAAATTAATGCCTAGACTCATATTTCCAGCTTTTAATATTGGTATCTTTTTTGAATATTTTTTTATTAATTCCTCTTCTTTATTTGTAAACCCTGTTGTTCCTATGACAATTTTTTTTTTTAATTTAGAGGCTATTTTAAGTACCTGAAAAGTACACTTAGGAATTGTAAAGTCTATGATTATATTGGAATTTTTAAAAGCTTCTTCTGTATTTAAATTAATTTTAATACCATTTATTTTTTTATTAATCTTTTTATTTTCAGTAATAGAAACTAATTTAAAATTTTTGTCAGTTTTTATAGATTTTATTATTTGTTGGCCCATTCTCCCCATACATCCGGTTACTGCCAAGTTTATTTTTTTCATAATTAATAAAGTTCTATATATGTTAAATGATTATAAGATTCTAATTCTTCTTTTGAAAGTTTTAAATTTTTATCAATAATATTCGTTAGATTAGGAAATTCAGAGTAAGTTTTAATGTTTTTTTCTATATTTTTAAAATCATTTTCATTTGGAGGATAGTCCCTTAACCGAGACTTAATTTTTTCTAATTTAAAAATATATTTTTTAAAGAAAAGTTTTTTTAAAAATTCATTAAAAAAAATTAAAAAAGTTTTAAAAAGACTTAATTTTGTATAATTATGATTAAAGCCTTTGTTATTTATTGCATGATTAATAGTATAAAAGTCTCCCTCTTCATCAGGATAGTTATCCTCAAGTATTATTTTTTTTATATTAAAAAAATTTGCTTGTTTTAGTCTCTCATAATGATTAACGTGATCATCTAAAAAAACCAAAGTATCTTTTGGTAAATTGGAAAAATTTTGATCTTTAAAATCTATATTCGAATATTCAGCTTTTTTTGAAATATATATTCTTTGACTTAAATCAATATCTATAGATAAAATTTTAGCATTGGGTAATGTATTCTCAATTAACCACGTTGATTGACCCTTATAAACCCCTGACTCAATAACAAAACTTGGCTTTAATTTTTTTAATATAAAATAAGTTGCAAACATGTGCTGAAATTGCATTCCATGTTTATTATTTTTAATCGGTCTTTTTTCGTAAAGATTTCTAAATACTTTAACTTCTTTTAAAATTTCAATTTTTGCCCATTGTGGAGGGTTTTTTTTAAAGATATTCATTTAAATATAAGATATGAAATTTTTGTAGTGTAAACAACAATTAAAGATTTACTCCTTTTTTAATTATTCCAAAAACTTTTAGCTTTTTGGAAAAATTTTTTAATACTAGGATTGGATTTTTCGTTTTCTATTTTTCTAAATCTTTCTAGTAAATCTTTCTGCTCTTTATTTAAATATACTGGAACTTCAGTTTTAACTTGAACATATAAATCCCCATAATCACCTCTTCGCATAAATGGCATACCTTTGCCCTTTAATCTAAATTGTTTACCATCCTGAGTCCCGTCAGGTATTTTAATTTTTGCTTTTTTTCCATCAATTGTTGGTATTTCTATTGTGGTTCCTAATGCGGCATCAGCTATTGAGATCGGAAACTCAAAAAACAAATTAACATCTGATCTTTTAAATAGATCATGTGATTTTATGTTTATAAATAAATATAAATCACCACTGGCACCACCTCTTGTTCCTGCTTCACCTTTTCCAGCTAATCTTATTCTTGTTCCATCATCAACTCCTTTTGGAATTGTTACAGAGATTTTTTTAGAAGTTTGCTTATTTCCGGCCCCATTACAATCATTGCAGGGGTTTGTGATTTCTTCTCCACTACCTGAGCATTGAGGACATGTTTGTTGGACTGTAAAAAATCCTTGGTTGGATCTAACTTTTCCATTTCCTCCACAATAGCTACATCTATCAGCCGAATGACCAGGTTTTGAACCACTTCCTTTGCAGGAAGTACATTTGTCAGATGAGGAAAATTGTATATTCTGTTTTTTACCTGAATAAGCTTCTTCGAGTGTTATAGATAAATCATATCTTAAATCTGAGCCTCTATTACTTGAATTTCTTCTACTACTTTTTCTTCCTCCACCAAAATCTCCAAAAAAATCTTCAAATATGTCTGAAAAATCTGATCCACTAAAACCCCCAAAACCTCCAAAACCGCCTCGACCTCCTCCACCATTCTCAAAAGCAGCATGACCAAAATTATCATAATTTTCTTTTTTACTTTTATCTGAGAGTATTCCGTAAGCTTCGCTTGCTTCTTTAAATTTATCCTCTGCATTTTTATCACCAGGATTTTTATCTGGATGGTATTTAATAGCTAGTTTTCTGTATGCTGATTTTAGTTCTTCAGGACTTGCACTTTTACTTACGCCTAGGACATCGTAATAATCTCTTTTAGCCATGTATTAAACCTGGACAAATAGATGTCAGTTAA
>MDTE01193375.1_pt1 | contig 13891 bp, 16 predicted proteins | sample 811231 | NCBI WGS metagenome assembly MDTE01 (sample SAMN05326651, study PRJNA326480) | marine metagenome | isolation source: seawater | place: Indian Ocean: Red Sea | collected 2010
AAGGGGAATCGGGTTGTTGTTGGGGAATCTTCCGTTTATCCTTCTGTTATTCTTGCCGATCCTGAGAAGTATTTCACGCCAGAAATAATGCAAGCACTGGACGAAAGTGCACAGAAAGAATACGGTTATGGAGCTTAAAGACCTAATCCAAGTTTACGACTATACTCTTCCAGAAGAAGTTTGTAAGAACACAATCAAATTGTTCAACCAACAGATCCTGGAAGAGTATGACAATAGTGGTAAACCCAAGTTCAAACAATTCAATATTACACAGTACCTTGATGATCACGAGCAAGAGTTTGACCAGCATCCTCAACAGGACTGGGGTCTGATTCAGAATGCTCTGATTGAATCTGCTACGTACTATGTTCAGAAGTATATGGATGACTGTGATGTTCGCCAATACTTCCCCCAGAGATCCCGTCTGGAACAGTTCAGAGTTAAGAAGTATGAGAAAGGTACTGATGATAGATTTGATAAGCACGTTGACGTGGGTGACCACGAGACTGCACGTCGATTCCTTTCTATCTTTTGGTATTTGAATGACGTTGATGAAGGTGGTGAAACAGTTTTCTTCGACGACTTTACAATCAAACCCAAAGCAGGTAAGATGGTAATCTTCCCACCGTTGTGGTTGTATCCACACGCTGGGTTACCTGCCCTGTCTCACGACAAGTACCTTCTGAGCACGTACACACACTATGTCTAACTCTGTCGAATCCCTCCTTGTAACATCGATGCTATTCGATGAAGGGTTCACACGCAGAGTTCTTCCTCACATCAAAGAGGAGTATTTTGAAGGTGCTAATCACAGACACATCTTTCAAGAACTGTCCTCATACTTCTGTGAGTATGATGTTGTTCCTACAAAGGAAGCATTGCTCATTGAACTTGAGTCAAGGAAAGATCTGACGGGTGAAGAATTCAAGGATGCATCTATTGCCATTGACAATGCACAGGAAGAACCACACGACATCAAATGGTTGTGTGATACCACTGAGAAGTGGTGCCGTGATCGTGCTATCTACAATGCTCTGGTAGAATCTATTTCTATCGCTGAAGGAAGTGGAGACAAAGCACCTGATGCTATCCCGTCAATCCTGTCTGAAGCATTGTCTGTCAGTTTTGACAACTCCATCGGTCACGATTATCTGTTTGACTCTGATGCTCGTTACGAATACTATCATCGTGACGAAGAGAAGATTCCATTTGATCTCAATATGTTCAATAAGATCACCAAGGGTGGTCTAGGAAAGAAGACACTCAACATTGCCCTGGCGGGTACAGGTGTTGGTAAGTCCCTCTTTATGTGTCACGTGGCATCATCTCATTTGATGATGGGTCACAACGTACTGTACATCACTATGGAGATGGCAGAAGAGAAGATCGCTGAACGTATTGACGCCAACCTTCTGAACGTTGGTGTGCAGCAACTGGAGACCTTGCCTAAGGTGATGTTCGATAACAAGATCCACAAAGTTGCTGAGAAGACTCAGGGTCGTTTGATTGTCAAGGAGTATCCTACTGCTTCTGCTCACGCAGGTCACTTCAAAGCACTGCTGCAAGAACTGGCAATCAAGAAGTCCTTTGTTCCTGATGTTATCTTTGTTGACTATCTCAACATCTGTGCATCGAGTCGCTTCAAAGGTGCTATTGTAAACTCGTACACTTACGTGAAAGCTATTGCCGAGGAACTACGAGGTCTCGCTGGTGAGTGCAACGTCCCTATTATATCCGCCACCCAGACAACGCGATCTGGGTACGGAAATTCGGATGTGGAACTCACTGATACGTCAGAATCCTTTGGGTTGCCTGCTACTGCTGACTTTATGTTTGCTCTCATCTCTTCTGAGGATCTGGAAGCAAACGGTCAGATTATGGTCAAGCAACTTAAGAATAGATACAATGACTTGAATATGTACAAACGATTCGTCGTTGGTATTGACAGATCCAAGATGAGATTGTATGATTGTGAAGAGCAACCACAAGTTGTGGACGCTGGACACCAAGGACAAACCCTCAATACTGAGGTACTAGAAACCAAATTATTTACTGACTGGAAAGTATGACTATTGATGGAATGCCCGCCGATTTTAAGGGTTTCGACACACCTTCTTCTAAAAAGGTAGTCGATAATGCTAAAAGGGCACGAGATGAAAAACTTGAAGTCGATCTCGATAAATACATTGAGTTCGTTGATGTTGTGACCAGCGGTCCTTCCAAAGACTATGACAAGTTGCTGGAAAGGTATGCTGAACTTCACAACGCAGGTTGTAAAATTGAACGTCTTGATACTGCTGCCTCTGGTCTCGTAGCAGAGAGCGGTGAGTTTATGGAACTGGTCAAGAAAATCAAGTTTCAAGGTAAAGAATGGAACGAAGATGTACGTGACCACTTGATGACAGAACTTGGAGATGTGATGTGGTACGCTGCTCAAGCGTGTATGGCATTGAATCTTCGGTTTGAAGAAGTCATCTTCCGCAACACCGTTAAACTTGCTGCCCGCTATCCTGAGGGAGAGTTTACAGTTGTACGTTCTGAGGAACGTGAGGAGGGTGATCGTTAACCTTACCCCCAATGCAAATGTCTGTATCAAAGGATGAAGTGCAGTTTATGATTGATGCTGCTATGGCAAAGCACAATCGCACTGCGTCACTGATCAGTATGATTCTAGGGTTCATCACCCTAGCATTGTTTCTAGATGGACTATTGAGAATGATGGGCATCATCCCCCCATTTATGGGGATTGATGTTGACATCATAGATAATGTTGTAGACAAAGTAAAACAATCAATGTGACTGTTTTTGTTGGTAATGGTAGTCCTGTGTTTGAGTTTATTCTCTCACAGGATTGTATAAATGAAGCAAATCAAGCGATTGACAGATGGATGGAGGGAGATAGGGCACAACCTATTTCTTCTAATATAGTTGGTACTCAAACTGATACCAACTTGCCACTTCCTATCTGTCAATCTTTTGCTGTACAGTGTTGTAAGATGATTTCCAACTTAGTGTATAACACAGGTGGAAGATGTTATGGTGGATTGAATGATGGCACCACTGATCTAGAATTTGATGTACGTAATTGCTGGGGTGCAGATTATTCTTCTGGTGATTATGTAAAACCACACAACCATTTCCCAGCAGATTTTGCTGCAGTTGGATACCTCAGATTAGATGAGGGGTCATCGCCAATTATTTTTGAGGGCAACTCTCCATACTATCCAGCAGAGAGACAACTTCTAATCTTTGATGCTAAGATGCTGCACGAAGTTCCAGTTACCAGTGCACCTCGTCGGTGTTTCGCTATGAACTTATACAAGCGACCAGGTACCTTCTAAATAGTAGGTAAAACACCATAATCTAATGGCACAGGGCAGAGGCGTACAACTAGAGTGGGCGATCGTATATGAATCGCTAGTCCGTGCTGGCGTACCATATAGTGAGATTGATGCTAGGGCAAAGAAGCATTCAAATCTAAAAGCATATGATGGTGCAGTTGGTGCACAAGCAAAGGCGTGTGTAGATAAAGTAGAGGCATCCAATCCAAGACTCCTGTCAAAGGCATACCATAGTGATGAGTTGGGTATTGAAGGAGATCCTGAACCAAAGACTGACGTTGTATTCAAGGTAGGTAACCAGAATGCAGTACGTTGTTCTGTCAAGATGAAGGGTCCTATTCAGTTGTCTAGTGCAGAAGGTCCTAGCACTGCACGTGCTATGGCAGCAACTGCTGCTATGTGTCCTGGTCAACGTGGTGCTGGTCTTTCTAAGTTGATCACTGATATTGCTGCCACACCAACAAAACTTCTGGTTGAGAAGAACCTTGCCAAAGCAACTGAAAGAAAACCAAACATTGTAAAAGATCTGGTAGACCACACTGGTAAGATCCGTCAAGATAAGAACTACAAGGTTTGGTTGGCAAGAAACAAACCGCAACTCATCAATGATCTATTTGCATATCTGGAGAGTGATCCAGCATTCTTATACTGTCTGATTGAAGAGACACTGACAGGTAAGAATTATTTCAAGAATAACAAGGACGCTGTTGCAACACATATGCTGTCACCATCGGTCTTTGGACCCATCGATGACGCATACATCAGGAAGATGGTTGGTAAAACCAAGATCGACATCCGTGCCAAGTCAAGGGACGGTATATCAAGTGTCGCCTTCCGCTTTGACGTACGCGCTTGAGGGGTTATAATACTGGTATGGCAAAGCAAAACACTCACCTCGAACACCTCGAAGATGACATCCTGAACCAGGGGTCTGCAGGTGGTAAGAACGCTATCGCATTCCTGAGAGAACTGGGTAAGATGTTGTCTGAACCCAAGTCCAATGTGAGAATCACGACCAAGTGGGACGGTGCTCCTGCTGTGATCTGTGGTAAGGACCCTATGTCTGGTAAGTTCTTTGTTGGAACTAAGGGTGTGTTCGCTCAACTACCCAAGACTTGCTTTGAAGACGCTGATGTTGATGCATATTACAGTGGCGATCTTGCTAAGAAACTCAAGACTTGCCTGAAACTTCTTCCCAAACTGAACATTCAGAATGTCATCCAAGGTGACTTGCTATTCACTGATGACAAGCAGACCAGAATCATCAACGGTGATCGTGTAATCTCTTTTCAACCAAACACCATCACCTATGCTGTCCCTGCTGATAGTGATCTTGGTAACAAGGTACGTGCTGCAAAACTGGGCATTGTCTTCCACACTTCCTACAGCGGTGGTCCACGTCTTCGTGATATGACTCCTTCTTTTGGTGTGGATGTCTCTAAGATGCAGAACATTCCTGGTCTGATGGTATTCTCATCCGACTTCAAAGATGCCAGTGGTGTTTCTAAGTTCAATCCAGTTCAACTTGCTAACTACAATAACGCTGTAAACAAAGCAGAAGGATCCCTTAAGCAGGCATCTACTTTCCTGGACATTCTCAAGGATACTGGTGATGGTAAGTTCCTCTTGTCTGCAATGTTCAAGGTGTACTTCAACTCCTATATCCGCAGAGGTGCATCATTCGTGAATACTCAGAAGGTTGCTGCTGGGTTCGAGAAGTTCTACAGCGATGCACTTGACAAAGAGATCGCCACTAAGAAGCAAGCAAAGACTCAAGAGAAGTATAAGAAGATCAAGGAAAACGGTATCAAGTTTATCCGTATCAATAGTCGTGCAATCTATATGACTGTTGCTTCTTATATGAATCTCACTGCAGCAAAGACTCTGGTCGTTCGTCAACTCGAAAGAGTCCAGTCGATCGGCACCTATATAAAGACAGATAGTGGTTATCGGGTCACTGCACCTGAAGGTTTTGTCGCTATCACATCTGGTTCTACTCTCAAATTAGTTGACCGCTTGGAGTTCTCCCGCGCCAACTTCACAGTAGAGAAGAACTGGGGTTAATAAATATATAAGGGAAACCAACGAATACATCAATGAAATTCGCTAGTTTTATTTCGGAAGCACGTACTGTCGCTGGTGAAGCAGCAGCAAAGAGAGGTCTAACACACGTCGGACACGGTTACTACGCAGATAGAAGCGGTACTATCGTCGCTAAATCTGAGGGTGGTCAGCGTCTTGTGGGAGTCTCTCCTGATGAAGCAGCACAAGCACAGGCGAACGCTGAAGAAGGAGCAGCGGAAGATGAAGCAAACTCTACTACAGAAGATCTTGGTACTATCGCTATTACTTTTGGGAGGTTTAACCCTCCTACTATCGGTCACGAGAAACTCCTCGACCGAGTATCCTCAGTTGCAGAGGGTGACTATCGAATCTACCCATCACGATCGGTTGATCCGAAGAAGAACCCGCTAGAACCGAAGGAAAAAATCAAGTTTATGCAAGAGATGTATCCTGCTCATAAGGATGCAATCGTTAACGACTCTGAAAAGGGAAACATCTTTAACGTACTCGCTGCACTAAACGAAGAGGGTTATTCCTCTGTCACTATGGTTGTCGGCAGCGATCGTGTTGCCGAGTTTAGTAATCTCCTCAACAAGTACAACGGTACAGCGTATAACTTTGAGGAGTTGAAGGTTGAATCAGCAGGTGAACGTGATCCTGATGCCGAAGGTGTTGAGGGTATGTCTGCATCTAAGATGCGTGCGTTCGCTGCTGAGGGTAACCTCAAAGAATTTGCTAAGGGCATTCCTGGTGGGAATGAGCAGATGGCAAACAATCTTATGAATGCTGTACGTAAAGGTATGGGTGTCAGAGAAGAGGAAGAAACTGTCACCGAACTTTGGCAAATTGCTCCTAAGTTAGATCAGGAAGGTCTCAGGGAAGCATACATTGCTAAGGAAGTTTTTGCTCTGGGAACACTCGTCGAACATCTGGATACAGGTGTTCAGGGTACTGTGGTTTACAGAGGAACTAACTACGCAATCTTTGAAGATCAACACGGATGGAGATTCCGCTGCTGGTTGCAGCACCTCCACGAAGTAGTTGAAAACGAAAAGCATCATTCTGCTGATGATGGTAGTGGTAACGATTGGAAAGTCGGTACTGACACTTATCGTCAAGCAGTACAGGCAATGACGCCTGGGCAGTCGCTCAAAAAGTTTAGCGACTTCCGTAAGTCTAAATAGTATTATCAAAAGAAGCCTAGAGATGGACCTGAATTACGCTGCGAAACTATTAAAGTATTCTCCTAAAGATGTTCAGCGCGTCACGTACGTTGTTGAATTTGCTGAGCACAATATGGAGGATGTTCAAGAGGTGCACGCTTATATCGAGTCGAAGCTCGAAAGCGATCGCCTTATTGAAATTGCCGACATCATTCTTGAGAACAAGAATATGGCAACCATCAAAGCGAAACCTAGTGCTGCTTCTGGAAAGATTGATAGCGTCAAGGAAAAGCAAACCACTGAGGGACCTGTCACTGCAACCCAACGTACCATCAGTGCAAAAGCATCCGACGCATCCCCTAAGACCGAAGAGGTTATTAAGGAAGAAGAAAGCGATCGCTTGAAAGATCGTCGTATGGAAAGAGGCGGTGTTGGTGGAAACCAACGTTACGGATCTAGTGCTTCCCCTAACAGAGGAGCAAAGAAGAATGACCCTGAAAAGTCGCGTGCAGCGTCTAAGAAGGCATATGATATGGTCCGCCAGTCGATTATCAAACAGTATGGCAAAGGTGCGCTGGTCAATTCATTTGAAGCAGAAGAAGCTGGAGAGAACCTGGAGGAGAAGAAAGGTCTCTGGGCTAACATTCACGCTAAGCGTAAGCGCGGCGAGCGTCCTGCTAAGCCTGGGGATAAGGACTATCCCAAGACTCTTAACGTAGAAGAGACTGAAGTCGAAGAGGGTTACAAGCCCATCGACAAGAAAAAAGAAACTGCAATGTATCGTAGAGCAGGTAACCTGAGTCGCGATGCACTTAGCAAAGGACTGTCTACTAAGGCAGGTTCCAAAGCACAGGATAAGTCTGGCAAGATCGTAAGCGCAATCTCTTCTCAGAAGGAGCGTGAGCGTTTCAGCAAGATGGCAGACATCAAAGCACGTAGCAACTACAAGGAAGAGACTGAAATTGATGAGGCAACTTATCCTTCAGACTTTAAGAACGGTGTTGCTAGAAAGAAAAAGGGTATGCCCAATGCACAGGGTCCCGAAAGCGGTAAGAAAGAGATTGATGAAGGTCTCAAGAAAGCACGTGAGAACGTCGGCGCTGGTAAGTGCTGGGACGGGTACGTTGCTAAGGGTACCAAGATGAAGAACGGAAAAGAAGTTCCGAACTGCGTCAAGGAATCCGAAGAGTGGATGTGGGATCTGGCAGATGAACTCAACGAAGATTTCGATCTGCTGACTGATCTCGATCTGCAAGATCTGATCATCGAAGCATTGGTTGACCTGGATAGTGAAGAACTTCTCCAAGAAGCTTGTGAGACCTTCACTGATATGGAACTTCTCACTGAGGACTATTACGATTCTGCTGTTAAGGCATCTAAGGCAGCATCTAAGACTCCTGAAGCACGTGCTGGTCGTCGTGCACTGAGAGTTGCTAAGGTCAAGAAGGCTGCTAAGGCAGTCGGTTCTGCTCTCAAGTCTGGTGCTAAGAAAGCAGCATCGGCAGCAGGAGATGCAGCAAAGAAAGTTGGTTCTGGTGCTAAGTCAGCAGTTAAGTCGGGTGCCAAGAAGGCAATCGGCGCTGCAGGTAAGGCAGCAGGTCACGCAGTTGGATCGTATCAAGCAGCACGCATCAAAGCAAAGCGTGAAGCACTGTCCAGCAGTAAGCCCAAGGCAAAACCCGCTAGCTCTTCGTCCTCTGATAAGGACGCTGAGACTCGCAAGAAGGGTGAAGCACTCCTCGACAAGATCCGTTCTTCGGGTGGTCAGTCGAAGTCTTCATCTGGTGGATCATCCTCCAGCGGTGGTTCCTCTTCTTCTAGTTCTACAACCACAACTACAACCACAACCACTTCTGGTGGTGGCGGTAGCAGCAGTGGTGGTTCATCCTCAGGTTCTGGGGGTACGTCTAGGAAGAAGTCTCTCCTGCGTCGTGCAGGTAGCGCAATCAAGCGTGGAATCAAAAAGGTAGTCGGCAAGACTGCCCGTGCCGTATCTGGTGGAGCAGACAAAGTGGCAAAGCGTATGGGTGAGGAAAGCGACTGGCGTCAGCGTCTCGGTATGACTGAGGAAAAGACTCCAGAGCAGAAAGCAAAGTCTGCTGCACTCGCGAAGTCCAAGGAACTTACCAACCAAGGTAAGCACAAAGAGGCATCCGAAGTGTTCAAAAAAGCATTCCCTAACTTTGGTAAATGATTATGGACCTAAGCGAGAAAAAAACTAAAGTAGTTATCAACCCTAAAAAGCAAGATCTAATGAAGGAAACTATTCGCCAACTTCTTCAGGCAGAACTGGAAACGCTGAAAGAAGCATCCAAAAAGAAACTTGACGCTGTAGGGAAAGAGGACAAGGACATCGACAATGACGGTGACCACGACAAGTCCGACAAGTACCTTCTGAATCGTCGTAAGACTGTTGCTAAGGCAATGGGCAAGAAGACTCACATCTGTGCCAAGTACGTTGAGCACGCAGACTATGGTCTTTGCAGCACCATTCCTGAGCGTCACACTCTGATCGAAATGGAAGAGGCAGATGCAGAGGGTAACACCCACTATGTCTCACACTATGACATCGTTACCGAGTCAGGGCAAATCTTCGAGCACATTGCTGTAGAAGATCTTGAGATCGTAGTAGCAGAAGGTCATATGCATAATTGAGCCTATATAGGATAGGTTCCCTATCCACAGGTTAAATTATGTTAGCATTCCTACTACCTCTCGCGTCAAAGATCGTAAAAGATGCTGTTGCCGCGATTCCCGATAACGAAGATCTCGGAGAAAAACTAATCGATCTCTGTCTCGTGATCCTTAAGAAAGCGGTCACCCTTACAAAGACAGATATGGATGATCAACTCCTTGCCGTAGTTGAAAAAGCAATCAAGGCAAGAGAAGAAGAGTGATAGCAACGGGGGATCCTACGGGGTCCCTCTCTTGTTTTTATAAATAATATCTAGGAAACTCAATCGTAGAGGACAACAATGGCAATTTTCGGAAAAATTGATGCCGCGACCTTCTCTAACAATGTTGCCGTCACCAATGGCGATGCCACTGTTACGAAGAACGCTGCTGACACAGTAGTGGTTGGAGATGTGTTGGAACTTAGTGGTGTTGCATACATCGTTAAGCAAGTCACCAGCACTACCTCAATCGAACTCCACAAAGTATATGCAGGTAGCACTGCTGCTGCTCTGTCTGGTGCTGTAAGACGTACACCTCCTAAGGCAGTTGCAGAATACGTTATCAAGGGTGGAGACTCCAACTCTTATGACCTGGTGTTTGTTGACACCACTGAGATGCTGCTTGCAGAGAACAAGTCTCGTGGCATCACTGGTCCTGGTTGGTGGTTGTATAGAACATACACCACTGCTCAGGGTGACACCAAGCACAAGGCAGAGTGCCTGGCATTCGTGCACGCTGCTGCTGGTACATCTGGCGACGACTCTGACGACACCATCGTGGCAGACGTGGCATCCGCAGTGACTATCTCTAGTCAACCTGCTAACTCCACATCTTCCTCTGGTGCTGGTACATTCGCTGTTAGCACATCCACAACTGGTACACCTGGTGCACTTGTTTATAAGTGGCAGAGACAGACTGCAAATGGAACTAGATGGAAAGACATCACCGCATCTCTTGACACTGGTATCACCTATGCAGACTTCACAACTGCAACTCTTGCATACAGTGGTCTCGGTGGCGCTACCCTCGATGGATACAAGTACAGAGTTAAGATCACCTCTGCAGGTGGTACTGAGGAAGTAATTTCTAATGGTTCCGCGGCTCTGACCTTCGGTAGCTAATAAATTCCTCCTTTGTTATGATTTTTACGGTGCTAAACGCGGACAACTACCTGTTGTTCGCGATGAAACATTACGATAACCCCCAGTCCGTTACGTACGAAGATTTCCAAGAAGATATGATGCGCTTCAAATATCTGAAGCGCCTCTTTGGAAGGTACATAAAGACTGGGACGTTACGTAATCATTTGATCCTGAACCATTTGATCGTTTTGTTCAATGTGTTTGGTGATGCAGCAATCCCGCTGCTTATTTTTAAGATTGAATCACAGTATTGGGGCATACTAAAGTCTTACCTGGAGTTTCTTAACAGACTAGAGGTTGGATTACTCCCACAAACTGAGTTCGATGAGTATGTACAAGAAGAATTAAGAGGAATCTGATGCCCGCAAAGTCAGTAGCACAACGTAGATTTATGGGAATGGTACGTGCCACCCAGAAAGGAGAGATGGATAACCCTTCTCCTGAGTTGAAGCGTGCTGCTGGGGATATGTCTGCTAAAGCAGTCAACAAGTTTGCCAAGACGAAAGAAAAGAATTTACCTGATAAGGTTGAAGAAGAGACTGTAAATGAGCGTGCTGATGTATGGCATCCCGATCCAGAGAAGGATCGTAAGTTAGGTGGTCCTGGTGCTAATCAACGTGCACGTGAAGATCGTGCTGCTGCATCTAAACCAAAGTCTGATCCTAAGAAACTGAAAAAGGGCGAGTCCTATATGGATTATGCCAAGCGTCAGAAAGGTTCTAGTAACAAACCTGCTGCCAAACCTAAGGAACGCAAGCGCGATAGGGTTGGTAGAGCACTTGGTAGATTGGTCGATAAGGTTGGTGGTATCAAGGAAGAGGCACCGACAATGAGTGCAGGTAATGGTGGGTTTAGTGGTAGTGCAGATGCCAATGGACCTACTGCAGGATATGATCCTATGATGGGTGTGAGTAAACTCACTGGTAAAAAACCCAAGTGTAAGAAAAGAAAGTTCGGTTTCAAATGTGAAGAGACCGAGATGGAAGAGGGGTACGTAAAGGATGGAAAGTATTTTCCGTTCTACGTAGAGATTGCTGACACTAATTTTATTTTCCACGGTAGATCTGAAGCAGATGTAAAACTGAAGCTTCGTAAGATCTATCGTCCTGAGCAGATGAAGAATCTGTCCATCACTCGTTATCAACCCGCGCAAGTTCTTAATTATTATTGGAATAAGCGTAAGGAGTCGATGTAGGTGTTAGGTTTGGGTAAGTTATCTGTATTAGAAACAAAGCTTGGTATCTATGAGGATCTCTCTAAAGAGATGCTCGACAAGTTAGAGCGTGCTGTCGGTCAAATCTCGGAGCAGGGTAATAAGGTTGCCATTCTGTTAGAACGACACGAGAATCGCCTTGATGAGGGCGAACGTACTAACGAAGCAATAATGAAACTCATCGAGAAAGTAGAAGATAAGGTTGACAACATTGAATGTCGTGTCAATCAACTCTCTAGGTTCAGATGGATGACGGTTGGTATTGCCACAGCAGCAGTGGTTATCCTGAAGTCCTCAGATATTTTTGGTGCCTTCTTGACACCTGCAGAAAATAGAAGTATGATTGAGGGCGTCAGAGTAGAACGTCTTGGATGAGTTATGTTGATGTCAAGTATGCTCGCCTTGTAGGTGGTCGTCTTGAACTGTTCAAAGAAAAAAAGTCAACACTCTATAACTTTCGATGCCCCTATTGCGGTGACTCTCAGAAGCAGAAGTCCAAAGCAAGGGGTTATTTTTTCACGAAAGGAAATGACATTATTTACAAGTGTCATAACTGTGGAGTGGGCAGGACTCTTGGTAACTTCCTGAAGGACAATGCTCGCGATCTCTATGACGGGTACGTTATGGAGAGGTACAAAGATGGGATGACTGGTAAACGTACACGTGTTGCTAGTCCCAAGATTGTTCACAAGAAACCAGTATTTAATACAGGGACTAACCTCCCAACTATTTCCTCTCTAAATAAAGCACATCCAGCGAGGGCGTATCTAGAACAGAGGCAAATACCTGAGGAAGCGTTGGACTATTTGTACTACGCAGATAAATTCAAACGGTATGTCAACAGTCAGAAGGAGACTTTTGACAACCTACAGAATGATCAACCACGTATCATTATCCCACTACGTTATACTGATGGAAGTTGGTTTGGCGTACAGGGGAGATCTTTGTCTCCACATAGTAAACTCCGATACATCAGTATAATCTTTGATGAAACCAAACCAAAATTATTCGGACTCGACCGTGCTAAACTCAATGATCCAACCTACATCGTTGAAGGACCTATTGACTCACTCTTCCTTCGCAACTCGATTGCTATGTGTGGAAGTGATGTTCATCTTGGTGACTGGGGGGTTAGCAATCCTGTTTGGGTCTATGATAACGAACCACGAAACAAACAAATTGTTGAACGCATCACCTCCTGTATCGACGCAGGTGACCCAGTAGTCATTTTCCCTGACTCAGTGAAGCAAAAAGACATCAATGAGATGGTCCTTGCTGGACACAACGTACAAGACCTGGTAGAATCTAACACTTACCAGGGTTTACAAGCAAAACTCAAACTATCCCAATGGAAGAAAGTATGAACGTAATTAAAAGGAACGGAGAAACCGCTCCTCTCGACCTGGACAAAGTGCATCAAATGGTTGAGTTTGCCTGTGAAGGTGTAGCAGGCGTGAGTGAATCTCAGGTGGAGATGAATGCCAACCTGCAATTCTTTGACGGTATCAAGACCAGTGAGATCCAAGATATTTTGATCAAGTCAGCGAGTGACCTGATCAGTCTTGAGTCTCCTAACTACCAGTACGTTGCTTCTCGTCTGCTGTTGTTCAGCATTCGTAAGCAAGTGTTTCCTGACTGGAAAAATGTTTACCCTTCCTTGGTTGAGCACGTTCAGACTTGTGTGAATGCCAAAGTATATGATGCTGGAATCCTCAAGAAATACAACGATGAAGAGTGGGCAGAACTAGATAGTTATATCGATCACGAGCGTTGCTATGGGTTTACCTATGCAGGTCTCCGTCAGGTCGTAGACAAATATCTTGTCCAAGATCGCAGCAGTGGTCGTCTGTATGAGACGCCACAGTATATGTACATTATGGTTGCAGCGACTTTGTTCCAAGATTATCCTAAGGAAACAAGACTCGACTATGTACGCAGGTACTACACAGCAATCAGCAAAGGAAAAATCAACGTCCCAACACCAGTTCTGGCAGGAGTCAGGACGCCAATGCGCCAATTTGCATCTTGTGTTCTCGTTGATGTTGATGACACCCTCGATGGTATCTTTAGCTCTGATATGGCTATTGGTAAATACGTCGCACAACGCGCTGGAATCGGTATTAACGCAGGCAGAATCCGTGGCATCAACAGCAAGATCCGAGGCGGAGAGGTACAACACACAGGTGTGGTCCCCTTCCTTAAAAAGTTTGAATCAACTGTACGATGCTGCACGCAAAACGGCATCCGAGGTGGTTCTGCTACAGTTCACTTTCCTATCTGGCACCAAGAAAT
>MDTE01162451.1_pt1 | contig 13890 bp, 9 predicted proteins | sample 811231 | NCBI WGS metagenome assembly MDTE01 (sample SAMN05326651, study PRJNA326480) | marine metagenome | isolation source: seawater | place: Indian Ocean: Red Sea | collected 2010
AAACTAGCCGAATGGTATCGCAAAAAGCACGGTTTAAGAGTTGCAGTAATTGAAGCGGACGTTCATCGGCCCGGTGCATATGCTCAACTATCACAACTACTCGAAGACACTACAGTGCAAGTATATGGTGAGCCTGAAAACAAAGATGCTGCACAGATTGTAAGAAATGGGTTAGCGGAATGTTCAGCGGCAGACCTAGTCATTGTCGATACTGCTGGTAGACATCAATTAGACCAAGAGTTAGTCGAAGAACTTGAGAACATTGCTTCTTTGACAAGAGCGACAGAAAGATGGTTGGTGATAGATGCTCAAGTAGGTCAAGCTGCAGGTCCAGTCGCAGCATCTTTTCATCAATTAGCTGGCGTCACTGGTATTGTTGTGACTAAGTTAGATGGTACAGCTAGAGGTGGTGGCGCACTATCTGCAGTGGCTGCTACAGGAGCGCCTATAGTCCACATTGGTGTCGGGGAAAAAGTAGCTGACCTAGAAAAGTTCGAGTCTGATAGATTCATTTCTAGACTTCTTGGAATGGGTGATATACAAGGCCTCATTGATTTGGCCCCTGAGGACCTTGATGAAGAAGAAGCAATGCGAATAACTCAAAGAATGATGAGCGGTAGATTCACTTTGAATGATATGTATAAGCAGATGGAAATGATGTCAAAGGTCGGAACTATTGACAAATTAATGTCATTTTTACCTGGTAATATGCTTGGTGGACTCGGAGGTATGTCAAAGTCTCAAAAGCACGCTATGCAATCTAATCTTGATCGATACAGAACGATTATGGATAGTATGACTGCATGGGAGAAGAACGAACCTGCGAAAATAAAAGCCGATCGAATAAAACGAATAGCACGTGGTTCAGGGGTTCGAGAAAAAGATGTCAGAGAATTGATTGGTCAATGGAATCGCTCAAGGAAAATGATGAAGGGCATGGGTGGTAACAGGAAACTGAACAAGCAGATGCGCAAAATGATGAAAGATGGCGATATGGATATTGACCCATCATCGTTCGGAATGTGATTAGTCATCACTAGGTGGCAAATCAGGAATAACCTTAGTGTTATTCGCTTCTTCCAACGCTTGTTTGGCCTTTTCTTCGGCAATTCTGGCCTCTTCTTCTGCAAGTTTTCTTGCCGCTTCTTCTGATGCTTGTCTGGCCTTTTCTTCGGCAATCCTTGCCTCTTCTTCGGCAACTCTTCTCGCTTCTGCCTCTTCCTTGAGACGCTGCTCTTCTGCAATAATCCGAGCTTGCTCTATTTCAGCAGCGATTCTAGCTTCTTCGGCCAATTTCTCTTCTTCGGTGAGTTTTATTGCTTCTTCAACCATCTTTTGATGAGCCTCTTTGGCCAGTGTGCGTTTTGCTTCTTCTTCAGCTAATTTTGCTTCTTCTTCGGCCTTAATCCTAGCAGCTTCTTCTGCCTGTCTTGCTTGTTCTGCCGCCAATCTTGCCTCTTCTTCGGCCTTTATCCTAGCAGCTTCTTCTGCCTGTCTTGCTTGTTCTGCCGCCAATCTTGCCTCTTCTTCAGCTTTCATTCTAGCTTCTTCTTCAGCTTTTATTCTTGCTTCTTCCTCAGCCCTTAGTCTTGCATTTTCCTCGGCTTTCAGTCTTGCTTCTTCTTCGATTCGAGCAATTTCCTCGGCTTTTATTCTAGCCTCTTCTTTTAATTTTGCTTCTTCTTCGGCCCGTTTGCGAGCTTCTTCTTCTTCGATGGCTCTTTTCCTTGCCTCTTCGACTAAGCGTTCCTGTTCTTCGATTTGAGCTCTCAATTCAGCTTCAGCCTTCGCCTTTGCTTCGGCTTCCGCTCTCGCCTTTTCTATTGCTTCTGCGCGAGCTTTAAGTTCAGCTTCTTTGCGAAGCTGCTCCTTCAAAATCAACTCTTCACGCAATCTTTCTTCTTCTTCAAGCCTTTTGCTGAGTCCAAATCTATCCATTATTACATCACGAATAGCGTTAAAATCCTCGTCAGATAATTCCAAAACTTCAGACCTCGCATCTAAGAGGATTAATTCGACCTCAGATTCTGTGTATAGACCTGTATGATTGTTCATCTTATCTCTTAGAATTCGGTAAAAATCCCTCTGAGCTGGGATAATTTGTCCGTCAGAAGTGATGAAATTTTGAACTTCAGTCATTACTTCAGTTAGATTTAGTTGGTCACTCATGATAATCACAACCCATCTCAGTACGTCTTGGCCAGTATTACTCTTCGCTTAGTCATTTTGCCAGTCATATGACATGGCTTTTCGTGACCATATTCATCGATTGAATCTCCCAAAAATGTCAGTCCAGTCAACTTCTCGATAACTTCAGCATGCGCATCATTTCCATCAAATGGCATTTCGTAGATTTTCCCATCTAAAATGTCTCCATTTATTGTCCATTCGCCTTCATTTTCAAGAAACTCCGGCAAAGGTAGCATCACATCATTCATGTGCTCATGCGACCGTTTTCTTAATTCGTTGGCAACATCATCTAATTTTTGCTTGCATAATTCTACGATATTATCAATTGATAACGCCTCTTTACCACCGGTTCTCAATGCAGCAAAGGCTGTTCCTTGAGCCATATCTCTAGGCCCAATATCTAATCTAAGGGGTACTCCTTTAATCTCCCAATCGTAATATTTTTGTCCTGCTCTAATATCTCTTGAATCTACTTTCACCCTTAATCCAGCTTCTCGTAATAATTCTGCAATACGGTTAGACTCACCTATGGTATCAACTTCTGAGTTTTTCTTAATCATTGGACAGATCACGATTTGGAATGGAGCAATTGCTGGTGGCATAATCAATCCATTGTCATCTCCATGCATACCAACTACTGCTCCGAGTAACCTCTCTGACATACCATATGTTGTTTGATGGACATGCTGTTGTTCTGCATTTAGATTCTCAAAAGTTATATCAAAAGCCTTTGCCCATTGGTCTCTATAGTGGTGACAAGAAGCAACTTGCAGAGTCCTTCCATTTGGCATAACTGCATCGATACCAATTGTGTACCAAGCGCCTGGGAAAGTATCCCAAACTGGACGCTTTGCTTTGATAATAGGCAGACATAATTTTTCCATGAGATTGTCAACTATTGCCAAATCTTCGGTAATTTGTCTTGTTGCACAAGCCTCATCGGCGTGAGCAGTATGTGCTTCAAAAAAGTGTATCTCTCTAACCCTGATGAATGATCTTGTCTGTTTGGTCTCATATCTGAAAGTATTTACCATCTGGTAAATTTTTAGAGGCAAATCTTTGTGTGATCTAATCCACAACGGGAACATAGTATACATCGCAGTTTCTGATGTCGGTCGCAAAAACATAGGAATATCAAGGTCATTTTCTCCAGCATGCTTCACCCAATAGACTTCTTTTTTGAAACCACCTTCTTCTTCTTCATCTCTTAGATCATCCGGATCTACGCCTTCTTCTCTAGCACGTTTGAGCCTTGCGACTAAGGCGTTTTCTTTTTCTAGCAGGTTTTCTGGAATTAGCAGTGGGAAATTAACTTCCTCATGTTCTGTTCTCTCCATTTCACTATGGGTCAAGGAATCTATCATTTTCATTGTCTTCCAGCCATATGGCCGCCATACATCCATACCTTTGATTGGATAACGTTTGTCAACCAAATCAGAAGCCTCGACGATAAATGGATACCATTCGTTAAAATTCTCAATTTTTGATGGTATGCCGCGCTTCGCCTTGGCAGGGCCTTTGCTCATATTGTCGACTCGTGAGATTATCACTCATGAATATGTTGCTTTTCATTAACCGATTTTGTACTTAACCCTATCAGTGCAATCACTGCTGCTAAGCACCAAACGATTTCAAGAATAAGAAATGCCCATTCACTGATGAGTAGCGCTCTAATGGCTAATAATCCTGAGCCAAAAGCCATCATGAGCAAGTAAATTTTATTCTTGCTGTCCAAGACATCTCTTGTTTCTAGCAAAAATGCGCCAAGAATTAACATCATGCCGCAGTAGGCGATAGCCTCTGAGATTATCCCATCTGGTGTCATTGAATTCACTTCTTTCGTGATATGAAGAATATCAGCAGAAGAGAAATTATCGCAACTATGTCGGGAATGCCTATTCCGCCACTTGTCCCACCAACTCCACTCATGTTCTCAGTCAACAGTGAGTAAGACCAACCATCAGATTCTCCAATTTTGTAAAAATCCATCAAATTCATTCGAGTTTGTCCTTCAGAGCGACATGAATCTATTTCACATGCCCCATCAAATAAACTAGATAACAAACCAAACAAGTTCAAAATTACTACCAATAATCCGGTAAGTGAACCGATCGAAAGTAGTGAAAGTCTCTTTTTATTATTTGGTAAATCAGGCATTTCTAAATGAGGTAAATCGGGTAGTGGCGTTGCTGCTGGTTCAATTACCTCAACCATCAAGCTCGAGGTTTGGCCGAATTGTTGTCCTCCATCTTGAGTAGGTATCTGTGGTTGCTCACCAAAGTCTCTAGCTTTTACTGGTTTGACATTGGCAATCTTAATTCCGTATAGTCGGTCAGCAAGACTAACAAGTGATGCATCTTCTGCAATGTCTGAGGCTTCTAAATCACCGTCGAGTAACTTCTTCAAGCGCTCTTTAGCATCGCTCAATTTGACTCCCCCGTAAAACCGGGTGGAATCTTCTTATTGAATAATCCTCTTATCGCAGATTATGCCTTTCCAGCAGCCTCAACTTCAGCCCAATCTTTCATAAAACCGTCAATACCTTTGTCGGTGAGTGGATGTTTTATCAATTGACGGAAAATCTTGGTTGGCATAGTTGCTGTGTGCGCTCCTAATTGAATACACTGCAAGACATGAGTAGGGTGTCTTATCGATGCCGCAAGTACCTTGGTGGTAATATCAGGATAATTATTCCAAGTTTCCATTATTTCGGCAATTAGTGTCATGCCATCATGGCCAGTATCATCAATTCTACCTATGAAAGGAGAAACATAAGTCGCACCTGCCTTTGCTGCCATTAGTGCTTGTGCAGCAGAGAAAATCAGAGTAACATTAGTTTTAATTCCTTTTTCAGTTAGTATTTTTGTAGCGGCTAGCCCTTCTGGAATACATGGTATCTTTATTATCACATTCTCTGGTAACTCATTTTTTAGTTCAAGCGCTTGTTGTACCATTCCATCGGTGTCCATTGCTGTTACTTCAGCAGAAATTGGTCCTTCACAAATCGAGGCAATTTCTGCTACAACCTGTTTGAAATCTCTACCACTTTTCTTGATGAGTGAAGGATTAGTTGTAACCCCATCAAGTATTCCCCATGAGGCAATCTCTCTTATTTCGTCAACATCTGCAGTGTCTAAAAAGAACTCCATAAATGCACGGTGTAATAGGCACTTCATGAATTATCCGCTTCACTTTCTGCGTAGTAATACACCAAATAAAATTAAACTGAACACCGCAATTGATACATTAAGTGGTGAAATTAGCTTGGTAGTTTGTTCTAAGTTTTCTTCTTCAGTCACCTCAGAAACCTCTTCACACCCGTCAGGTATTTGATTAGAATTATTGTCGACTTTATCATCATAGCCTTGACACCTGTCTTCATAATCATTGATGCCATCATCATCCGAATCAATCTGGAACAAATCACATCCATCTAAATTTGACTCTAGGTCGTTAGATTGAGAACTATTTGGACAGAGATCTAATATGTCCTCTACTCCATCAAAATCAGAGTCAATTAAGTCATCGCAACCATCAGGAATAGAGTCATTGTCACTATCGATTTTATCATTAAAACCTTGACATAGGTCATAAAAATCACCAACAGAATCATTGTCTGAATCTATCAAATCATCACAATCATCAGGTATCCCATCTAGGTCGTTATCATTATTATCATCGAATCCTGGACACATGTCTTGACTATCAGCAATAAGGTCCCCATCGCTATCAATCAACGTATCACAGCCATCCGGTATTGTATCATTGTCGGCATCTATGTTATCGTTGAAATTGCTGCACAAATCAATGGAATCGTCAAACCCATCATTGTCAGAATCATCAATACAACCATCTCCATCTACATCATACGGCAATGATTCCTGATCTGGACAATTATTATTCCAATTTTCAATATAATCTATTGGTTCCAAAACCCTACCCTTCAAGGCTGGTTCTGTAGCATAGTGCCTTGTAGCCTTGAACACTTTGTTACCATTGCCGGTAAATATTGAATCTCCTTGATTCATAATTCCTAGATTGTTTACAGGACTGATATATTTCCAAACTATGTTTCCCGAATAGTCAACTTCAATCAATGTGCCCTGCATTCCAAATGTAATTAGCGTATTTCCATTTGATAGCCTTGTACTGCCAGATATTGCAGACGAATACATATCAGTTCCAACGTCCCAAGACCATGACAAGTTGGTTGGTCCAAATGGTTCGGTTTGGTTGATATCGTATACATAACCATTAACAGGTGGGTCAATAACATCAACAGATGAATACGGGGTATCTCTACCATTTCCGTTATTGAAAAACATTAATTTCCCTTCATCAGGGTATCCAGGTTGTATCCACTGAATATCGTGTTGTGCGAACGAAACCTGATGTTCTGGCCCTCCCCTTTGATAACTCTCAGGATTTCCATATCGGTACAAAATATCCCCTCCCATTCCACTGTTTCCTCCTGTGTGTCCAGACGCCTCCTCAGTCGTTGTGCTGTGGTCGATTATGTATATCTCGTTAGTATTTTTACAAGAAATTGCTATTTGATCGAGTACTGGATTGTAATCAATGCCATTACAGTGCAACCAATCTCTACCACCAGATGCACCGCCAACAGAATCGATGAAATTGACATCCAATAATTCAGGATGTTCGGAAACTACACCATAATTTGATTTGGTGGAGTCATAATCTTGAATTAGATGATCCCAAAATGTCCACTGCCAAACAATCTCAGCTTGGTCTGTTCCAACAGGTTTGACTTCGATAATTCGATCTGGCCAAACAGAGGTTGTACCTAATGCCCTACTCGAGTCATCTTGGGGATATTTACCCGCTTCTGCAGCTTCAGATTCGCTTCGATATTCCCATGCAATCATCAAAAAGTTACCATTTGGCAAGGGCTCAATGTCATGATGGCTTCGGTATAGTTCACTTGAATAAGTCCAGGACCATTCTAAATTTCCATCCCAAGAGATTCTTTCGACTTTTCCAGCGCTTCCACCACCACTAAACTCACCGGGCTGATTATTTCCAAGGTTAGCGGTTCTTAGTAAAGAGCCATCATCAAGAAGGTATGCAGATAAGCCAGGGCGGTGATTCCCAGGAGATGTCCAATGGTGTACCTCTCTGCCAAAATGGTCGATCAGGTATGAGGTGTTTGATGCCATAGGTGAAAACAATGTGTATCCCTGTTCAATTTCATCTGTGCAATAAATTAGACCAACTGTCCAGGAATCATTGCGATTTGCCGAGCAGATAGCATCGGAACTAACTTGAGATGAGTTAATTTGTTCAAGTTCTTGGTATTCTAACGGCAATGCCGATATTAGGAATAACATCACTAGACACAGCGATTTAATCCTCATGGCTGTGCTCAAAGGATACTCTTATTCATCACTTACGATTATTTGCTCTAATCGCTGCTTTGGTTATATTAGGTGATGAGATCTCCATCAAATCCAGCATTTCGTCAGCTTGCCCTGATTCACCAAATCTGTCTTTTACTCCAACTCTTTCGAGTGGTATTGGTATGTTCGAGGATAAATATTCGGCTACTGCACCACCCAATCCTCCAATTATACTATGGTCTTCAGCAGTGACAATAGCTCCACATGTTTCTGCTAGTGAATGAATCAATTCAGTGTCAAGTGGCTTAATGGTGTGCATGTCAACAACGCATGCTTGAATACCATTGTTCGATAACTCATCTGCTGCTTTTAATGCCTCAGAGACCATAACGCCACAGGCAATTATCGCCACATCATTACCTTCTTTGAGGATAATTCCCTTACCTATCTGGATTTCATCTTCTCTACCATCATACAATACTGGTGTCTTATTTCGGGCAGTTCTTGTATAACTTGGTTGATTAGTTTCTGCTAATTGATTAGTCAAAACCCTAGTACTGACATCATCACATGGATGCATAACAATGACATTAGGTAGCGTTCTAAAAATGGCTAAATCTTCGATAGATTGAGCTGAAGAACCATCAGTTCCGGTATGAGTTCCACCGTGACTGCCACACAGATGTACAGCCAAGTTTGGTCTAGCAACACCATTCCTCATCTGTTCAAATGCTCTTTCAGTGAATATCGCAAAAGTGCTCGCAAACGGTATGTAGCCTGAAGATGCTAATCCTGCCGCTGCTAATAACATATTTTGTTCACCAATTCCACATGAAATAGTGCGTTCAGGGTGGGCTTTTCTAAAGTGTAGAGACTTGGTTGATTTTCCTAAGTCTGCCTCTAAAACTACGACTTTTTCATTATCTGCCAAATCCAACAACGCTTGGCCATATCCATCTCTAGTTGCAGCCATTCTGCTCATGCCATCACCTCACCCAATTCTTCCATAGCAATTTGGAATTGTTCATCATTTGGTGCTGCACCATGAAACGCTGGATTATCCTCCATGTAAGAAATGCCTTTTCCTTTAATGGTGTGAGCAATCAAAATTGCAGGGTTATCATTTGTATTTACGAGGAAGTCCAATCCTTTTACGATATCCTCTGTATCATGGCCATCAATTTCCATTACTTCCCAGCCGAATGATTGCCATTTTGCAGGTATGTCGAACATTCTCATTTGGGATTCACAAAAATCATCATTCTGTATTCGATTTCTATCAAGAATAACTTTCAAGTTACCCAATTCGTGATGTTTTGCAGCCATTGCAGCTTCCCAAACACTTCCTTCTTGAATTTCTCCGTCCCCAAGCATAACGAATATGTTGCGTTTACTACCTTCTAGCCTTGCAGCAATAGAACATCCCATTCCAAAGGAAAGTCCCATTCCGAGCGATCCTGCTGAAAAGTCTACCCCTGGACACCACTTCATGTCTACGTGTCCTTGACAAACGCCACCTAGAACCCTGTAAGATTTCAGGTCTTCTTTGCTGATGAAACCCATTTCTGCCAGAATAGCATACATACCCGGAGAAGCATGACCTTTTGATAGGATAAACCTATCTCGGTCTTCCCAGTTTGGCTCATCAGGTTTAATTCGCATGTAATTGGCATACAGTGCACTAATCAGATCTATTTCTGATAGCGAGCCACCAGGGTGTCCGGCCTGCGCTGTGTGTACCATCTTAACAATCTCAACACGACACTTTCTAGCAAGTTCTTCAAGTTCTATAATCGATAATGACATGACACGACCAAATGCAGGTCAACAAAGACAACCTTTGATGCTTTTGTTTCAAATTAACAAGTTATTTTGTCAGTTTAAACATTGAAACAATTTTACCAAATATATCTCTCAATATCATTGAGAAATCTTTAACCAAGTTGCCTTTGTTAGGTAATGATCTAGTCGCAAGCCACAAAAACACCAGTACGAACCAACCAAAGAAGATTAATGACAAGAAATTATTCAAGACTCCAGTGTTAAAGAGTTCTGTCAAATCCACTTCAAGAACGATTAACAGTGCTACCAATACACCAAGAATTGACTCTCCTGCAATAAATCCTGCACCGATTAGCACGCCTCTATTTTCCACTTCTTTCGCAGCATCAACTGCTTCTTTTGAGGGTTTATCTCTCAATTCACCATCAACTCTCAAATGAGCGCTTCTAAATGCAAAGTAAGACAAAACTCCACCAAGCATTATGGGAACAGAAAGTCCCAATGGTAGGTATATTCCTATCGCAACGCTCATTACCGGCATTTTTAGCCAAATTAGAACAATAGCAATGACAACACCGAGGATTATCATTTGCATATTGACATCGCCAACAAATGAACCCCTAACGATATCTCCAATCAACTCTGCTTGAGGTGCCAACAAGGCGTTATCACAGTTCCTGCCAGTCTCTGCGGCTTCTCTTAGGCAGGCGGTTTTAGTTATGCCGAAGGCATTGTGTAACAATTTGAGTGTCGGGCCGATTACGAGTGCTCCAGTAATTACTCCAATTATTTCAGCAGTTTGCTGTATTCTTGGTGTTGCGCCAACCATATGTCCGGTCTTCAAATCCTGCATCACGTCACCAGCAATGGCTGCTGATGACGCTACGATTGAGGCAATCAACATTGTCGCAAGCATCAATGTAGGAGTGGATAATCCTAACATTAAGTCACCAATAATCCACACTAGAGCCACAGTGAATAACAGTGTGGCGATTGTCATACCTGATACGGGGGAGTTAGATGAACCTACAACTCCTGCAATATATCCTGCTACGGCAGCAAAGAAGAATGCAGTAACTGCTAGGAAGGCAGCACCGGCAAGCGATAGTATCAATGAACCAGTTTTCCACCAATAAAACAACAGAGTTAATCCGACGATAACTGTACAAAATGCAAAGACAAATTTCATTGGCAAATCAATTTCTGTTCTGAGCAGATTTTCGTTATCACTTGAATTGGATTTCAGAGCCTTTGATATGCCTGTAATAATGCTCTTTCTCATCGACCAAAGAGTGTAGAGTCCGCCAACTACCATTGCACCTACACCAGCGTATCTAATCTGAGTTGCCCAAATCCATTTGAATTGGTCTACACTCGATTCTCCCTCGCCCCAACCATTGATGAGTCCGTACATCGGAACTAACACCATGAAACCAAACATTCCTCCAAAGAAAATGAATGATGCAATCCTTATCCCGACAATGAATCCAACCGATAACAAGGCAACTGAAAGGTCAATGCCGCCATATAACTTTGTCCCCATGAAATCAATAACTCCTTCCACGGTGTGGTGAGTTGCTTGAAAACCCTTTACCATCAGGCCATATATCGCACCAATACCAAGTGCGTAAAGAATAGCTTGCGAACCTTCACCGCCTTCTTCACCAGCGACCAAAACTTCACGGCATGCAACGCCTTCAGGATAAGGAAGTGCTTCCTCAACTATGAATAATCTCCTAAGTGCGATGGTAAACATTGTTCCCATCAATCCACCAAGTAAAGCAATTATTGTGGTTTCTAGAAGTTGTATGTCATCCCATAAATTTGGAATCACTAATAGAGCAGGGACAGTAAATATTACACCTGCTGCAAGAGATTCTCCTGCACTTGCCATTGTCTGTACAGCATTATTTTCCAAGATTGTAACTTCCTTGAATAGCGATCTAAGAATTATCATTGACATAACCGCAGCGGGAATACTGGCTGAAACTGTCATTCCTGCATATAGACCCAGATATGCATTTGCTGCGGTCATCAAAATACCAAGCAAAATACCTACAACAACGACCCTTACGGTTAATTCGAGAGGCGATTCACTTGCTGGGATGTAGGGCTCGCCATGGACCGCCATGGTGCGTCTAATAATTTCTGATTGTTGAAAACATCGCTAAATTTGTGGGATTACCACCATCAATATCATAAGATGATTATTTTTCGTCCACTTTAAGGTTGTTCTTTATGAATGATAACTGGCACAATTTGGAGCCTGTCGAAGCAATGATTGAATTGGATGTTAAACGCTCAGGTCTCTCTGACAATGAAGTAACATCGCGTCAGTTGAAATACGGTGACAACAAACTTGCAGAACCAGAGCGTGTACCAGGATGGAAAAGATTTCTTTCTCAGTATAATGACCCACTGAATTATCTATTGATTGGTGCAGCAATAGTAGCCCTTCTTATTCACCCGGACGAGCCGGGTGACGCTATTTTTATCTTCATGGTTTTGACCGCAAACGCTTACTTCGGCTATTGGCAAGAAGGGCAAGCAGAACAAGCAATGGAATCGCTCAAAAAAATGTCTGTCTCTCAGTGTGTTGTTGTTAGAAATGATACTGATATCGAAATTGCGACGCAAGAATTGGTTCCCGGTGATATCGTAAATCTCTACGAAGGTTTGAATGTTCCAGCAGATATTAGAATTTTGGAGTCATACCAATGTAAGATAGATGAATCTGCTTTGACGGGTGAGTCGCTCACTATTGAGAAAACAATTCAATCGTTACCATCTGACACACTCTTAGCCGATCGTAAAAACATGGCATTTATGGGGACATGTGTGGCATCTGGTAGGGCAGTTGGTGTTGTTGTATCTACCGGTATGAAAACACAACTCGGTAAAATTGCTAGCGACATTGCTAGTTCTGATACTCCAAAAACTCCACTTGAATTAAAGTTAGAATCCTTAGGGAAGTTCCTTGGGTTTATTGCATTAATTGTTGCTGTTCTGCTCGTATCTATCGAGATGATAATTGCTTATGGAAATCCAAAAGTAGATATTTGGGAAGCAGCAGTTGATCAATTCATCATAGCGATAGCGATTTTCGTTGCTATTGTACCTGAGGGCCTACCTATCATATTGGTCATTACTCTGGCTTTAGGAATGCGGAATATGGCTAAACACAAAGCGATAATTCGCCGAATGAAAGCCGTAGAGACTCTCGGTTCAACAACTGTAATTTGCTCTGATAAAACAGGTACATTAACAAAAAATCAAATGACAGCGAGACAGATATCAACTACAGAAGGAAATTTTCAAATTACTGGCGAGGGGTTCAAACCTAAAGGTGATATTCTTTTGGATGGTAAGCTTCTTGGCGATGATGATTTTTCTAAACATCAGAATAATCTTGGATTTAGGTTGGCAGCAGCATGTCTTAGTTTATGTCATAACTCCCAAATCACTAAGGTCGAGGGCCAATGGCAGGCTCTAGGTGACCCAACTGATTCTGCCTGTGCTGTGGCAGGATGGAAAATTAACGGTGATGTCCAAAAATTTGCCCAGCGACACAGTCGCCTTCATGAGTTCTTTTTTGATACAAAAAGGAAACGAATGTCGGTAATTCATGAATATGAAGGTGAGAAATGGGTATTCTCAAAAGGTGGTGCTGGCGGCTACATCGATTTGGTAGAGTGGAAGGTTTCAGGCGACGAAATTGTACCGATTGATGAAAGTGATTTCAAACGCGCCGAAGATGCTAACAGGGATATGGCCGGGAAAGCTATGAGAGTACTAGCCTTGTGTGCCCGTCGTCTTGATGATGATGAAGATATGTACGACATGGAAAAAATTGAATCAGGACTTATTTTCTTAGGCTTAATTGGTATAATGGACCCTCCAAGACCAGAGGTAAAGGATGCCATTGAGATATGTCAAAAAGCGGGGATAAAGGTCAAAATGATTACTGGCGACCAGCAATTTACCGCGACTGCAATCGGAAAGGAATTAGGTATTACAGATGGTGGTATAGCTGCAGTAAATGGTGGTGACATAGCAAAATTCTCGGATGCTGAAATGGATGAAGCAGCAGTAAATTCAACGATTTTTTCTAGAGTTACTCCCGACCAGAAGATGCGTATTGTCAGTTCCCTTCAAAATCAAGGCGAGATTGTTGCTATGACTGGAGATGGGGTAAATGATGCTCCGGCGCTCTCGAGGGCTAATATTGGAATCGCCATGGGTATTGCTGGTACGGATGTAGCGAAAGATGCGGCTGATATGGTACTTCAAGATGATAACTTTGCTAATATCGTCCATGCTGTAGAAGAAGGTAGGAAGATCTACCAAAACATAAGGAATTTCGTTAGATATCAAGTGTCTACTAACGTCGCTGCGGTATCTCTAATCGTTATTTCTACCTTAATATTCGGTTGGAACTTACCATTAACTGCAACTCAAATACTCGTAATTAATATTCTAATGGACGGACCTCCTGCAGTTGCATTAGGGGTAGAAAAGAAGCATGGAAATGTAATGAATAGACCTCCAAGGCCTGTAG
>MDTE01167669.1_pt1 | contig 13884 bp, 15 predicted proteins | sample 811231 | NCBI WGS metagenome assembly MDTE01 (sample SAMN05326651, study PRJNA326480) | marine metagenome | isolation source: seawater | place: Indian Ocean: Red Sea | collected 2010
CTTGATCCCTGAGCGTGTGCGACAAGGAGCCGCTTATCAGGTTCAAGATGCGACAGGAATGATCAAGCTGGATGCGATGGAGAATCCTTTTGTGTGGCCCTCCTATTTACGGACGCAATACGCGCAGCGGTTGGCCAATTGTAGTTTGAATCGCTATCCAGACCCGTACGCCATTAATGTGAGGGCCCCTTTAAGGCAGTGGATGAAGATCCCTGAATCTTTGGATATTTTGTTTGGGAATGGTTCAGATGAAATTATCGCACTCTTAATTTCTAGTTTGATTGGTTCTGGGCGGAGTGTGTGTGCTCCTGATCCGAGTTTTGTAATGTTTGGTGCGCTTGCTAATCAATATTCCGTAACTTTCGAGGCTCTTCCTTTAGACGCTGCGTTTGACATTGATCTTGATAGATGGCTTGCCTTCTTGCATGAAAATGATCCCGCGCTAATATTCATTCCGCAGCCGAATAACCCAACTGGGAATTTGTTCTCGCGTGAGCGATTGGCAAAGATTGTCGAATCGACGAAGGCTCTGGTTGTTATTGATGAAGCGTATACAGCATTCACAGATGCAGATTTTTTAGATTGGGCGGTTGCGTATCCAAACGTCCTAGTGATGAGAACTCTATCGAAAGTTGGCCTCGCTGGAAGTCGGTTCGGGATGCTGGTTGGGCATCCAGCGTGGATATCTGAGTTTGACAAAATGCGCCTGCCATACAATATCAATACACTTTCGCAGACCGCGGTTCAATTCGCGTTAGAGCACGCTCCGGTTCTTGAGGAACAGAGTTTTCGTGTCCGAAAGGAACGCACGAAACTAATCCGCGAATTGGAGAAGCGTGGGTTTAACGTATGGCCGTCTGAAGCAAATTTTGTATTGATAAAGTGTCCGATTGATCAGGCACGATTTATATTCGAGGCTCTAAAATTGCGAAATATTCTCATCAAATGCCTAGATGGATCTCATCCGCGGTTGAAGGATACATTGCGTATTACAGTTGGTTCGTCTGAAGAGGTAGACACACTGTTAAGCGCGATTGATCAATTAGTTGCTGAACTAGGCCTCTGACCAATACGAATAATACGGTCCACTGATTTGCCGTCTCGTAGCAGGCTGACAGATACGTCTGTACCAGGCTTCAAATCAGCGACTTGATTCATGGCGGCGCGACCATCGGCGACCTTTTCACCGTTCATATGTGTCAAGATATCTCCCGGAAAAATATTAGCATCTGCTGCTGGCCCTTTGCGATAAACACCAGAAATTAATACGCCAGCGTTCTTATTCACTCCAAAGGAACGTGCCAATTCATCAGTGAGCGGTTGCGTTTCCACGCCAATCCAACCACGAACCACCTGGCCGTGGTCGATAAGCTCTCGCATGATAGCGGTAGCAATCGAAGCTGGAATCGCAAACCCGATGCCATTGGACCCGCCACTCCGCGTGAAAATGGCTGTATTAATACCAATTAACTCGCCGCGCATGTTAATAAGCGCTCCCCCGGAATTACCCGGATTTATGGCGGCATCAGTCTGGATGAAGTTTTCATAATTTGTAACGCCCACCTGATTACGTCCCTTAGCACTTAGAATACCCATAGTCACGGTTTGGCCAACACCGAATGGGTTGCCGATTGCAAACACAAGGTCGCCTACTTTGCCCGGTGACGTTGTAAGGATTAGTTTAGGCAGATCGCCCATTTCAATTTTTAGAACGGCAATATCAGTATCGGGATCAGTTCCGACCACCAATGCTTTTGAGGCTCGACCATCTTTCAGTTCAACTACAATGTCATCGGCGCCAGCAATGACGTGGTGATTGGTGAGAATGTATCCGTTGCTAGATACTATGACGCCAGATCCAAGGCTAGCTTCCAATCGTTCACGATGCGGCTCACTAGGCAGGTTAAAAAAATTCCTAAAAATAGGGTCTCTTGCTAAGGGGTGGGCTCGCGTTTCGACAATAGTTGTCGTGTAAATATTAACTACAGCGGGCGCGGCTCGATCTACGGCGCTAGCATAACTGACCGGTCCGTCGGCAGGGATTTGGCTGACGATAGAACTCGAATCTATAATATTTAGCTCGACGCCGTGCGTTCGGCCTGTGAGTTCTGGAAATTCGCGAATGACAAGAAGGGCGATCAAAATCCCTGTAATGACAGGCCAGAGAATTCGCGTAATCTGTTGTAGCATAAAGCGTCCTGAATAGAGAATTTGTATGACTAGTTTACACACACTGCTCGAAAGGCTCGATGGTTGGATGCAACCGAGCTTGTTTAAAGACTACGCCCCAAATGGTTTACAAGTTGAAGGACGTGATTTAGTTTCCCGATTGGCGCTTGGTGTCACGGCCTCAGCAGATGTGATCGATCAATCGGTCGCTTGGGGAGCAGATGCTTTGTTAGTTCATCACGGATATTTTTGGAAGCGAGAATCACCAGTCTTAACCGGTATCAAAGGCCAGCGGATTAGAAAATTGATACAGAATCAGATTTCATTACTAGCTTATCACCTGCCATTAGATTGTCATCCTGAGTTCGGAAACAACAAAACATTACTCGATCAACTGGGCCTTGATCGTGGCAAGCCTATAGAAGGCGAAAATGGGCTTTTGTGGTCAATACTTTTGGGACCAGATCAAACAATTGATTTGCTTGCTGAACGTGTAGCCGAACGATTGGATAGAGACCCGCTGGTGATTGAGTCGTCGAGAGCAAATAAAGATATTAGGCATCTAATCGTATGTACTGGCGGCGCACAGGATTATTTAATCAAGGCGCATATGTATGGCGCTGATGTGTATTTGTCTGGGGAAATATCAGAGCGTACAACTCATGAAGCACGTGAACTAGGTGTGCACTATATCGCAGCAGGCCATCACGCTACCGAACGATACGGTGTTCAGGCGCTTGGCGAAAAGATACGTCGCGAACTTGGTGTGGAAGTGTGTTTTTTCGATGATAACAACCCAGCCTGATCAAAGGAGCTGACCGCGAGAATCCGCGTAATCACGAGGAGGTTTAAGCGAATCTGTATCATCCATATCTTCCGAAATTTCGAGACGGGTTTCTCCACGAAGTTCAGCAGCGAGCGCTGACTGATGGTCAGCGAGCTCAATAAGTGCTTGCTGAGTCTCGGAAAGATGCTGTTCTACATCATTCAATAGTCCTTGATGTCTGGCTTCAGCCAATGTTTTTTCCCGCTCCACATTTGGTGGTGCCACCGCGATTGTTTTTGGTCGTCTCAAGAACCAGCCAGCAAAACCGCCTGCGGCAAAAGTCAGGATGAGTGACCCCAGTGTAAGTACATTTAATTCCACGTATGAACCTCCTTTTTGTTAGTGTACGGAGTTTGAGTTGTTTGAGCGAGCAGTTAGACTGCGTTTTCGAGAGGAAGCCATGAAAGTACCGCTCATCCGATTCATTGAAGGACCGGCAGGTCTGACTGAAACCGCAGCATTTTTGTGCGATTTAAACAAGCCTATGCCCTCTCAAGCGTTGTTGTTGTTGCATCCACATCCGCTGCATGGGGGTACCATGGGAAATAAGGTAATTACAACAATCGCTAGAGTGGCTCGTGATAATGGGCTAGCAACCGTCGCATTTAATTTCAGAGGCGCTGGCCGAAGCGCTGGAAAATGGGATCATGGTAATGGCGAGCTTCAAGATGCAGCGGCTGTTGCATCCCTTATGATTACGCAAGGTGTGACTAAACTTTGTTTGGCAGGTTTTTCATTCGGCGGTTCAATCGCAGCACGTTTGGTAGTACCACTCAAGAAAAGTCATCCTGATTGTGAGGTGATTGACCTGCTTCAGGTTGCGCCAGCTGTTGAGAATTTTCCAATTGACCCTGAGTTGGTTGTGGATGTGCCCTGTAAAGTAATCTTCAATAGTGATGATGAGGTCGTTAACCCGCAAGCGATCGCCGACTATGCCGACATCGTTGGTGCTTCAGTCATTCGATCTGAATCGGGTGGACATTTTTTTCATGGGGAGCTTACGCGACTGAAAGTTGCAGTTACGTCGCATTATCAGCGCCGAGGATTGGTATGAGTCGTGCCCCCGCTTCTCGCGTATATGACGACTTAATTGATAGTGGAAAAGCCAGCCCTGATTCAAGTCAGCGCGATGCTCTTCAGCGACTGGATCATCTAGCCGATCAGTTGACTCTGCGGAAAGTATGGAGTGGTGGGCGGAAAAGTCTCTTTCGACGGCAATCGTGGGAGCGTCCTGAAAAAGGTCTTTATCTTTGGGGAGGGGTGGGTCGCGGTAAAACCTTTCTCATGGACTTGTTTGCAGACTCATTACCTGAAGGAACAGCCATTCGATTACACTTTCATCGCTTTATGAATAAAGTTCATAAACGCTTGAGAGAGTTACAGGGTAACGAGAATCCACTAGAGATGGTTGCTGATGAATTGGCACACAGGGGAAAAGTGTTGTGTCTGGATGAGTGTTTCGTTTCAGATATCACCGACGCGATGGTCTTGGGTACTGTATTTGATGCCTTGTTTAGGCGGGGTATGGCGCTCGTGACTACGAGCAATATAGAGCCACGAAATTTATATGAAGGTGGATTACAGCGAGATCGATTCATGCCGGCGATCTCGCTAATTGAGAGACACTGCGAAATCTTTAATCTTGATTCTGGAACGAATTATCGCTTACGAACCTTAAAGCATAAGAAACTCTACCATAGCCCGTTTGATGGGTACGCTACCGACGCTATCTGGAATTCGATATTAGCTTTGGTGCCAGAAGCCACGATGACTGAGGGGGCGTTTGTTACGATTAACCGCAGGCAACTTGCCGTTAGATTTGTTGCTGAAGATGTCGTCTGGTTTGATTTTGATGTTGTTTGCGGGCTGGGACGGGCGGCGCCTGACTACATCGAAATTGCAAAGCTGTATCACACAGTGGCTATCGCTGGAGTTCCTCGATTATCTGAGGCGTGCGATGATCTGGCGAGGCGTTTTTTGCATCTTGTCGACGAGTTTTATGATCGATCAGTAAATTTGCTTTTAGCGGCTGATGTCGCCATCGAAGATCTTTATGTAACAGGCCGGTTAGCATTTGAGATGGATCGGTGTCGTTCGAGATTACTTGAAATGCAATCAGTGGAATATTTGGAGCGACCGCATCGACCGCATTGATAAAAGAATGTTGCGGAAAACAACATCCGTATCTATAATCCGCGCCTCATCTGAATATGAATGGTCCCTAAGGCAGAAGTTGAATATGAAGACTGTTAGCGCAAAAGCAGCAACCGTGCAACGGGGTTGGTATGTGATAGACGCCGACGGACATACACTCGGCCGTTTAGCGACTGAAATTGCTCGCCGCTTGCGTGGTAAGCACAAGACAGATTATACCCCGCACGTAGATACGGGAGACTATATAGTCGTGGTGAACGCGGATAAAGTAAAAGTTACCGGACGGAAAGCATCGGATAAGATGTACTACAGGCATACAGGATATCCAGGCGGGTTGAAACAAGCGAGCTTCACCCAAGTGATCGAACGATCGCCGGAGAAGGTGGTTGAGCGTGCGGTTAAAGGCATGCTGCCGCGCAACCCTCTTGGACGTGCAATGTATCGGAAGCTCAAAGTCTATGCGGGTCAGGATCATCCACATGACGCGCAGCAACCTGAAACTCTGACTCTGTCATAGGAATTAGATATGGCTAAGACACAGAATTATGGAACGGGCCGCAGAAAGACATCAACCGCTCGAGTTTTTTTGCGTTCTGGTTCGGGGCTAATAGAGGTTAATGGCAAGGCATTAGACGATTATTTCGGTCGACAGACATCTCGAATGATCGTTCGGCAGCCGCTTGATTTGGTGGGTATGGCTGAAAAAATTGATCTAGTTATAACCGTCGAGGGAGGAGGTGCATCTGGCCAAGCTGGTGCAATCCGGCACGGTATCACCCGCGCGCTAGTTGAATATGACGAGAGTTTCAAGGTTGATTTGCGACGCGCCGGCTATGTGACACGTGATGCACGTGAAGTCGAGCGTAAAAAAGTTGGACTGCGCAAAGCTCGAAAACGTCCGCAGTTCTCAAAGCGTTAATTTTTTGCAGAGGATCCGGGAAGCCCGCTTTTGCGGGTTTTTTTTGTTAAAAATACCGTAGGCTAGGAGATTAAAAAGGGCCGCAAGCTTGCCTGTAAGCGCCGCAAACTTTAAGATGTCGGTGTATAGAATGCTTCCCAAAACTATCTAAAGGATGGATTATGACAGGTGCAGCCGTAAGCGAAGTGGCACAGTCTGCCGACACTTCGCGTCGTAAGTTTCTAGTTGGTGCTACAGCAGCACTCAGTGCTGTTGGTGCCATTGGTGTCGCCACACCATTTGTAGCGTCTTGGAAGCCAAGCGCTAAAGCCAAGGCAGCCGGGGCGCCGGTCAAAGTCGATATTTCAAAGATCCTCCCAGGTGAGCAGATTCGCGCTGAGTGGCGAGGCAAGCCAGTATTTGTACTTCGTCGTACCCCAGAAATGCTTGAGAGCTTGAGGGCCAACACGGACAGAGTTGCAGATCCTAAAAGTGAAAAGCCACAGCAACCCTCATATGCTGTTAACGAAGCGCGCTCTATCAATCCCGAAATTGCTGTGCTGGTTGGAATTTGCACGCATCTTGGGTGTTCACCTCAATTCCGACCCGAAGTCGGCGCTGCTGATCTCGGCGGTGACTGGCTAGGGGGGTATTTCTGTCCGTGCCACGGTTCATCATTCGACTTAGCCGGACGCGTTTATAAGAGTGTTCCCGCCCCTACAAACCTAGTTGTGCCACCGCACTCCTATGAAAGCGATAACGTGCTGATAATTGGTGTTGATGAGGAGACTGCATAATGGGCTTGCGTAAAACTGAGGCGACAGGCTTGATAGGATGGGTGGACCAGCGTTTGTCTATCATGGACGCATGGAATACTCATCTTGCTCAATATTGGGCTCCCAAGAACTTTAATGTCTGGTATTTCTTCGGATCACTGGCACTTATCGTATTGATCAATCAGATCCTGACAGGTATTTGGCTGACAATGAGCTACGAGCCAAGTGCAGAGGGCGCATTTGCGTCAGTGGAGTACATTATGCGAGACGTTGAGATGGGTTGGTTGATCCGCTACATGCACTCGACCGGCGCCTCAGCGTTCTTCGTTGTGGTGTACTTGCATATGCTGCGTGGGATTATGTATGGCTCATATCAGAAACCCCGTGAATTAATTTGGATTTTCGGAATGGCCATTTACCTGTTACTTATGGCTGAAGCATTCATGGGGTATTTATTGCCTTGGGGACAGATGTCTTATTGGGGTGCTCAGGTCATCGTGTCGCTGTTTTCTGCGATCCCATTAATCGGTGCTGACTTAGCACAATGGATTCGCGGTGACTATCTGATTAGTGGGATAACGCTAAACCGGTTCTTCGCCTTACATGTGATTGCACTTCCCTTAGTTATAGCAGGCCTCGTCGTATTGCATATACTGGCGCTACACGAGGTTGGTTCGAATAATCCTGATGGGATCGATATTAAAGATTCGAAAGATAAGAACGGTAAACCTCTTGACGGTATTGCGTTCCATCCATATTACACTGTCAAAGACACTGTTGGTCTTGCTGTGTTCCTGTTCGTTTTTAGCGTGGTGATTTTCTTCTTCCCAGAAATGGGTGGATACTTCCTTGAATATGCGAATTTTGAACCTGCGAACGCTTTGAAGACACCGGAACACATAGCACCGGTTTGGTACTTTACTCCATTTTACGCAATGCTACGCGCTATAACCTTTCCAATGTTTGGTCTTGATGCAAAGTTCTGGGGCGTCGTTGTGATGGGTGCCGCAATAGCGATTTTGTTCGTGTTACCTTGGCTTGACCGCAGTGCTGTTCGTTCTATTCGTTATAAAGGAAACCTCTCGAAGTTGATGCTCGTACTATTTTCGATCTCTTTTGTGACGCTTGGAATTTTGGGTGCGCTTCCGTCAACGCCACTACGTACAGCACTTGCCCAGTTGGGAACCGCGATTTACTTCCTCTTTTTCCTTGCAATGCCATGGTATACCCGCTGGGAGTCGACTGAGGTGGTTCCGAAAAGGGTGACGAAATGAAATTGACCCTCGGTCTAGTCTTGGCATTTGTCTCATCAGTATCATTTGCTGCTGGAGGATCGACCTATCCGCTTGAACAAATTGAGCCGGATTACTCAGATAAAGAATCACTGCAACGTGGTCTCGCAACCTATAGTCACTACTGTATGGGTTGCCACTCACTTGGGTATCAGCGTTATGAGCGGACGGCGACTGATTTAGGTATTGACCCCGAAATAATGGTGCAGGCTATTGTACCAAGCAATAAGAAGATCGGAGATTTGGGGGGTATTGCCATGCCTCCGAGGGCTGCGGCGGAATGGTTTGGTGCGCCACCACCCGATTTGACGTTAGTCGCTCGAAAGAGATCGCCTGAGTGGGTGTACACGTATATGAAAACTTTCTACGTCGACCCGACACGTCCGCTCGGTGTCAATAATAAGGTTTTCCCAAAGGTTGGAATGCCGCATGTGCTTGAGCCACTTCAAGGCCTGCAGCGTGCCGTGTGCGCAGGCTCAATGGTTGGCGACGACCCTATTGCTCAGGTGGATTCAGATTCGGGGCAGCCAATGACAGAGAGTCAGTGCGATAGTCTAGAAGTGATTGAGGGTACAGCACAGCTATCAGCAGCTGAGTATGATAGATTGATATACGATCTTGTAAACTTTCTCGAGTACGTTGGCGAGCCAACTAAAGCTAGAGCTCACAATATAGGTATTTATGTGCTCTTGTTCCTGATGCTGTATTTCGTGTTTGCGTACTTGCTGAAGCGAGAGTATTGGAAGGACGTACAATAAGCACAACCTAGCCCCATTCACATGAACAGCCGGCTAACGCCGGCTGTTTTGTCTTTTTTACGGAGATGAAAATCAATATGACACTTGTTACCAAACGTTCCACAACGACCTTCTTCTCTGATCCGACTGATCACCTCTCACATCGTGTACGGATCGTACTTGCAGAAAAAGGGGTGACAGTTGATATCATTGATTGCGATCCTGACCTCATTCCCGAAGAGGTGTCAGAGATTAATCCGTATAATAATCTTCCAACGTTGGTAGATCGCGACTTAGTTTTATACGATCCAAATATCACTATGGAGTATCTCGATGAGAGATTTCCTCACCCTCCATTGCTCCCGGTCTATCCCGTGGCACGAGCTAACGCGCGGTTGTTCTTACATCGGATTGAGAAAGAATGGACTGGGTTGATTCGCACCATTGAGCTGGCGAAGCGAAACAATAAGCGATCTCCTTCGGCCACAAAAGAGCTGAAAGAGCAGTTGATTGCGGTAGCTCCAATTTTTGAAGAAATGCCTTATTTTATGAGTGAAGAATTTTCTTTAGTTGATTGCACTTTTGCTCCCATTCTCTGGCGATTGCCATCTTTGGGTGTCGAACTCCCAGTTAAACAGACACGGGGTCTCCAAGACTATCAGTATCGTATATTTAACCGTGACGCGTTCCAGGCGAGTCTGTCTGAAGCCGAGCGTGAAATGCCGCGTAGCTAAATGGCTCTCGGATCCTCGCGCCCGTATTTGATTCGTGCTCTTTACGATTGGATTATAGATGGGGGAGAAGATCCTTACGTTATTGTTGATTGTTCGTATCCAGGCGTCGAGGTCCCTGACAGTCATATTAAAGATGGACAGATAATCCTGAATCTAGCTCCTCGAGCATTGGTTGGTTGGTCAATGGCGGAATTTGAGGTGATGTTTCAAACGCGCTTTGATCGTATTCCAACTGATATTGTTCTGCCTTACGGGTCGATTACAGCAATTTACGGGCAAGAGTCTGGTCTTGGGATGGCTTTTGGTCAGGAACCCGGTGGTGTGCCGAGATCGCCTGAAGACTCAGAGGCAACGCAGAGTATCGGCCGAGATCAAGATGATAGTTCGACTGTGACAAATCCAACCAAAGGTAATCGGCCAGCGCTTCGAATAATCAAATCTGACGATTAGTCGATGTACTCAAATACCCTAATTATTCGCTTTACACCGCGGACTGAACTGACTATGTTTTCGACCGCAGCAGCCTCAGTTTTCGAGACGAAACCCATTATGTAAACGACACTATTTTCTGTCGTGGTCAGAGTTCTTCGATAGACATCGCGACCGAGGTCTCTCAAGATCAACGCTTTGACTTGAGTTGAAATGGTTAGATCATTTATTTCAGAAATGATGGTCGCTTTGCCAGCAATCTCTAGTTGATTAATTACACGAACAATTCCGCGATGTTGCGTGGCAACTTTTTCGGCGGTTAGCCTAGCATTTTCCGATGGTACCTGCCCTGCCATCAGAGCGACACCATTGTATACCTTTACGTTTATATTACTCACCTTGAGTTCTTGTGATGCTTTTTTAAGATTGACAGCTATTGTCACCTCAGCCGTTTCGTCATCAATAAATTGTCCAGCCGTGCGGCTTCCGCGGTTATCCAAAATCGGTTCTGATATTGTTGAGTCAATTACAGTTGCACATCCCATCATCAGACTCAGAACAAGCATCGCGAGGCTCGCGGATATACGCATCATAAACTCCTTTCGTTAGCCGAAAATTTGCAGATCAATTAATTCATTCAAACAGTGAATAAGCATCAAGTGATTCTCCCTAACCGTTGAAGGATGATCAGAGTCTACTCGAATCTCGATGTCTCCGAAATTTAATAATGCAGATATTTCACCACCACCACTGCCGGTGAGGGCTATAACGAGTAGATCAAGGTCATGGGCTGCACTAACTGCTTGCATCAGGCTCGCGTAGGTCCCGGTGGTTGAGATGACAAGCAAGCAGTCGCCTGTCTTACCAAGTGCTTTTATTTGCCGCGAATATTGTTCAGAATGCGATTCGTCGCTAAGGGAGCTGATCATAGTAGCGTCTGCATTCAGAGAAATTGCGGGAAGTCCCGGCCTATCTCGCTCGAAACGATACATGAGATGTGCTGTAAAAATTTGCCCAATAAATGCTGTTGAACCATTTCCGAGGACAAGGATTTTTCCATCATTTAAAATGCAGTCTGTGAGTTGCTGCCCCGCTGTCACTATTTGTGGTATGAGATTAGAACATCTGTGAAGGATGTCGGTTGCCTTTGCAATGCGCGTCGCTATGCGCTCCTCTAAAATCTCGTTACTCAGCATGTGATAAGTCCGATTGAAGGAGTGATGGAAGTGGCTTCCAGAGATCGACACTTATCTCCTGATTTTTGGAGATCCGGACATTGGAGAGTTGCCGATGGATGAGAGAGTCTGCCCCGAGAGTTAAATATCCTGTCTCTCCGTGGAAAGAGGTGGATCCACCGAATCCAAGCTGTATCGCCATTCGCATAGCATCAACGCCGATGGCGACCAGCGAGCCAAATACACCTTTGGCATGCTGCCTCGAACTCAGATCAATTTTGGCTGTTGTTCCCAAATCCCAGGGCGTCACTATTACATTGGTATTTTTGAGATCTTCGGTAATGTCCGAGATATCGGATCTGTAGGCACCGATCAGATAAACCCCAGTATCCTCGAGATAGTAAAAATCGAGCAGAGGTCGTATTTGCTGCGCACGTTTAGGATCAGTGTGGATGATAATTGCAGACATGTCTTGTCGAATTCTTGGCGTATGCTCTAGCCGGAGGCCCAATGTTTTCGATAGATTGCGGCGCCGATCATTGCTATCTGAGATGCCGAATGCTTTGGTGATGGCTATTTCCGGTTTCTTTTGATCCAAAACGAATACTCCTGCAGTTGATCCTCCTATGACTTCTATTTGGTTATGAACTGCTTTGGCGGTTCGCGTCCCGAGAGAGGAGTCGTAATGGAATACAACAACCCGTGGTAGATCCATCTCTCGCGCAATTTGATTCACTGCAGACTTGGCGTCGTCTTCAACAGCGAGACTTAGACTGTAGAGAGGGGATTTCAACTCAAGGTTATTGGTGGGTACACGATTGAGTGCTAATACGGGGACCTCCGGTCTTGTCTGTAAAAACGTTGCGACCTTTTCTTTTTGTAGGGGCCCAATCACGAACTCAGTAGCTGAAGATCGCCCGATTTGTGCAAGTACACTTGCTGTTAATGATTCACTGTCGATAATGGTGAGCGCGATTCCCAAGTTTGGGCGATATTTTTGATACTCATACAAGATACCATCACGGATTGCGCGGCCCGCGGTTGCCAAATCACCAGACAGTGGTAAGAGTACGGAAATTTCAAAGTCCTTGGGTGGCTCAGCCTTGGTTAGGAAGTCGTAGTCAGAAAGATTTGCCTTCAATAGTGGATGATTGTGATATTTTCGCAGCCATTGAGAGACAGCATCTGAGTTCCGCGTCGTTTTAAGCTGAAGAGCGTGCGCCATGCCTGCAAGAAGATCGGTGCCAACGCTTAAATCTGAAAGAATTTTTTGGGGTAGTTGGTTTAACTCTTCTAGAATTTGCCTCGCAACGATGACCAGAGTTTCCGATTCAATATACCGGAGTCTCTCAGCATCGAATCGCAGCGCAGCAATTGTCATGTTCAGCTGTCGGTATGCGCTCGCTTTGATGCTCAATATTTCGGCTCGCTGACTTGCTGAGAGAGTTCGAGGATCGACCCCATTTATTGTGAGAATTGCTGATTCAGGTTGATTTTGTGACAGCAATTTCGCTGCGGTCTTTGTCGGATCCTTACTGATAATAGCAGTTGGAGCCCCACTAACGACTGATCTTGAGGTTTCACCAATAGTTTGGGTTGCGGGCGTATTTTCGATTGGGGTATGTGCCTCAATTTTATCTTGAGACGATTTCGGTGGAATCTTTGGCGGAGACGGAGACTCGATCTTTGGTTTTTCGATGACTTCCGTCGCGTGTTCGCGGAGAAAGGGTGACAATTCTGTCCGGGCGATCTCTCGAGAACGACGATTCCAATCGATTTGCTCAGGCAATGATGGCTCGATCGCCACACCGGTATCCGCCTGCTCCTTAGGAATCGATGATTGTATTTTCTCCGTCGTGGGTATCTCGGTCACTGGCGGCTTGATTTGCTGCTGACAGCCGACTACCACAACAAGAGCCGCTAAACCGCTTGTTTTAATAATAAGTTTTCGTGCAGGCTTAGTCGGTAACAACAAAACGGTGCTCATAGTGTCACAAGATCTTTCCCTTAATACTTTACCACCTGCTCTCTACGTTGTCGCAATGCCGATTGGTCAATGGGGTGATCTAGCTCCACGAGCCATCGAGGTGTTGTCTCAAGTCAATTTGATTCTAGCTGAAGATACAAGGGTAAGTGGGCAGATTTTAAAATCGGTTGGGGTTTTAACGCGTATGGTATCGTTCAATTCCCATTCCGAAGTTGGCAAGGCTGGAAAAGTTGTTGAATCCCTCGAGCGTGGTAATTCCCTCGCGCTTATTTCAGATGCTGGAACTCCAGCAATCAGTGATCCAGGGGGCTTTGTTATTAGACGGGTTATCGAATGCGGTTATTCTGTGATACCTATTCCTGGTCCGTGTGCATTAACTGCTGCTCTGTCCGTAAGTGGATTTCCCGCTGCACCATCGCACTTCTTCGGATTTCTTCCGACTAAATCAAGTGCTCGGGATCAGGAGCTCGAGACCGCACTGGCTTATGCTGGCACATTGATTTTCTATGAGGCCCCTCATCGAATTGTGGACTTAGCCAAACGTCTGGATTTAAAAGCAGTCGGGCGCAGTGTGCTATTCGCCCGCGAACTGACAAAAACGCATGAACAACTAATTCGTATCAACGCGGGACAATGTGAGAGTTGGTTTATTGATAACCCTGATCGAGTCCGTGGGGAATTTGTGATTGTGTTGGGGCCCTCAAAGA
>MDTE01183910.1_pt1 | contig 13884 bp, 6 predicted proteins | sample 811231 | NCBI WGS metagenome assembly MDTE01 (sample SAMN05326651, study PRJNA326480) | marine metagenome | isolation source: seawater | place: Indian Ocean: Red Sea | collected 2010
CCCGCGGGCGCCACGATCGGGGACGTGCGCGACTTCCTCGTCGCCGACGCTCCGGGGGTGGATTGGAAAAATCTGGAAATTTGGAACGCGTGGCCGAGGTGCGTCGTGGACGAATCGGATCCCACGAGGACCGTCGCGGAGGACCTAAGCCTCGGCGCCAGGCCCTCGCTGCTCGCGATCCACCGGGTCGGTGTGGACGGCGGTTTGTCGGTGACTCACCGGGCGGGTCCCGGCGGGGCGCTCGAAGCGTTGCTCGGGATCCTCCGTAAGATCTGGGCGCTCGTGCGCTCGTTCCTGGGGATGGACCTCCTCGCGGCGCGGGGAGCGGCGGATGTGGCGGCGGCGCGTGGGGGCGGGGCCGCGCCGAGGGGCGACGGGGCCGACGGATCGGATCAGGCGCGGGGAGCGGAGACGGCGGCCAGGAGATCCGGCGGCGGCGGGAGCGGGAACGTTCACACCCTGGGAGGGTTGAGGGACGACGCCGACGAGGGCGACGACGGTCGCAACCGGTTCTGGAACGGTAACTCCACGCAGTTCGGCGGCGGGCCCGCGGACGCCGACGCGGGCGACGCGCCCATGGACGGCTTCTACACGTCCAGAAACGAATGAACGACAAACACGTCCAGAAACGAATGAACGACAAACACGTCTAGAGACGAATGAGCGACGCGATGCGAGTATCCGTCGCGCCCCCCTCGTGATATCACGGCGACACTCACGTTTCGCGCTAAGATTTCTCTCACTCCCGCGCGATGTCCCTCGCGGACGCCTGGGACGTGGGGTACACGAGCATGTCGCACACCTGCACCCGCCCAGGTCTGGTCAACGCGTACACGATGTTATCCGCGATGTCCTCCGCCAGCAACGGGCCGCCGTACTTCATCCCCGCGTACACGCCGTCCGCCTTGCCCTTGTCCCCCTTGAACCGCACGGTGGCGAACTCGGTGTTGACGAAGCCCGGGGACACGGACGTGACCTTGCACGGCGTGTCGTGAAGGTCCTTTCTGGACGCGTACGTAAACGCGTTGATCGCGGCTTTCGTGGCGCAGTACACGGACCCGCCGCCGTACCACTCGACGCCCGCGATGGACGAGATGTTCACCACGTGCCCGCACCCGCGCTCCACCATCCCCGGGGAGAAGGCTCGGGTGCACGCGACGACCCCTTTCACGTTGGCGTCCAGCATGGTGGCGACGTCGTCCATGTTGTTCTCGGTGCACTTGGCGGTGCCCAGCGCGCCGCCCGCGTTGTTGACCAGGATGGAGACGTCCGCGAACTCCGCGGGGAGCGCCGACGGGAGAGACATGACCGCGTCGACGTCGGTGACGTCCAGCGCGACGCAGTGGACCTTCGCTCCGAAGTCGTTCGCGAGCCTCGTCGCGAGCGCGTCGAGGCGATCTTTCCGTCGCGCGGCGACGACGAGGCGGCATCCGAGCTCGGCGAGCCTCTCCGCGGTGGCCTGGCCGATGCCGCTGGACGCGCCGGTGATCAGGGCGCACCTGCCGGCGACGGGCTCGGCGGCGTAGAGCTTGCTCACGCCGGGCGCGGGGGGGACGTGCGTCGTCGCTTGGTCATTGCCAGAGGACATTGCGCTCGTCGCGAACGAGGGCGCGGTGGAGGGGCGCGCGCGGTGGCTCGCCGGGAGGTGGCGCGGGGCGGTGCGAAGGTGGTGACCGCGCGGTGGGGTGGCGGTGGACGCGAGGCGGAGCGTGCGGGTGCCTTGGGACGATCCCAAGAAGCTGAACGCGGCGCGAGAGGTCCTCGCGAGGAGAGACATCCAAGAGTGATCGGGTGCCGCTTCACTTCCGCTGAAGGGCGCGGATGGATTGACGGTCAGGAACTCAGGAAAGCGATTTCGCAAGGAACAATCCGGACCCTTTGTCCGAACCGCGCAGTCAAATATCATCAGCGGCGCGAGACGCGGGAGGTGCTGCGCCCCGATCTCGCCGACGGTGACCCAAACATGGTCGTCGCGACCGCCTCCGGCGACGGCTTCGCGCCCCATAAGGGCGCGTTGGACACCGCGGCGCGCGCGGCGGAGACGATGTGGTGGTGGGACCCCGCGGATCGCGCGGACCGCGCCGTAGACGGAGGAGGGGCACCCGGCAAGACGAAGGGCGTCGTCGCCTCGGGCGCGCGCGCGGGGGCGTGGCGCACCAGGGACGAGTCGGTCCCGGCCGGTTCCGGGGTCAAGGTCCCGACGCCCGCGAGGGATCGCGCTCGCTGGACGCCCTGGGACGAGCTCGTGGACTGCTCCGAGGCGCCCTACTTTCGATGGTTCGCGGGCGCCAAGACCAACGCAGCGTTCAACGCGGTCGACCGGCACGTCCTCGACGGCCGCGGCGACGACTGCGCCCTGACCACGCTGCCCGAGGAGGAGGACCCAAAGGCGGGCGTGGACGGCGCCAGGCTCAGCGTCACCAGGCGCGAGCTCCTCGGCGCCGTCGCCGCCGCCGCGAGGGACCTCCGGGACCGCCACGGCGTCAAGCCCAGGGATCGCGTCCTCTTCCACATGCCCACGGACGCGACCCACTTCGCGTACATGCTCGCGTGCCAGCGCCTCGGCGCGGCGTACAGCGCCACCGCCGTGGACAGCGTCGAGGGCGTCCTCGCGTCGAGGACGGCGGACCTCGCGCCCAAGCTCGTCATCGCCTACGCCGAGCCCGCGGTCCACGGGGGACAAACGGTGGATTGCGCGGCGAAGCTTCAATCGGCGATCGACGCTCTTAACCGCAGCGAGGGAAGCGAACCTGCCGAGGGAAACGAACCGAAGGGGGGGAACGAACGGACGAAGAAGAAGGGGAACGGACGGACGAAGAAGGCGTCGCCGATGGATCCGTCGAAGGTCCGAGCGACCAAGCCCGCCCCCGCCCTGGTGCTCTTGCCCAGGTGGGGCGCGAAGCGATGCGTCGCGTCGGCGGGGGCGGCGAAGTTCCGCTCTCTGCGCGACGAGGACGCGTTCAAGTCGGCGCAGAAGATCTGCGCGTGCGAGCCGTGCGACAGCGACCACCCGCTCTTCGTGTCGTACACCTCGGGCAGCACGGGCAAGCCCAAGGGGGTGGTGCACGGCCACGGCGGATACGTCTCCGGCGTGTCGCAGTCGATGACGACGGTTTTCGAGTGCGCGCCGGGCGAGGGGGCCGACGGCGTTAAGGGCGGGATCCTCACCGTGGGCTCCGCCGGTTGGATCACCGGTCAGAGCTACATGCTCATGGGCCCGCTGCTCGCGGGGGTTCGATCGGTCGTGATGGTGGGCTCGCCCGTGTATCCCACCCCGCTGCGCATGATCCGCGCTGTGGAGAGCGAGGGGTGCACTCTGCTCAAGACGGGCAGCGCGGTGGTGAGGCAGCTCATGACGGACCCAAGTAACGCGGCCAAGGTGGACGCCATCGACACCTCGACCCTCCGATGCGCCACGTTCTGCGCCGAGCCCGTCTCCGTCGAGGTGCACAAGTACTCGCACGATCACATCACCGACAAGTTCATCAACAGCTACTGGGCCACCGAGCACGGCGCCATGGTGTTCTCCAGGGACGTGGCTGCGCCGAACGGCCTCACGAGGAGGGGCGTCATCAAGTCGGACGCGAGGACGTGGCCGCTTCCGTGGGTCTCCGCCGCGCTCGACTCGGAGTCCAGCGACGTGGTCATCGCGGGGCCGTACCCATCGCTCGCGCTCACCGTCTTTGGCGATGTCGAAAACGTTTACAACTCGAATTGGCGCGGAGATTTGTCCAAGTACAAAGAGACGTACTGGCCAAAGGACCGCGGCGGTTTCGTACAGGGCGACGTCGCGCGAGCCTCGGGCGAGAAGGGCGGCGGGTTCACCTTTCACGGCAGGTCCGACGAGGTGATCAACGTCAACGGCAACCGCGTGGGCACGGAGCAGCTTGAGCGGTGCCTCTGGAACCTCGAGGCCGACGGGTACGGCGTGAAGGATTGCGCCGTGGTGGGTGCCCCGGACTTTGTCAAGGGAACCACCCCCGTCGCGTTCGTGATGTTCGAGCCCCTCGCCGGGGGGGGTAAGAAGCGCAAGGTGGGCGCGGGTGCACCCGATCTCGCCGCCTTTAAGTCCGCGGCTGCCACTGCGGTGGGCGACAAGGTTGGATCTTACGCCGCCCCCGACCACATCTTCGCGGTGAACGCGCTGCCCAAGACAATCACCAACAAGACGGCGCGAAAGACGCTTCAGATGCTCCTCGCGGGCGGTGAGCCCCCTTCCGGTAACCTCGCCAGGGCTGAGGTGCTGCCCCCAATCGCCGAAGCCGTCGCCGAGTGGAGGCTGACGGCGGCGACGACGACATCGACGATTGACCTCGGAAAGTACTGGCGCAGGTACACCATGGACGATCACAACATCCAGGGCCGAGCGATCGTCCCCGGCGCCGGTTGGCTGGCGCTGATCGCTCACGAGGCGGGGACGTCTAAGCTCGCGGATGTGGCGTTCATGCGCGGCGTCTTCGAGCCCGACACGACCATCAGGGTGGTGAAGAGGCGACGGCTGATGCAGGCGACGGCGGGCGAAGAGACGATCCTCAAGGCGAGCCTCGTCTCGGGGGATGCCGCGCCGGAGACGATCGGCCCGGACGTGTTCGGCCGCGGGGTCGCCCTCGGGTCGCCGTCGAAGAAGAAGCCCGCTCGCGGGAAGGAAAACGGCGTCGCCGACAACGGAGTCGCACACGTCGGACAAAACGACGCTTCCAGAAACAAAAACGCCGAGGCCGTCGGCGTCAAGATCACCGACGACTCCAACCACGAGCAGCACTACCGCCGGTGCTCCGCCCTCAGGCTCGAGTACGGCGGCGCGTACAGGGCCATCGAGAGGGTGGCCTGGTCTGGGCACGCGTTTCGGGCGGAGTGCTTCCCGGGGACGCACCTCGCCGCGGTGTTGGACGCCGGGCTTCAGGTGGTGTGCGCGTCCGTGCGGGCCAACACGTTCATTCCCGTCGCGGTGGCGGACTTTCAGATCGCGGAGGGCGTGGACGCCTTCGACGAATCGCGCCGGTGCGTGGTTCATGGGGAGATTTTCGAGCAGCACCCCGAGTTTCTCGTCGCGGATCTCAGGTACGAGTACGAAGGCGCGGATGGAAGCGGCTCGCGGGGTTCGAGGGGGAAGAAGAAGAAGGCGGGTGTCGTCTCTTCCTCGTCCGCCGCCGCGACGACCGGAAACGGGGTGTTCGCGTCGATGGGCCGCGCCAAATTTGCGCGCGTCGAGGGGGTAAAGCCCCGTTTGCAGCCCACCAAGGCCAAGGAGGCAAACCCCACCGCGTCGCCGTTCGGGTCGCAGACGTTGGACCCCAAGACGGCGCTCGCCAGGCTCAGGCAGCTCACGACGGAGCAGAGGGTGGACGCGGTTCGATCCGTGATCGGCTCGATCGTCTCCGATCTGACCGACGTCGACGTGGACTTTTCAAAGACGGTGTTTGACAACGGGATGCACTCGCTCAACGCGGTGGAGCTGCTGTCCAGGTTGAACCAAACGCTGGGCACGGGGGTCACCACCAAGCTGGTCGTCAACGACGCGCCGATGGCCGACTTTGCCGTCGCCGTCGCCGAGCACGCGACGACGTTTGAGTCCACCGCCGACGATCCGAACGCCAAGCCCTTCCCCAACGTGGACTACGCCGGCCTCAACGAGATCGTGCGCCGGAGGCTGGCGGGTAAGACGGTCGGGAACACCCCGTACTGGTTCCTGTTCAAGTACATAACGTACAACTTTTGGAAAAAGTCGTTCCAGTTTTTCCGCATCGGCGGCCACAAGTTCTTGATGAACCCGCCGAGGGAGATTGACCTCTCGGTGGAGGTGAGGATGGACCGCGTGGTGGAGTTCCGGGATGTGGATATGAACCAGCACTACACCGTGGAGATGATCGTGGCGAGGAGCGTGGACGGCGTGGAGCAGCTCATGGCCAAATCGGGCTTGACACACATCGAGCACTACTACCGACGCAACCTCTTCGCGGCGAAGATCCAGTCCACGTTCCACAAGGAGCTCGCGCACGGGGACAGATACGTCATCAAGACGAAGATCACGAAGGTGACCGGGTCGCTGATGGACATCCGGGTGGCGTTCCTGGACCCCGACGACGTGCTGTGCTTTGAGATTCTGTGGACCATCCTCATCGTGTTGGACTCCAACGAGCGGCTGCTCCTAGACTGGGAGAACGTCGACCTCATGGATAGCGGGAGGAGGCTCATCGCGGGGCCGGGCAAGGGCAGGGCGGAGGCGCCCACGTCGGCGAGCAAGGGACTCAAACCCTCATCCGTCGCGGGTGTCGAGTCGGGACGCACGATTCACACCAAGTAATAGCAGTGAGCGCATACGATGCGGCATATTCTCTCAACGTCATTGTCAACACGAAACCATTCATTCATTCATCATCAGTCTGCGTTTGTCGCGACGACTCGAAGACGCGGTCTATCAGCACTCGATGCGAGCAGCCGCGGCTGAGGGGGCAGCCGGTTCCTCCCCGGGCGCCGCGGTTTTCCTCCCCTTGAGCCAGTGCCAGTACTCGGCGTTGAGCAGCGCCGCGCCCCACGCCCCTCGCACCACGTTGTTCACCACCAGGCAGAACCTCACGTCGTACAGCTCGTCCTCGCACACCACGTTACCCACGCAGCCGCTCATCCCGCCCTCGTACTCGTGATCATCCTTGGGCCGGGGCGTCCCGATCCTCGGCCCCGTCTCCTCCTCGTCCAGCGGCTTCACGTAGATCACCCGTCTGGGCTTGCTGGGCAGCGGAACGTCCCGGAGGGGGTCGAACGAAGACAACGCGCGCTCCACGGCCCTCGCGGTGGGCTTCTCCGCGCACCCGAAACGAACCCTCACGTCCACGAGGTGCCCTCTCTGCACCGGCACCCTGTACGCCGCCACGGACACCCTCTTCACGTCGGGCATGATCCTCTTCAGCTCGCCGTGCTGGTACTCTCCCGTGCGTTCCACCGTCCCGTGAAGCGGGTACACGTTACCCATCACCACGTCCCTCGGGTACTTAGCGTCGCCGCGGCCGCTCAGAGACTGAAACGTCGTCACCGAGACATCCTCCACTCCAAACGCCGCGTCCAGCGCCTTGAGCGCCACCACCACGCCGCAGGTGACGCAGTTCGGCGACTTGACCAGGCTGTGGCAGTCGCCCTCGAACCCCTCGCAGGCGGCCTTGTCCACCGCGTCCTTGAGCACCTCCGGGTTAGCCTCAGGGACGGAGAGCGGATTGGAAGGGTCGAACCGGGCGTGGGGAGAGATGGAGAAGACCTTGATGCCCGCCGCCGCGAGCCTGTCCTCAATCTCACCGTGCTCCGGGGCGATGAAGGATAGCGCGGTGCGGCACTCGCCGCGCTCGATGACGTCATCCACGCCGCACACCCTGGCGGACATGAGCTCCGCGGGGAAATCCATCGGCTTCCACAGGTCGGCGCCGTAGTGCTCGGCGAGAGCCTCTTCTTTTTTTTCAAACACCGCGCTGAACGGTTTGCCGACGGTGGCCGACGATCCGACGACGGCGCCGAGCCTGAACGTGGGGTGGCCGAGGAGGTGGAGCGCCAAGGATCTACCCACGTACCCGGTGCCGCCGATGATGGCGAGGGGCTCCCTGTGGTCGACGCCCTCTCCGCCACCGGAGGCGGTGGAGATCTTGGCCTCGCGCACGGCTTCGTCGGAGAGGACGGTGAGGGAGAGCGCGGGGTGCGAGTAGTTATCTCCGCACGCGTGGCAGATTGTGCCCGCGTCGAACCTACCCTGGGATCTCGCCTCAAGAATCCATCGCCTGGGAGAGTGAGTCGGGGGCGGGTTGGGACGTTCGTCAGCGTCGGCGGGAAGGAGCCGCGGGGAACAGGCGCTTGCGAAGACAGGAAAAGTCCAATGGTGACATGGGTGCGCTCGGAAGACTCACTCTAGGCACGCCTGGTGGACGTTCGAGCGCTCATCCCTGCACGAGCAAGGCGTGGGCGACAGAAATTCCTCGCTGCCGTTCACCTCGCACGTGCTCTCCCAGCAGATGCGACACACGGGACGTTGGGTCTCGAGCTCCCCGCTGGAGCTGGAGTGCATTTTTCCCCTTGACCAAACGGGTGGCTCCGCCTGTGGGTGCGTCCTGATCGCCCCCTTCGGTTCGTCCTTTTGCGCGGTTTCGCGCGTCGGCGTCACTCCGTGGGTTAACCGCGGAGGTCTGTACCCGTCGTGCGTGCACGCGTCGACGGTACCAGAAACGAGCGGGGTCTCCTCTCCGCCGTTCGACACTGAAATCAAAGGCCAGGAGAGGCGGAGAGATATCGCAGAGACGCCAAAAAATCCCGCGGCGACAAAAAAAAGCGCTCTGCTCCCATCTGCGTGTCAGCAATCCGACCCTTTTCCGGCCTCGATACAATTAGGTTACTCCCCTTGGTCGAGCTCACTTCGCCCTCCGCCGTGCCTCTGCGCGCCACGGCGCGCGTTAATTTTGAACTCATGACGCAGCTCCAACTCAATATCGTCGGTGACAGCGCTGCCACCGCACGTTTGGAAGTCTCGGTGCGCCCCCTTCGCGTGATTTCTTTCCCGGGAATTCTCATGCCGAACCTTTATATGGATATTTATCTAACGTGTCCATCCATCCCCGTCCGTCGCAGGGTTACTTCGGGGACCCTTCGGACCAATCTGTGGCATTCCGTTGTTTCCTCAAGGACATGAAATTCATGTACAGAGGTAATCGAAGAGCGTGGGATGGAGAGTGCACGGTGTTGCGCGCTCGTCGTCTCTTGGCCGGGGCAAAACAGGAAGGATTCCACTTCCGCATCGCGAATTTGGACCGGGCCTCGGAAAAGCTTCACAGCCTCTTTGGGGAGAGGCTCCACGAAGTCTTTGACTATCGGTGGCCGAGCTATGTCCACTCATGCGATGATGACCCTGACGCAGCAAACGCCATTGCTGGAGGAGACAGTGCTGACTGGGAGCCCAGGTACAAGCGCGTTTATTTTGTCCCAATTGTCAGGAGCAAAATGGCGACTGATGTTGCGGGTCGTCGCAGCAAGAAGACGTACGTGAGCCTCGAGGCTATCGGGCCGGGCACCTTCAAGGTGAAGGATGGCTTGAAAGCTTGCAAATTCAGGTGGGACAAGGAGGCGTGGCACTATGACAGGGATACGGATGACAGAGCTCGGAAGTCCTTCAGCCAAACCGCCCGGGACTTGCGAGCACAGTTCGAGATTCACCGCGACGGCATCCCTGTTCGTCTCAAACCCGCGTCAGATGAGGCAGACGAGATGCACGAACGCATGCGTGGGACGCCCGTGGAAGAGGTCGCCGTCAACCAAGTCCAGTTTCTCGTGCCCGTGGAAGAGGCTGAGGTTGAGGAGGAAAGTGTGCAAGAGGTTGAGGTTGAGGAGGAAGTAACAGAGCTTGGGGTCGAGGAAGAGGAGGTCGAGGACATGGCGCCACCACCAAATCGGAACATGGCGCCACCACCAAATCGGAACGTTGGGCCACCAACACCAAATCGGAAGAGGGCGGCACCAGCCGCGTCGCATGCGGGAACTATGATGAGCGAAGTACGCAGCCGACCTCGCGTCAGGAGTGAGCCGGACGCCGAAGCCACGAGCGTGAAGAGGGAGCAATCGCCAGAGCCATCGGAAGCCACCGCCCAGTTCGCCGCGGGAGCTCCAATCACACCCGGGCAGGACACGCGCGTGCGCCGAAGCCCATCCGCATGATCGAAGGTTCCAGTGCAATAAAACCTTAACTTTTACCTTCGCACCTTCGTACCTTCCTCCCTTAAAAACATAATTTATGCATATAATCAAAATGAATTGTGTGCAAAATATATTCTTTGTGATGATATCATCGTTCACTACGCACGTCGCCGCTCGAATCGATAACGATGTCCGCCGTCGCCTCATCCATTCGTGTCTCCGCCCCGGTCAAGGTAGTGAACTCTGGCAACTCGGGAGGCAGCTCACCAGGTGCTGTGATTATTTCAAGCTTCTTTTTGCTCGATCTCTGCCTCATGGCGGCGTGTGCAGTCTTCGCTCCCGATGCGAAAACATTGGCGGAAACGAGAATCATACCTCCCGCGATAACAGCGTACAACGCGAACATCTGCTCCATCCTGAGCGACGAGTCGTCATTCGAGGCGCCCTCGTTCGGTCCGGATATGCACGTGTCGGTGTTTAGAAATTTGCGCTCGATGACGTCCAGCGTCCCGTCGTTTTCGATTTCCATTAGCAAAGCGTCGAGGATGAGGTTGATCTTGTGGGTGCACTCGCGCAGGGACGCCATGAAACCACCGCCGGATATTTGCACATTGTTCGTGATGAGCATATCGCAGTTGTTATGGTTACGCACCGCGTTCCTCGCAATGACATTTGGCAAAATCACCGCATGCGCGTTGTGCGCGTTCATGAGCGCGGACAGTTTTGCCGTCTTCAATTCATCCAAGCTTGCAGCCTCCGTTATCTTCAGGTAGGGATGCGCAGATATCATACGATTCCTCATGGGTTCACCATTGAACATTATCGCCCGCCCGCCTCGCTCTTTTAGGTCTTCTAGAGACCGAATCTGACTTCCCGCGCTGCTGTCCTGAATTACGATGATTGCCGCGAGCTTGGCCGTGTACAGCGAGACGATGAGGAGGGAAAAGAGACCGTACACGGACATTAGCAGCCGCCCGTTGTTTGTCTCCGGCTCTTCGTGGTGGTTGCCTCCGTTGTTCAATCGCTCGAAGGATATCCACATCTCAGATAACGATCCTTTGACGAACCGCGTCACTCTCCCCTTCCCAAGCTTCTCGTCATTGTACCAGTCCGGGTGCTCCGTGAAGAGCATTAAGACTGAGTGCAGTATGAGGACCGAGCATAACGCGTACCACACAGATGGCGAGAAGGGACGGATCATGAGGGTATAGTCGATCTCCTCGTCTTCGCCGGAGCGCTTAACCATCAGCACCCGGCTCGCGTCGGTGTGGTGGTGACCGACAACGAGGCCGAGCTTCCGTCGCTCCTCGGTGTCTGTCCACCAGTTGGCGGTCAAGTCGAACCGCGAGTCCGTTGTAAAGTTGACCGCCATTGGGGTGAACCTCTCGTTATAAGTGGGGGACAAGCCCCGGGTCAGCGCCCACTCAACCTTGAATCCGCCCCTGTTCGCGATGGCTTCCATGACTTCGTAATCCCTCCCTTGCAGTCCTCCGTGTTCATCGCATTTGCGATCGGGAAGCCACGGTGCGCAGTAGAACACGTCGGGGTAGGGGCAATCCCCGCAACCGTCCACGCTCTTAAACGTTGCGTGTTCCACCCGTCCGGTATCCAGGTGAGCTACGGCTCGGATGGTCTTTCCCACGAGCAGGTTGCGCATTGGCGACTTCGCATCCTGGTTGGGCATCAGCATTGTGCTGACGTTGGCATAATCACCCGAGTGCTCGGGGAGGTCCAAGTTGCACCAGTCGTTGACGTACACTGGCGTCGCGGCGTTCACATGCGGCACGAGGACGCAGAGAACGGCGATGAGCGAGTCGGGATGGAGCGAGGCGGGGGATCGACGCATCGGTGTCGAGCGCGGCAGTTTGGGTCTTATCTCGCGCGGCATGTCGTCTTACGAAATTCCTCTTACAAAGTTCCCGGAAAAGTCTGAGGGTTAGTTTTTCGGGGTTTATGTCCTGGTCGGTTGAAACGACGATACACAGGCGATTTACATGGGTTCGTTTCCTCTTTTCCCCGTATAAACCATGTCCGACCAATCACCGGCGGCGGTTGACGGAGCGCTGACAGATAAAAAAGCGTCGCGGACAATCCTGCGCTTTACCCTCGTCCCGCCGGTGCCGGCGCCGTAGTCTCACACGAGGTATCGCGACGAGTGGACGGTGAACGGGCGAGATGATTAAACCCACGAGCGCGGCGATGCTGGCCACGACGCCCGCCGCGGTGGGCGGCGCGCGGCTCGCGTCCCGCAACGCCGCCGCCCCGCTCCGGGCGGCGGCGAGCAAGGGCAACCCGATTTTCGCCCTCACCCCCCGGGGCCGCGCGCGCGGCGCGACGACGCGCGCGGCGGCCGGTAAGACCAGGTCCGGCAAGACCCTTCCCGGCAACGGCGAGGATGAGCGCCCGTTCTTCGACAGCAAGGAGGCGTACGACGTGTCCGGGTACAAGAACTTCAAATCCAGGCAGGAGCTCCGCGACGCCGCGCTCCTGGACCGCCACTGGTACCCGACCAACCCGGAGTCCAGGACGTACCAGCAGACCGTTCGCCGCAGCTTCACCTTGATCGGCGTCGGGCTCCACTCGGGCGAGTGGGAGACGGTGCGGGTGTGCCCCGCGCGCGCCGGCGAGGGCAGGTACTTCGTTCGCGTGCCCCCGGGGACCATCCCGGAGACGGCGGCTGACGACGTCGAAGGAGGCGCGTTCGCCAGGGAAGGGCTGACCGAGGAGGAGACCGAGGACATGCTCTACGAGCAGCTTCGCAGCATGCTCAACGGCGAGGACGATGACGCGGCGGAGCGGGCGGCGGAGCTGAGGGCCAAGCAGGAGAGCGCGGCGGAATCGCCGGGGGATTTCGGCTCCTCGGATTCCGGCGAGGTCAGGATCCCAGCCGCGGCGGCGCTCGCGCAGGACGACCTCCGCCTCTCCATGCGCTTGGCGGTGGACGACGATAACGGCGTCATCACCTGCGAGCACCTGCTGTCCGCGCTCGAGGCGATCGGCGTGGACAACGCGAGGATCGAGCTCGAGGGTTCCGGCGAGGTTCCCATCGTGGACGGGTCCGCGTACCAGTTCGCGTACGAGTGCGCCCGCGTCGGCCTCGTCCCCGCGCACGCCGACGGATCCACCGCGGAGGTGCCCCGGATGGCGTGGCGACCCAGCGAGATGATCACCGTGCGAGACGGCGACGCTTTCGTGCAGTTCATCCCGGACGCCGTCACCAAGCTCACCTACGGCGTCGACTTCACGTACAAGTCAACCGCCATAGGCAAACAGTGGGAGAGCTGGACGCCCACGGAGGACGGCGACTACGTCGACCTCATCGCGCGCGCGAGAACCTTCGGGACGATGCAGGACTACATGGCCTACTTCCGCGCGGGATGGATCCGCGGCGGCTTGGAGCAGTGCGCGCTCATCGCCAACGGCGACAAGTTTTGGAACCCGCCGATGATCCTCCCCAACGAGAACGCCAGGCACAAGATCCTCGATTTGGTCGGGGACCTCTCGCTCATGGCGGAGCCCGGGATGGCGGGCGTGCCCATCGGTCACGTGCTCGCGTACAAGGGCTCGCACAGGCTTCACGCAAAGTTTTTGGCGGCGCTGGCGGCAGCGCCCAAGGAGAAGGTGCCGGCGGAGCTGTGGTCGCACGGGGACAAGGCGATCTTCCAGGGCGGCGCGGTCAACACGAAGGTGCCGGTGGAACCCGACGAGTATCCCACGGGCTAAGTGAGGTGTCACGGCGGCCCTCGTCGCGTAGGCTTTTTAACTCGAACACACTTCAATTGAAACGCGCCACCGGCGGCGCCGAGCAAGTTAATGTCATCAGTAACAAAATTTGAACCCGGCTTCCAAGCCTCGGAGGTGGAGAACGCGGGAGGCGGGCGCCGATACCGCCGGTATCCGACCGCCGTGCGACCCGATATACGCTTGGAAATGACCGAAGCGTATGTTCCGCCACCTCTGGAGGTCCCGCGCGCGTGCACGCACACGCCGCGAGACCGCCGCGCAGCGCACATGCGAGCGTTGGGTTGCCCCATCATTTCGCCTTGGGCTTGGGCTTGGGCTTGGATGACTTGACCTTTCGAGCCTTGTCTTTCATCTTGAGGGCGGCGACCCCTCCCGCGGTGCCCACGGCGGAGGCTCCCAAGATATTCGCGACGAGCGCGCTAGCGCACATGGGACAAGGCATGTCGTGCTGTGTCGGTGCTGACCGGAAAAGTGTTGAGG
>MDTE01199992.1_pt1 | contig 13883 bp, 11 predicted proteins | sample 811231 | NCBI WGS metagenome assembly MDTE01 (sample SAMN05326651, study PRJNA326480) | marine metagenome | isolation source: seawater | place: Indian Ocean: Red Sea | collected 2010
CATTTCTGTTCCTACTGCTTTTGCTTGATCTCTCATTTGCTCCATTAACCAGGGACCTTGGATGACTTCAGCAAAACCTGGGTAATTTTCAACATCAGTAGTGGTCGTTAATTGTCCCCCTGGCTCCATGCCCGTAACCATTATCGGTTTCAGAAGAGCTCTTGCTGCATAAACAGCAGCAGTGTATCCAGCTGGTCCTGATCCAATTATTAACACTTTTGTATGTTTAGTTGGATTTTGTGTCATACGGTGTCTATATAGTAATTAATGAATAAATTAAAAGGTTTATTATTAACTGAAGGATTGCATGGAATGATAAGTCAGGTTGAGGGCTTAGCAAAAGCACTTGATTTAGAATATTTTCACGAGAGAGTTGAGTTGAATAGTCCATGGAATTTAATTCCACCTTCTTTAACTCCAAAAAAAAAATTTATATTCAAGAATCAAATAAACTATGATTATGATGTTATAATTTCTTGTGGAAGAAAAAGCGTTATTCCATCTATTGTTCTTAAAAAGAATTCAAATAAAAAAGTTGTGAATATTCATATCCAAAATCCAAAAATATCTGTTGAAAATTTTGACATTGTTGTGGCCCCAGACCATGACAGTTTAGCAGGGCCAAATGTTTTAATTTCAAAGGGAGCTATTCATTATTTGACATTAGACGAAATTTATAAAGCTAAAAATTATCTTGTAGAAAAATTAGAAAAACAAAAAGATGTTGTAACTTTAATTTTAGGAGGACCTACAAAATATTATAACTATGATAATGAAAGCTTAATAAAGATATTTTCAAAAATTAATAAAACAATCCTTCAAAAGAATATGCAGTTGATAGTGATTCCCTCAAATCGAACTCCAGAGAAAACCATACAATTTGCAAAAGAATACTTTAATAAAAATCGTTTAATATTAGATAAAGTGGATAAACAAGCCTATCTTTCAAGTTTAGCTTTAGCCAAGTATATAATCGTTACATGCGATTCAAGCTCTATGATCTCTGAGGCTGCACTAACAGGAAAACCTGTTTATGTCGCAATGTTTCCAGCAATTAGGAGTGATAAAAGATTTCAAAAATTTAGAAATTTACTTGAAAGCATGAATATAATAAGAATATTAGAAGAAAATCTAGATACTTGGAGCTATGAAAAATTGGATGAAACAAATAGAATAGCAAAACAAATAAAAGCAAAATTATTTTAATGTCATTCCTAAATTCAATAAATAATAATTCAAAAAAATTTACTGACCCTTTTGATCATTGGGAGTTAAATAAACCTTTAACAGAGGAACAAATCAATGAAATTATTAATGCAGATATTGCCAATCCATCAGAGCACAATTTAAATTATGATGGAACTAGAGCAATTGATGGTGGAGGGGGAAATTTTAGACAAGGAATAGCTGATGGTGGTAAAGCGTTAAAATTTAGGTGTTTTATAACTAAAGATAATACAACACACTTTCCAAACTTAACAAAATTTATTCAAGAGCTTCAAAGCAAAGAAACTACTTCAAGAGTTTCGGAATTAACTGGAAAAGATTTGTCAAATTCTTATGTAAGAGTAGAAGTCATTTGTGATAGACAAGGTTTCTGGTTAAAGCCACACTGTGATATTAAAGAAAAATTAATGTCATGTTTATTATTTGTAAATAAGCACAACGAAAATGAAGAATTAGGAACTGATTTTTACGACAGAAATCTTAAAAAAGTTAAAACACTTCCTTATAAAGATAACTATGGTTATTTTTTTACAAGTGGGCCTAATACGTGGCACGGTATGGAAAAGAAAGAAATTAAAAAAGAACGAAGATGCCTGCAAGTAAATTATGTGTCTTTTAAAACTGACTGGAAAGTCGTTTAATTTGCTGAATTTAAAAGTCTAATTAATGATGCAACGATCCCATGACCAGACAATTCTATTGCTATAATAATTATTACAAAAAGAACTATTTTTTTATTCATTTAATTAAAATAAATAATATTAATAATATCCAAAAGAAACTATAGTAATAATAAATATATTTTTTAGCAAACATTCTTGGTACACTTTGGTTTTCTGATTTTTTTTTTTCTCTTTTTTTCATAAAGTTTACTTATAGCTTAGATGGCTTAAATATTAAACATAATCCATTATTACAAAATCTTTTTCCAGTCTCACTAGGACCATCTTCGAAAACATGACCATGATGAGCACCACAATTTGCACAGTGATACTCTATTCTTTTCATTCCAAGGGCATAATCTACTTTAGTTTTGAAAGCTCCAGGTAAAGACTCTGAAAACGAAGGCCATCCAGTGCCACTATCGAATTTTGCTTTTGAACTAAATAATTTGGCATCACAATTGGCACAATGGTAAAAACCCTCTCTTTTTTCGTATAATAATGAGCTTGTAAATGGACGTTCAGTACCTTCGTTAAATAAAATATTTTTTTGAGCCTCAGTTAAATTTTTATTTATAATTTTTTTTTTTACAGAATTAGCAAATGTAGTTGAAGACCAAAATATACTTGCAATAAATAAAAGTGATAATTTAATAAAACTTCTTCTCATTATTATATTTTATTGTTTAATTTTAAATTTGTCGTTTATATTTTTGTCCCAGATGCATTGTAACACCTATAGTTTTATATATCCTGGAGCGATTTGACTTTAAGTTTTTTTGTTTTAAGAGAGTTTATTGCCTCCAAAAATGCATAAGCAGTAGACATATTCGTACAATATGGGACTTTATTAATTAGAGTAGCTCGTCTAATAGCCCTTGCATCGCTAATTCTATGTTTTTTATTTCCGCCACCAGTATTAATTACTAAAGAAATTTTATCTGTATTTAGAACATCCACGATATTTGGCCTGCCAGAACTAAGCTTATTAATTGTTTTGCATTTGATACCATTTTGTTTGATTACATCTGAAGTTCCTTTTGTTCCTGATAAGGAGAACCCTAATTTATTTAATCTTTGTGCAATTCCGATAATTTCTTGTTTGTGAGTATCTTTAACGGATAAAAATGCCATACCAGACTTTGGTAATGAGTTAGAAGCAGCTATTTGGCTTTTAGCAATTGCCATTCCGAAATCCTCGTCAAAACCCATTACCTCACCAGTAGATTTCATTTCCGGACCAAGCAGAACGTCGCTATCTGGGAATTTATTAAATGGAAAGACTGCTTCCTTAACCGCATATCTTTTATTAGTTTTATATTTTAATTTATACTTTGATAATTTTTCACCAGCCATTATTCTTGATGCAATTTTAGCTAGCGGTATACCATTTGCTTTTGATACGAATGGTACGGTTCTACTTGCTCTTGGATTAACCTCAATTACAAAGACCTCATCTTTTTTAATTGCATATTGAATGTTCAAAAAACCTTTAACTTTTAAAGCTAACGCAAGCTTTCTTGTTTGAATTTTTAATTCTTTCATAATTCCTTTTTTAATCGAAACAGGAGGTAGACAACATGCAGAGTCTCCAGAGTGAATTCCTGCTTCTTCTATATGTTGCATAATCCCAGCGACATATACATCCTTTCCATCAGAAATAGCATCTACATCCACTTCCATTGCATTGTTAATAAATTTGTCGATTAAAATTGGATTGTTATCAGACGCTTTAAATGCCTCAGATATAAATTGTTCTAATTGGCTTTTATCATGAACTATCTCCATAGCTCTACCACCTAATACATAAGAAGGCCTTACGACAACTGGAAGTCCAATTTTTTCTGCTATTTTCATAGCTTGATTAAATTTATAAGCAATACCACTTTCAGCCTGTTTTAAATTTAGTTTAATTAGTAAATCTCTAAATTGATCTCTATCTTCAGCTAAATCGACTGATGCATACTGTGTACCTAATATCGGAAATTTGTTTTCATGTAAAAATTTTGCTAGCTTAATTGGGGTTTGTCCTCCAAATTGAGCTATTATTCCAATTAGATTACCTTTAGACTGCTCTTTAAGTATAATGTTATTTACATATTCTTCTGTTAGAGGTTCAAAATACAATCTATCGCTTGTGTCATAGTCTGTTGAAACTGTCTCAGGATTACAGTTAATCATTACTGTTTCAAAACCTGCTTGTTTGAGAGAAAAACTTGCTTGACAACAGCAGTAATCAAATTCTATACCTTGTCCAATCCTATTTGGACCACCACCCAAAATTATTATTTTTTTCTTACCGCTTGGATCTGCCTCGCAATCTGTTTTTAAAGTAAGGCTTCTTTGATATGTCGAATACATATAAGGAGTAAAAGATTTAAATTCTGCTGCGCAAGTGTCTACTTTCTTAAAAACAGGAAAAACTTTAAGAGCAGTTCTTTTAGATCTTACAACTTTTTCTTCTAATTTTGTAATTTCAGATAATTTTTTGTCTGAAAATCCGATAGACTTAATTCTATTGAATTCGTCAAAATTTCTTGGGAGACCATTTTTTCTTAACTTATTCTCCTCATCTATCAGTTCCTTTATTTGATTTAAAAACCAAGGATCAACTTTAGACAATTTATATATTTTATCTAAGCTTATTTTTTTTCTAAATGCCTCAGCTATTAATAGTAATTTATTTGGAATATTGACTTTTAAGTGTTTTAAGATTTCGCTTTTTGAATAATCGAAGATATTATCTAATCCTGACAACCCAGTTTCAAGAGAAACTAGTGCCTTTTGTAAAGACTCTTTGAAATTTCTACCAATTGCCATCGCTTCTCCGACTGATCTCATCGAAGTTCCTAAAATAGCTTTTGTGTCTGAAAACTTTTCAAAAGTAAATCTTGGTATTTTTGTTACAACATAATCAATAGTTGGCTCAAATGATGCTGGAGTTGTTTTTGTAATTTCATTTTTAAGTTCATCTAATGTATAACCAACTGCAAGTTTAGCAGCTACTTTGGCAATTGGAAAACCTGTTGCCTTTGACGCAAGCGCTGATGATCTAGAAACTCTTGGATTCATTTCAATTATAACCATTCTACCATTTCTTGGATTTATAGCGAATTGAACGTTAGATCCTCCAGTCTCAACACCAATTTTTCTTAAACATGCAATGGATGCATTTCTCATCACTTGAAACTCTTTGTCTGTAAGAGTTAATGCCGGCGCAATTGTAACAGAGTCACCAGTGTGGGTTCCCATTGGATCTATGTTTTCTATTGAGCAGATTATTATACAATTATCATTTTTATCTCTCACAACTTCCATCTCAAACTCTTTCCAACCATCTAAACATTCCTCAACGAGTACCTGACTTTGAGGAGACTCATGCATTCCTTCTTTCACAATTTTAAAAAAGTCTTTTTTTGTTCTGGCTATTCCTCCACCAAGTCCACCCAGTGTAAACGAGGGTCTTATTATTGCAGGCAATCCAATTTTCTTTAGAGTTAATTTTGCATTTTTAAAATTGTTAAGAATTGCCGATTTTGGAAGATCAATTCCGATATCAGACATATTCTTTCTAAATTTTTTTCTATCCTCTGCATTTGCAATTGCTTTTGAATTTGCACCTATTAATTCAATTTTATATTTTTTAAGCAAACCTACCTTTTCTGCTTTTATTGCTAAATTTAAAGCAGTTTGTCCCCCCATGGTTGGAAGGATAGCTTCTGGTTTTTCTTTTTTGATAATTTCTTCTAAAACCTCTATAGATATTGGCTCAATATATGTTTTATCTGCAACTCCTGGGTCAGTCATTATAGTTGCAGGATTAGAATTAATTAATATTACTTTATAACCTTCATCTTTTAGAGCTTTACATGCTTGTGTACCTGAATAATCAAACTCGCACGCTTGACCAATAATGATTGGACCTGCGCCAATGACTAATATTTTTTTAATATCTTTTCTTCTTGGCATATTTTTTTACTTCATAAATAAAATTATTAAATAAGTAGTGACTATCTTGGGGGCCAGGATTTGATTCTGGGTGATATTGAACTGAAAAAACAGGTTTATTTTTTAATTTAATCCCTTCAATGGAATTATCAAAAAGAGACTTATGTGTAATTTCAACATTTTTAGGTAAACTTTCTTTTAATACTTCAAATCCATGATTTTGACTTGTAATTTCTACTTTTTTTGAAATTAAGTTTTTAACAGGGTGGTTTGCACCTCTATGTCCTAATTTCATCTTTTTTGTTTTTGCATTTAACGCAAGTGCTAGTATTTGATGTCCTAAACATATACCGAAAACAGGTATGCCAGTTTTGATTAATTTTTGAACTATTGGAATTGAATATTTTCCAGTTGCAGCAGGATCTCCTGGTCCATTAGATAAAAATATCCCATGAGGTTTAAATTTAATTAAATTTTCTGCAGTCTCCTTACAATGAACAACCTTTACTTCACAATTAAAATTTGAAAAATACCTCAAAATATTTTTCTTAATTCCGTAATCTATTGCTATAACCCTATATAATTTTTTTTTATTTTTTTTATAACCTTCTTCTTTGCTCCAGGTTTTGAAATCTTTCCATTTATAATTTTTTTTTGTTGATACCTCTTTGGCTAAATCCATTCCATTTAAACCAGGCCAAATAATAGTTTTTTTAATAAGTTTTTTTATATTAAATTTTCCTGATTTACTGTTTGAAATAGTGCCTTTCGGAGCACCTTTATCTCTAATATAATTGGTTAAACTTCTAGTATCTAGGCCTGTAATTCCTACAATTTTATTTTTTTTAAGCCATTGATCTAAATGTTTAAGTGATCTGTAGTTTGATGGGTCAGTTATTTCTGAGTTGAAAATTACTCCTCTTGTCCAAATTTTGTCTGACTCTATATCTTCATTATTTGTTCCTACATTGCCTATGTGTGGAAAAGTAAAGTTGATTATTTGTCCTGCATAAGATGGGTCAGAAATAATTTCTTGATAACCAGTTAGAGAGGTATTGAAACAAACTTCCCCAGTAGCTTCGCCGTGATAACCAAGGCCTATACCTTTAAATGTTGTTTTATTATCTAGAACTAGAATAGCTGACGAAAATTTTGATTTAATTGCAATTTTGTTTTTTCGTTTTTCTTTCAATTACAACTCATGAGTTAAAGGTTAATACAATAAAACCTTAATTTGCACAACACCTGTATAACAATTATTCTAAAAAATAATTTTTTCTTTTGAAGAAATCCGACTTTAAAGTAAGTTAAAAAATATGAGCATGAGAGAGAAAATTGAGATAGATTATAAAAACTCTTTAAAATCTAAAGACAAAAACAAAATATCAACTTATAGGTTAATTCTAGCAGGTATTAAGGACTTGGATATAAGTAATAGGTCGGGTCCTCAAAAAAAAGAGACTGACGATGAGGATATTAAAAAACTACTGAAAAAGATGATTAAACAAAGATCCGAATCAATAGAAGTTTACAAAAAAAATAACAGAGATGATTTGTTAGAAATTGAGCAAAACGAAGTAATGGTTCTAATTAATTATCTTCCAAAACAATTAAATGAAGAGGATACAAAGAAAATATGTTCTGAGCTTATTTCTTCAACAGGCGCGTCTTCAATCAAAGATATGGGAAAAGTTATGGGAGAATTAAAAAAACATCATGCAGATACTATTGATTTTGCAAAAGCTGGAGCAATACTGAAAGAACTACTTAATACAAAATGAAATATCCAAAAGATTACTTAGACGAGATTAAAGCAAGATTAAAAGTCTCAAATGTAGTTTCTAGATCAGTTATCTTAAAAAAAAGAGGAAAAGAGTTTGTTGGTCTTTCGCCATTTAAAAATGAAAAAACTCCGTCATTTACAGTTAATGATGACAAAGAATTCTATCATTGTTTTGCAACTGGCGAACACGGAAATATTTTTGACTTTGTGATGAAAACACAAAATTTGAGATTTGGAGAAGCAGTTAAATATTTAGCAAGTGTAGCTGGAATGAAGCCGTATACTTTTTCAAAACAAGATGAGCAACGAGAAAAAGATTGGAATATATATAAAGAAATATACAAAAATTATATTGAATATTTTAGCAATGAATTAATCAAAAATAATAATTCAACAATTGCAAAAACATATTTAAAAAATCGTGGTTTAAAACTTAAAGATGTTCAAAATTTTAAATTAGGTTTTGTAACAAATGAAGTTGATTTTTATGATTATCTAATTAAAAAATTTAATAAAAATGATATTTTGAATTCTGGAATTTTCTACTTAGATGAAAAAAAACAGAAATATATAAATAGATTTAGAGAAAGAATTATTTTTCCAATAAATAATATTTCTGGAGATACAATTGCCATAGGCGGTAGGGCCATTAAAGAAAATAATTTCTCTGCAAAATATATTAATTCACCAGAAACTCAATTTTTTAAAAAAGGTTCAAATCTTTACAATTTAGATAAAACAAGAAGACTATCAAATAAATTAGATTGTGTTTATTTGGTTGAAGGATATATGGATGTGATAGGTTTGAATAGAAATAATATTGAAAATGTAGTTGCAAATCTTGGCACAGCACTGACCTCTCGACAAGTATCAATACTAAACCAGTTTTTTAATAAAATAATAATTTGTTTTGATGGTGACGAGAGTGGCTATAAAGCTGCGATAAGAGCTGCAGAAAATTCTATCATTGAACTAAAACCAGAAAAACAAATAATGTTTTTATTTTTACCAGATAGTCACGACCCTGATAGTTATGTTAGTAAAGTAGGAAAAGAAAAATTTTTAGAATTTTCTATTCAAAATGAAATAGAAATACATAAATTTATTTTTAATCACTACCATAGTAAGCTGGATGACAACCCATCATCAAAAGCAATTTTTGAAAAAAAAATAAAATTAATCGCGTCAACTATTAAAGATGAGTACATTAAAAAATATGTTCTAGATTATTATTTAGAAGAGTTATCTAAACTTTCACCAAATTTAAATGAAAGAGTTAAATATAACAAAAAAATAAATGCTAGATCATTAAAGAGCACACAAAAATTTTTTAATGAAACAAAATCTTTAACACTTATAGAAATGAAAGAATTCTCTTTTCTCTACATTCTACTTAAAAAGCCAGAATTTATAGGAGACAATTTTAAATTAATTGAAAATGTTAAATTATTTTCAACTGAAAATAAAATTCTTTTTGATGCAATAATAAAACAAACTGAAAATTTTACTAAATTTGATATTAGCAATCTTGATGTAGATAAAAACTTAATTGATAGAGTTTATAAATATGCTTCTATAAAAAATATTTGGGAAAAAAATTCACAAGATGATGAAAAGATTTTAAGTATATTAAGTGAAGTTTTAAGAGATTTAAAAAATCATGAATTAGAAATACGTATTCAAGACTTAGAGGAAAAATTCTCTCAGGATTTGAGCGAAGATACATTTAATCAATTAAAAGAGCTAAAAAAATTACAGAATCTGAATTAAATTGCATTAAATTATTCGTGGATTTTTTTAAATTAATGAATATATATCAACTGGTTTAATTGTGGAAAAAATCATTACAAAATCATTTGCAAGATTAATGGGCAGAGGTGTCCATAGAGGCTTCATAACTCATGAAGAATTATTTAAATCTCTAGGGAAAAGAAACCTTTCGCAAGAAAACTTGTCTCAAGCTTTTATTCACATCTTAGACGAGAAAATATTTTTAGTAGAGCAAAAATCTGATTTTAAAGCACTTAAGAAAAAAGAAAGACCAAATAAAGAAGATGGGAAGGTTTCAGAGAAAAGTGATGATCCAATAAGAATGTATTTAAGAGAGATGGGCGGTGTAGAGTTACTGTCAAGGGAGGGAGAGATAGCAATTGCAAAAAGAATTGAAGCTGGGAAAAATGTTATGTTGGAAGCTTTGTCTCAAAGTCCAATTACCGCAAATCAAATTATAGAATGGAATGACAAATTAAATAAAGACGAAATTTTAGTCAGAGAAATTATAGATATTGATACAAATTACATGGAAGATGATGATGTTGATACAGATACAAAAAAAGAAAATACCAACAAAGAAAATGAACAGGAAAATGTTAGTACTGAAGATGATGAATTTAATCCAACTCTTGCAGCAATGGAAGAGGAAATAAAACCAAAAATTCTTAAAACAATAAACTTATTATCAAAAGAATACAGTAAGTTAGGCAAATATCAGATAGAAAAATTAAATTGTATTCTTAATTCTAATGAATTTTCAAAATCTAAAGAAAAAAATCATAATAAAATTTGTGAGACGATATTGGAAAGTATTAAATCTCTACAATTGTCACCCTCGGTTTTAGAGGAGCTTGTACAAAAACATTACGAACAGAATAAAAAAATATTGTCATTAGAAGGAAATTTATTGAGATTGGCAATTGAAAACAAAATAAACAGAGAAGAATTTATTAAGTTTTATATTGGAAACGAAATTAATCCTAACTTAAAAAAATTTTTAGATACAAACCCAGTTTGGAGTAAATTTTTTCAAAAAAATAAAGAAGAATTTAAAAATATTAGAGAACGACTAATTGAAATAAGTAATAAATTGTCAATTTCAGTGACCGATTTTAAGAAATTAGTAAGCAGGGTTCAGAAGGGTGAAAAAGAATCTAGAATAGCTAAAAAAGAAATGGTTGAGGCAAACTTAAGATTAGTAATATCAATAGCAAAAAAATACACTAATAGAGGCTTACAATTTTTAGATTTAATTCAGGAAGGAAACATTGGATTAATGAAAGCAGTTGATAAATTCGAATATAGAAGAGGTTACAAATTTTCCACTTATGCAACATGGTGGATTAGACAAGCAATTACGAGATCTATAGCTGACCAAGCTAGAACAATAAGGATTCCTGTACATATGATAGAAACAATTAATAAAATAGTTAGAACTCAAAGATTAATTTTAAGTGAATTTGGACGGGAAGCTACACCAGAGGAATTGGCAAAAAAACTTAGAATGCCTTTAGAAAAAGTTAGAAAGGTACTCAAAATTTCAAAAGAACCCGTGTCATTAGAAAAACCTGTAGGAGATGAAGAAGACAGTAGCTTAGGGGACTTTATAGAAGATACAAAAGCTTTGGATCCAATGGACCAAGCAATTAAATCAAACTTAAGTGAAGCTACAACAAAAATTCTATCTACTCTTACTCCAAGGGAGGAAAGAGTTTTAAGAATGAGATTTGGGGTTGGGATGAATACAGACCATACTTTAGAAGAAGTTGGTCTTCAGTTTTCAGTCACTAGAGAAAGAATAAGACAGATTGAAGCAAAAGCACTTAGAAAACTTAAACATCCAAGTAGATCAAAACAACTCAAAAGTTTTTTAGAAAGTTAACTTTTGGGCCGTTAGCTCAATAGTAGAGTACTGCATTGACATTGCAGGGGTAGTTGGAGCGTAACCAACACGGCCCACCATACAACTTATTATAATTTGCTAAGTTTATTAAAATGATATAATCATCTTTTTAATTTGGGCCTGTAGCTCAGTTGGTTAGAGCAGTACACTCATAATGTATTGGTCCCAGGTTCGAGTCCTGGCGGGCCCACCACTTATTTTTCCAAAAATTCCCTTAAATTGGAAAAAAGTACTTCTATGTTTCCATCCCCATTTTGAATAACTGAATTAAATTCTTCTCTTTGTGTCCTTGCTAAACTCAATCCTTCAATAATAAGGTCTCTCACAAGAGGTTTTTCAGGATTAATAGTATAAACTCTCCAATCTATTTTTATCTCTGGTCTTTTTTCATCCGCCTCCAGGACAGAGGAGACTATAGTATATTTATCGTTTATAATTTCTTCCTTGATAACATTAATTTTCGGGTCAGTGTATTCAGATAATCTACTTGAAAAACTTTTTAAAAAGTATTTTCTAAACAAAGACTTATACTCATCCAGCTGTGCATCCGATAATTGTTTTCTATATTTCCCTAGCGTATACCTACCTATACCATCTATATCAACATTTTCCTCGGCAAGAACAATTAGTTTTAACATTTTTTGATCTTTACTTTCTTCACTTGCTAACACTTTTGATGCATCAGAGGTAAGATTAGTAATAAACGTTTTTGCATCTGCAAGTACATCGCTATTTAAAAATACAATAGTTAAAATTAAAGCTATTATTTTATTAATTTTCAGAAATTTCATGGATATTTTACAGTTATTGAGTTTCTATCTCGTCCCAATCGCTGTCGTTCATTGTTTCAGTTATATCATCTGAATTAGCAATTTTTTTTCGTCTATCTTGAAGATATAAGCTTTTTACTGAAGCATAAAAATCAAGAGAATTTTTTTCTAAATTATCAAATGATTCAATATTTTTTGCTCTAAAGTCTATTCCAGTAGTTCCTACTGAAGCATAGTAATCAAAATCAGAAACATACTGAGTATCATTTCTTACTGTAATATTATACCAAGCATCACCACCGATATAATTTGCGAGCGAGCCTACAGTATCTCTAACTGTTGAAGGTCCAAGTATCGGCAGAACTATATAACATCCCTCGCCGACACCCCATGTTCCTAATGTTTGACCCCAATCTTCTTTTTCATAATCGTTAAGTCCAATTTTTGAGGCTGGATCGAAAAATCCTAGAATACCAATCGTACTATTTATTATAAACCTTCCAGTATTTTTTCCTGCTAAAGTAATTTCTCCCTGAAGTAAATTATTTGGTATTGTTACAACTAAAGATAAATTATTCAGAGCATTGCTTGTCCCAGTTCTTATTGGTGATGGCAAATACCTATAACCTTTAGCCAATGGTTCAACAATTACATTATCTAAAACTTGATTAAAAGCAAATACACCGCGATTAATTGTTTCAAAACAATCTTTTACTTCACCATTAGAATTTTTTGATAACTCATTTTCACCATCGCTACCTGCCATCGAAGATACAGATACGAAAAGTGAAATTATTAAAGTTATTAATAATCTATACATATTAGTATTTTTTATTGTATCTTTTATAAAAGTAAATCTATATTTTGTATTCATTATGTTAAAAATGCCCTTTAAAACGTCAATTAATTATTCTCCAAATTTTACAACCTACAAAAGAAATAAAAAAAACATAAAATATCTTATTTTTCATTATACTGGTATGAGAAGCGAAAGTGAGGCAATAAATAGGCTAACTGATGTCAAGTCTAAAGTAAGTTGTCATTATTTTATAAGAAGAAATGGAAAAATAATTTTAATGGTTCCTGAAACTTATGAAGCTTGGCACGCTGGAAAATCAAATTGGAAAAAAGATAAGTCATTGAATAAAAAATCAATAGGTATTGAAATATCTAATAAAGGTCATGAATTTGGATATCAATTATTTAAAAAAAAACAAATTGAGTCTCTAATTAAATTATCCAAATTTTTAGTAAAAAAGTATAAAATTAAACAAAATAATATTCTCGGACACTCCGACATAGCTTTTGAAAGAAAAATAGATCCAGGGGAAAATTTTCCTTGGAAAAATCTGTCAAAACATCAGATTGGTTATTGGCATGAAATTAGTGAAAAATACTTAATTAAAATTAGAAATAAAAGTATTTTAAAAAGCGAAGAGATTAAATTTTTTAATTATTTAAATAAAATAGGTTATTATGTAAAATCTAAATACTCATCTAAAAATTCAATGCTTATCAAAAATTTTCAAAGACATTTTAGACAAGAGTTGGTTAATGGAAAAATTGATAAAGAATGTTTATTAATTGCTGAAAATATCAGCAAAAATAGCTAAAAATTTATTTCTTGAAATAATTAAAATAATGAATAATTTGCAATTGCCAGATAAACGACTTATCGCATCAATTTAATGATGAGGAAAGTCCGGGCTCTACAAAGACGCAGTGCCAGTTAATGGCTGGCGGGGGTAACCCCAGGGATAGTGCCACAGAAAATAAACCGCCTCAACAAGGCAAGGGTGAAAAGGTGTGGTAAGAGC
>MDTE01196466.1_pt1 | contig 13882 bp, 13 predicted proteins | sample 811231 | NCBI WGS metagenome assembly MDTE01 (sample SAMN05326651, study PRJNA326480) | marine metagenome | isolation source: seawater | place: Indian Ocean: Red Sea | collected 2010
GAAGAAAAAAAAGCAGAAGCTCCTAAGGAAGAAAAAAAAGCAGAAGCTCCTAAGGAAGAAAAAAAAGCAGAAGCTCCTAAGGAAGAAAAAAAATAAATTATGTTTATATCAAGAATATTTACTTTATATCCTGATATGTTTCCAGGACCTCTCAGTGAGGGTTTATACGGAAAGGCCATGGAAAATAAAATATGGGAATTAAAAAAAATTGATATTAGAGACTATTCCACTGACAAACACATGAAAGTAGATGATACACCTTACGGCGGAGGATCAGGCATGCTAATAAAACCAGACGTAGTTGGAAGTGCGCTAGATAAAAATGTTTCTAAGGACGAAAAAATTATATTTCTTACACCAAGAGGAAAAATTTTTAATCAAAAGATTGCTAGGGAATTGTCTAGAGAAAAAACGATTAACATAATTTGTGGGCACTTCGAAGGTATTGATCAAAGAGTTATAGAATCAAGAAATATTGAAGAATTCAGTTTGGGAGATTTCATAATTTCAGGTGGGGAAACAGCTACATATGTTTTTTTAGACGCTATTCTTAGGTTGGTACCAGGTGTTATAGGAAACGAGAGCTCCTTAAAAGATGAGAGTTTTGAAAATGGACTTTTAGAGTATCCTCAATACACAAAACCTCCAATTTGGGAGAAAAAAGAAGTACCTGCTGTACTTTTATCAGGAGATCACGCGAAAATTAAACACTGGCGTTTGTCTCAATCAGAGGCTATAACACGCGACCGAAGACCTGATTTATGGCAAAAATATAATAAAAAAAGTTAATTTGAATTATTTAAACATGAAAACAATTGATGAAATAAATAGAGCAAATGCGAGTAAAATCTCTGCAGAAAAAAAATTACCTAATTTTTTTCCTGGAGACATAATAAAAGTTGGAGTAAGAATTACAGAAGGTAAAAGAGATAGAATTCAATATTTTGAAGGAGTTTGTATTGCAAAAAAAAATAGAGACATAAACTCATCTTTCACTGTTAGAAAAATATCTTTTGGTGAGGGCGTTGAGAGGACGTTTGCATTATTTAGCCCAATTGTTGATAGTATTAAAGTTGTAAGATCAGGACAAGTTAGACGGGCAAAACTTTATTATCTAAGAGACAGAACAGGTAAGTCAGCAAGAATTGCAGAAAAAATAAAAAAAAATATTGGTATAGAGGTAGAAACAAAATCTGAAACTATAAACGAGTCCAGTGTAGCAGAAGCAAAAATTGCTGATAATAAAGACTCCCCCACAGTATCAAATAATTTAGAAGATCCTAATAAAGAAAAAGATATTAATAAGGACGAAGGATCTTCAGAAAAAAAATAATTTTTTCTAATGCCTCAAACTTTATACGATAAAATATGGAATAACCATCTTGTAAATCAACAAGAGGATGGTACATCATTACTTTATGTTGATAGACATTTAGTTCATGAGGTAACTAGCCCACAAGCATTTGAAGGTTTACGAAATTCAAGCAGAATAGTTAGGCAACCCAGTTTAACTTTAGCTGTTGCTGACCATAATGTACCCACAACAGACAGAACTAAAGGTATAGCCGATGAAGACTCTAGAATACAAGTAGAAACACTAGAAAAAAATTGTAAAGAGTTTGGAATTAAATTATTTGGCATGAATGATAAAAGACAAGGAATTGTTCATATTATAGGACCTGAACAAGGATTCACTCAACCTGGCACAGTTATTGTTTGTGGTGATAGTCATACAGCAACACACGGAGCATTTGGAGCTCTTGCTTTTGGAATCGGAACTTCCGAAGTAGAACATGTTTTAGCAACCCAAACTTTGGTTCAAAAAAAATCGAAAAATTTAAGAATAAATGTAAATGGAAAATTACCAATCGGAGTAACATCAAAAGATGTAATTTTACAAATAATAGGAAAAATAGGAACGGCAGGTGGAACTGGTTATGTGATAGAATACTCTGGTGACTTAGTATCATCTTTAAGTGTAGAGCAAAGAATGACTATATGCAATATGACAATAGAAGGTGGAGCAAGGGCAGGATTAATCAAGCCAGATGAAAAGATTTTTAAATATTTAAAAGGAAGACCACTATCACCAAAAAATGAGAATTGGGATAAAGCTCTAAACTATTGGAATAAGCTATACTCAGATAATGAGGCGATTTTTGATAAAGAAGTAACGCTAGATGGCAAAGACATCAAACCCATGGTTACATGGGGGACATCTCCTCAAGATGTGGTGCCAATCGACGGAAAGGTTCCAAATCCTAAAAATATTTCAGACCCAGACAAGAAAAGTTCTATTGAGAGATCTCTAAAGTATATGGGATTAAAACCAGATATAAATGTAAAAGATATTAAGATTGATAAAGTTTTTATTGGCAGTTGTACAAATGGTAGAATAGAGGATCTTAGAGAAGCTGCAAAAATCCTAAAGAATAAGAAAATAGCAAGCCACGTAAATGCTATGGTTGTGCCAGGTTCAGGTTTAGTAAAAGAGCAAGCAGAGCAGGAGGGATTAGATAAAATTTTTATTAATTCAGGTTTTGAATGGAGAGAACCAGGATGCTCAATGTGCTTAGCAATGAATGCTGATAAACTTAAACCTGAGGAAAGATGTGCATCAACGTCAAATAGAAATTTTGAGGGACGTCAGGGCAGAGGTGGAAGAACCCACTTAGTTAGTCCTGCTATGGCAGCTGCCGCAGCAGTATCTGGAAATCTTGATGACGTCAGAAAATATTCAAGCTAATGAAAAAATTCAAAAATTTAAAAAGTATCCCTGCATATCTTCCTATTGTTAATATCGATACAGATATGATTATTCCTAAGCAATTTTTAAAAACTATAAAAAGAACCGGTTTAGGTAAAAGTTTATTTTTTGAAATGAGATATGACCAGAATGGTAAGGAAATTGACGATTTTGTACTAAACAATGAACCCTACAATAAATCAAAAATACTAATTGCAGGAAAAAATTTTGGCTGTGGATCTTCTAGGGAACACGCACCATGGGCATTACTAGATTTTGGTATAACTTGTGTAATTAGTTCTAGTTACGCAGATATTTTTTATAATAATTGTTTTAAAAATGGAATTTTACCAATTACTATTTCTGATGATAAAATAAAAGAATTAGCCGAATATTCAAATCGTAAAGAAGAAATTTTCGTTGATTTAGTTGAGCAGAAAATAACGTATGGAAACAATGAAATTATATTCGACATAGATGCTTTTAAAAAAGAATGTTTAATTGAAGGTTATGATGATATCGCATTATCTTTAAATCATAATTCAAAAATTGAATCTTTCGAAAATAAAATTAAGTCTGAAAGACCTTGGATTTTTAATGATTAAAGTAAAAAAAAGAAAAATTCTATTACTACCAGGTGATGGGATAGGGCCTGAGGTGGTTGCAGAAGTTAGAAAAATAATAGAATGGCTTAATAAAAATAGATCTCTTGATTTTGAGATAGACGAAGATTTAGTTGGAGGAGCTGCTTATGATCAGCATGGTACCCCAATAACTGATGAAGTATTTTATAAAGCTTTAGAGAGTCAAGCTGTAGTATTAGGTGCTGTGGGAGGACCAAAATGGGATGATATAGATTTTTCGAAAAAACCAGAACGAGCACTTTTAAAGCTTAGAAAAGAATTAAAATTATTTGCCAACTTAAGGCCTGCAATTTGTTTTGAACAACTTGTCGATGCATCAAGCTTAAAACCAGAGATTGTTTCAGGATTAAATATAATGATTGTAAGAGAATTGACAGGAGGTATTTACTTTGGTGAACCTAGAGGAATAAAACCTATAAATAATGGAGAAAGAAAAGGAATAAATACACATACTTATACTTCTAAGGAAATCGAAAGAGTTGGAAAGGTAGCTTTTGATCTAGCAAAAAAAAGAAATAATAAAGTTACATCTTGTGAAAAATCAAATGTTATGGAGGCAGGACAACTTTGGAAAGAGGAAATACAAGCTTTACATGAAAAAGAATTTAAAGATGTTGAATTAGAACATATGCTTGCAGATAATTGTGCGATGCAACTTTTAAGAAATCCAAAGCAATTTGATGTAATAGTAACAGATAATCTTTTTGGAGATATATTATCTGATGAAGCAGCGATGCTAACCGGTTCTTTGGGATTGTTGCCATCAGCATCATTAGGAGCAAAAGATAAAGATGGGAATATTAGATCAATGTATGAGCCTGTACACGGTTCGGCTCCTGATATAGCAGGAAAAGGGCTAGCTAATCCAATTGCTACAATATTAAGTTTTTCCATGGCTCTTAAATACTCTTTAAACTTAGATAAAGAGGCAAAAGAGATAGATAATGCGGTCCAAAATGTTTTAAATGATGGCCTTAGGACTAAAGACATTATGTCCAAAGGAAAGAAAGAAGTAACAACAAAAATAATGGGTGATGCGGTTATTGCTTATTTGCAAAAGTAGAAAATTTAAATTATTTTAACAAATATATGACGACATATACTGCACCAGTTGAAGATATGATGTTTCTTTATGAGAAATTAAGAGACAACAAATCATATAATGAACTAGAAAAATATAAAGATGTTACACCTGATTTAGTTAAAAATATTTTAGAAGAAGCTGCAAAAATTAATCAAAATCTAATTTTACCTTTAGCTAAGGCTGGAGATGAACAGCCAGCTGTTTTAGAAAATGGAGTTGTGAGAACACCTCCAGGCTACAAAGAAGCTTACAAAAAATATATTGAGGATGGTTGGACATCTTTATCTTGTGATCCAAAATATGGCGGTCAAGGAATGCCAAAAACTGTAAGTGCATTTTTTGATGAAATGCTTTCTTCTGCATCCTTATCATTTAAATTGTATAGCGAATTAAGTATAGGTGCCTATAACTGCATAAATCACCATGCAACAGATGAGGTTAAAAATAAGTATTTACCTAAAATGGTTGAAGGTAAATGGAGTGGTACCATGTGCCTTACAGAACCAGTATGTGGTACAGATCTAGGCTTACTTAAAACAAAAGCAGTTGAGCAGACTGATGGAACATATAAGTTAAGTGGTCAAAAAATTTTTATAACATCAGGAGATCATGATTTAACTGAAAACATTATTCATTTAGTTATAGCTAGATCTTCAGATTCACCACCAGGCACAAAAGGAATTAGTCTTTTTTTAGTCCCAAAATTTATTGTTAATCAAGACGGAAGTTTAGGACCCAGAAATGGAATTAGTACTGGATCAATTGAAAGTAAAATGGGAATTAAAGGATCAGCAACTTGTGTTTTGAATTTTGATGAAGCTATAGGCTACATGATAGGTCCGAAAAATAAAGGGCTAAACTCAATGTTCACTATGATGAATCTTGAGAGAATTGTTGTTGGTATACAAGGTCTTGGGATATCTGAAATAGCGTATCAAAATTCGTTAATATATTCTAAAGAGAGAAAACAAGGTAAAAGTAACAAGAAAGATACTTCAAATGGTTCGGCAGATTTTATTATCGAGCACGCAGAAATTAGAAGATCTCTTTTAAACATGAAGTCAATAATAGAGGGAGAAAGAGCTTTATGTTTTTGGCTGTCACAGCAAACGGAAGTAAGTTTAAATCACGACAATGAAAAAATTAAAGAGGAAGCATCTGACTATGTTTCTTTAATGACACCTGTAGTGAAAGCTTTATTTACTGATATGGGATCCGAAATAACAAGTGAAGCAATGCAGATTTTTGGGGGTTATGGTTACACAAAAGATCAAGGGATTGAACAACTTTATAGAGACAATAGAATTACACCAATTTACGAAGGCACTAATTCTGTACAGGCCATTGATTTAGTTTTCAGAAAATTGGTCAATAAAAACGGAGATATTATTGATCGTTATATCAATATGGTAAAAAAAGATATTAAAATAGATAGTGATCAACTTAATCCATTTATAAAAATATTAAATTTAAATTTAGAAAAATTAATTTCATTTACGTCATGGATAAAAGATAAAATTCAAGACTCTAAGGATGATGCAAATGCAGCTTGTAATGATTATTTAAAAGTATTAGGACTGATTGCAGTAGGATACTCTTGGATAAAAGTTTTACAAGTTAGTTTTGATGATTATGAGAACAATAAGAGCTTTTATGAGGACAAAATCCAAACAGCAAACTTTTTTTTTAAAAGAGTATTACCAAGAATAGACTCTTATTGCTCTTCTGCAATGAGTGGTAGTAAATATATAATGGATTTTAAATTTAATTAAAATGAGTAGTTTTGATAAAAATTTGGATAAGAATAATGCAAATTTCGTGCCCTTAACTCCATTAACTTTTTTAGAAAGAGCAAAAGATATTTATCCAAATTATGAAGCGCTTGTTTATGAGAATAAGACATATACCTGGGCGCAGATTTATAGTAGATGCACGCAATTTGCTAGTGCCTTAGAAAAAATTGGAATTGGCAAAGGCGATACGGTATCAGTGATGGCTTGTAACACACCAGAAATATTTGAGGCACATTACGCAATACCAATGACAGGTGCAGTTTTAAATACAATCAATATCAGACTAGATGCAAAAACAGTAGCTTACATACTTGAACACAGCGATGCTAAGGTATTAATTGTAGACAGACAATTTCACGAGGTTGTCAAAAAGGCGTTATCAAGTATAAAAAAAAATATTAAGATTATTGATATCCAAGATAATCATGCAGATCAGTCAAAACTTAAAAAAATTGGAGATTTAGAATACGAAGAATTTTTAAACACAGGTGAAAAAAATTATATATGGAAGAAGCCACATGATGAATGGGATGCGATTTCTCTGAGTTATACATCTGGTACTACCGGTAATCCTAAAGGAGTTGTCTATCATCACAGAGGTTCTTACTTAATGGCAACAGGAAGTGCCGTAGCTTGGAATATGCCTAACAGACTCGTATTTTTGTGTGTTGTACCAATGTTTCATTGTAATGGATGGTGTTACCCTTGGACAGTTCCAATGCTAAATGGAAAAACAATTTGTCTAAGAAATATAGATATAAAAAAAATTTTCGAATTAATAGATACTTATAAAGTAACGCATTTTGGTGGAGCTCCAATTGTCCTAAACATGATCACAGGAGCATCAGAAAATGATAGAAAAGAGTTAAAGCATAAAGTGCACGTTTTAACAGCAGGTGCGCCTCCTCCAAGTATAATTTTTAAAAAAATGAAAAGGTTAGGTTTTGAGGTAATGCATGTTTATGGTTTAACGGAAACATATGGACACATAACACAATGTGCTTGGAACGATGAATGGAATTCTTTAGAAGAGGAGAAAGTAAACGAAATAAAAGCTAGACAGGGTGTTAGGTATCCAAATACAGAAGGTGTTTCAGTTATAGATCCAGAAACTATGAAACCAGTTCCGAAAGACGGTAAAACAATGGGAGAAATTATGATCAAAGGAAATGTTGTTATGAAGGGATACTTTAAAGATAAGGATGCAACCGAAAAAGCTATGAAGGATGGATGGTTTCACTCTGGAGATTTAGCAGTTATGCATTCCGATGGTTATATTAAAATTCAAGATAGATCAAAAGACATAATCATTTCTGGCGGAGAAAACATTTCTTCAATAGAAATAGAAAATACTTTAGCAAAACACCCATCTGTATCTATAGCTGCGGTGGTTGCTAAACCAGACGAAAAGTGGGGCGAAGTACCATGCGCCTTTATAGAACCTGTTAAAGACAAACAAGCTACAGAAAAGGAGTTAATAGATTTTTGTAAAGAAACTCTCGCTAATTTTAAAGTTCCAAAAAAAATAGAATTTTGTGAGTTACCAAAGACATCAACTGGAAAAATCCAAAAATTTGAATTAAGAAAAAAGGCTAAGGAGCTAAACTGAATATAAACATCAATAACAAGGATGTTTTTATCTCCACAGGCGGTAGAGAAATTGATAAGTCAAAATCTACAATTTTATTAATGCATGGGAGCGGTCTAACCCATATCGTTTGGTCTTTGCATGAGCAATTCTACATTACAAATGGGTTCAATGTTTTATCAGTTGATCTTCCAGGACATGGAAACTCAGATGGGCCTGCCCTTGATACAATTGAAAAAATTTCAGATTGGGTTAGTAATTTAATTAAATTTTTAAATATAAATAAAATTAATTTTGTAGGTCATTCGCAAGGATGTCTTGTTGGAATTGATTTTGCATCGAGATATCCAAATCAAATTGAAAAGCTTATTCTGGTAGCAGGCTCATATAAGTTACCTGTTAATCAAGATCTTTTAGATTTAGCTTTCGCCGGAGATGAAAAGGCTATTCTTTTAATGATGAAATGGGGATATGAGGGATCAAAAGCTTTTATTGGAGGAAATCCTGTAAAAAAAATAATAAATTCCACAAGAGAAATTAGAGAAATTTTGTATGTAGACTTAAATGCATGTAACAACTATAAGACCGGTAAAGAATCTTTAGAAAAAATTAATTGTCCAACATTATGTATTTTTGGAGATCTAGACAAAATGGTACCACTAAAAATTGGTAATAACATGGCTGAGATAATTAAAAATTCTAAAGTTAAAGTTATTAATAATTGCGGACACATGATTATATTTGAAAAAGCATTTGAAATGAGAAATTCTGTTTTAGAATTTGTAAAAAAATGAAAAACTACTTTGTATCAAAATCTAGAAGATTAAGAGGGACACCTTATACGTCTAGAATTGAAAAACAGGGCGTCGCAGCTTACACAGTTTATAATCATATGCTCTTACCTACTAAATTTGAAGCCTCATTAGAGGAGGCCTATCAACATTTGAAAAGTCATGTTCAAGTTTGGGATGTGTCTGTACAAAGACAGACAGAAATTAACGGCAAAGACTCGGCGAAGCTTGTACAGCTCATAACCTGTAGAGATCTATCAAAATCAAAAATAGGTAGGTGTTACTATGCACCTATTATTGATCATAAAGCAAAATTAATAAGTGATCCAGTTATACTCAAGTTAGCTGAAGACAGATGGTGGATTTCCTTATCAGACTCTGATCTTGAACTGTTTGCAAAAGGTTTGGCTATAGGTAAAGGATACGATGTTAATATATTTGAGGCAAAAGTCGATATTTTCTCTGTTCAAGGTCCAAAATCACTTAGCTTAATGGAAAAAGTATTAGGACCAAAGATAAAAGATTTAAAATTTTTTGGATTTGATTATTTCGAATTTGGTGGAGCAAAACATTTAATTGCAAAGTCTGGCTGGTCTAAACAAGGTGGCTTTGAAGTATATATGGAACACGAAAAAGCTGGACTTGCATTATACGACAAACTATTTGAAGTCGGTGATGAATTTAATTTAAAACCTGGTTGTCCAAATTTAATTGAGAGAATAGAGAGTTCATTATTATCATACGGCAATGATATTGATATTGGTGACAACCCTTTAGAATGTGGTTTTGATAAATATGTTAATTTAGACAACGATATAGATTTTTTAGGGAAAGATGAACTAAGAAAAGTTAAAGCCGACGGTATTAAAAAGAAGTTAATGGGAGTTAAAATTGATGCTAAACAAATTGAAGTAAATGGCTCAATAAATATGTATGATAATTCTAATAATTTAATTGGTGAGTTAAGATCTGGAACGTTTAATCCAATGTTTAAACAAGTCATTGGAATTGCAATGATAAATAAACCCTATTTTAAAGCTTCTCAAGAAATCAAAATTAATATAGATGGAAAAGATTGCACTGGAAAGCTTTGTGATTTGCCTTTCATTTAGTATAAATTCTAAAATAAAATGAATATAGCAATAGTTGGAGCAACTGGTAATGTAGGTAGGAAACTAATAGAAGTTTTAGAAAATAAAAAATTTCCAATAACTAGACTTTATTTAGTTGCCTCATCAAAAAGTGAAGGAAAAAAAATAAATTTTTTAGGCAAAGAGTGCTCCGTCGAAAATTTAGAAAAATTTGATTTTTCTAAAGTTAAGATAGCTTTTTTTGCAGCAGGCAGTACTGTTGCAGAAAAATGGGCTCTAGCTGCAGCAAAAAAAACAATTGTTATTGATAATTCAAAGTTTTTTAGAAAAGATCAACAAATTCCTTTAATTGTCCCGGAAGTTAATTCAAAAGAATTACCAAAATTTAAGAACAAAAATATTATAGCAAATGCTAATTGCTCTGTAATTCCTATTGTGGTAGCTCTTAAACCATTGCATGATTTATATGATGTAAGAAGAATAGTAGCGTCTACATACCAATCGGTATCAGGCGCAGGTAAGGCAGGGATGGATGAGCTTCTGTCACAAACTAGAGAAATTTTACAAAATAAAAAAGTACAATCAAAAAATTTTACTAAACAAATAGCTTTTAATGCGATACCGCATATTGATAGTTTTTTAGAAAATGGTAGCACCAAGGAGGAGCAAAAAAATCATGATGAAATAAAAAAAATTTTAGATGATAAAATTAACGTTACTTCTACATGTGTTCGAATTCCTGTATTAGTTTCTCACTCAATAAGTATAAATGTAGAATTTAAAAAAAAACATAACCTAGATGAAATAAAAAAAATATTATCTTCATCACCAGGATGCAAGGTTATCGATGAGCATGTGGATGGTGGATATATAACGCCTATTGAAGCAGAAAATAAATATGAGACTTTTGTGTCAAGGATACGCCAAGATACATCGCAAGAGAATTCAATAAACATGTGGATAGTATCTGATAATTTATTAAAGGGTGCAGCCTTAAACGCAGTTGAAATAGCGGAAGCATTAATAGAAAATAATTTTTATGGAAAATAAAAATCCTTTATCTCCTCATATTCAAATTTATAGCTGGCATGTTTCCTCACTAGTCTCTATTGGACATAGAATTACTGGCGTTATAAATACTATCATACTAACTTTAATTTTTCTTTGGCTAGGTTCTTTGTTATTTGGTGAAAATAATTATGAAATAATTTTTAATTTTTTTAACTCTTTTTTAGGAAAGTTTTTTATTATAGCAACTATTTGGTCTTTTATTTTTCATTCATTAAGTGAATTAAGACATCTTTTTTGGGACATGGGATATGGATTTGAGTTAAAAACTGCTAATTTAACTGGAACTTTAGTTATAATTTTTTCAATAATATTTACAGTCTTAATTTATCTTGCGGGAAGGATTTTTATTTAAATGATTAGTCCTACAAAAAAATGGATTTTTATAAAATTTTCTTCTTTATTATCAATACCTTTGATGATCTGGTTTACATTTATTATAGCAGGTATTTATGACAAAAAATTTGTTGATTTAGTTGAGTTTTTTACAACTCAGCCTACTAAAATTTTAATATCACTATTATTTGTAGTCTTTTATTTCTTTTCAGCACTAACAATTAGCGAGATTTTTGAGGATTATGTGGGGAACAAGAAAATTAAAAATGTCGCAAACAAAATTTTATATTTATTTGCTATACTAATTCCTTTATTAACAATTATTATTATTTATAATTTAAGCTTATGAGTTCATATAAAATCATTGATCATGAATACGACGTTGTAGTTCTTGGAGCTGGTGGATCTGGTTTACGTGCTGCTGTTGGTTTAAGCGAAGCAGGTTTAAAAACTGCTTGTATATCTAAAGTTTTTCCAACTAGAAGTCACACTTCAGCTGCCCAAGGAGGTATATCTGCAGCACTAGGAAACATGGGAGAAGATGATTGGAGATGGCATATGTACGATACAGTTAAAGGTGCTGATTGGCTTGGTGATCAAGATTGCATTGAATATCTTTGTAAGGAAGCACCCAGGGCAGTTTTAGAGTTAGAAAAGTATGGTGTGCCTTTTAGTAGAACAGAAGATGGAAAAATTTATCAAAGACCTTTTGGTGGTATGACAAAAAATTTTGGTAATGGGACTGTACAAAGAACTTGTGCTGCAGCTGATAGAACTGGTCATGCTATATTGCATACGCTTTATGGTCAGGCTTTAAAACATAATACAGAATTTTTTATTGAATACTTTGCATTAGACTTACTAATGAAAGATGGAGGATGTAAAGGATTAATAGCTTGGAATTTAAATGATGGGACAATTCATAGATTTAGATCTCACATTACTATCATAGCTACCGGTGGTTACGGAAAGGTTTATTATTCAGCAACTTCAGCACATACTTGTACCGGAGATGGAAATGCAATGGTCTTAAGAGCTGGCTTACCTTTGCAAGATATGGAATTTGTTCAGTTTCACCCAACAGGTATTTACGGTCATGGCACACTAATATCAGAAGGTGTACGGGGCGAAGGGGGATACTTAGTAAATTCAAACGGGGAGAGATTTATGGAAAGGTATGCTCCTAAAGCAAAAGATTTAGCTTCCAGAGATGTAGTCAGCAGATCTATTGCTGTTGAGATTAACGAAGGTAGAGGAGTTGGAAAAGAAAAAGATCATGTACATTTACATTTAGATCACCTGGATCCAAATGTTATAGAAGAAAGATTGCCTGGAATATCTGAGTCTTCAAGGCTTTTTGCAAATGTAGATGTAACTAAAGAACCGATACCAGTCGTACCAACTGTTCATTATAATATGGGAGGGATTCCAACAAATTATAAGGCAGAAGTATTAACACTTAATGGATCAGAAAAGACTGTTCCCGGATTAATGGCAATAGGTGAAGCAGCGTGCGTTTCAGTACACGGTGCAAACCGACTTGGATCTAATTCTTTAATAGATCTAGTAGTATTTGGAAGAGCTGCAGCAAAAAGAGCATCAGAGCTTATTAAACCTGGAACACCTCATGAAGAAATTTCAAAGTCAGAGACTGATAAATGTCTGGAGAGATTTGATAAACTTAGAAATGCCAGTGGTTCAAATAGCACTGCAGAATTAAGATTATCGATGCAAAAGACTATGCAATCTAAATGTGCGGTTTTTAGAACTGAAAAAACACTCAAAGAGGGTGTTAACGAGATAAGAAAGCCATTCAACGGAATGGAAGATTTGTCTGTCAAAGATAAATCATTAATTTTTAATACAGACTTAGTTGAAACATTAGAGTTTGACAACTTAATCAGACAAGCGATCACAACAATGGACTCAGCTTACCACAGAAAAGAAAGCAGAGGAGCTCATGCCAGAGAAGACTACCCAAAAAGAGATGATAGCAAATATATGCAACATACATTATCATGGTGTGATGGAACAAATACTAAAATCGATTACAGGCCAGTTCATAGCTCGACATTAACTAATGATGTTCAGTACTTTCCACCACAAGAAAGAGTATATTAATGGTTCAGATAAGTTTGCCTCAAAATTCTAAAGTTCAAAAAGGCAAATATTATAAGGATAAAACAGGATCAAAAAACTTACGTAAAGTTAATATTTATAGATGGGATCCCTCTACCGGAGAGAATCCTAGAATAGATACTTATGAAGTTGATATGGATAATTGCCCATCAAAAGTTTTAGACTTGCTAAATAAAATTAAGAATGAAATTGATCCATCAATTGCTTACAGAAGATCATGCGCCCATGGAGTTTGTGGCTCTTGTGCTATGAATATGGATGGTAAAAATGGATTAGCATGCACTAAGCCTCATGCTGAAATAAAAGGTGATATAAATATTTATCCTTTGCCTCACCTAAGGGTATTAAAAGATTTGATTGGTGATTTAAGTACTCTATATAAACAATATGAATCTGTAGAGCCGTGGCTAAAAAATACAAGTAATAAATCTGATAGGGAAAACATTCAATCAAAACAGGAAAGAGCAAAATTAGATGGACTTTATGAGTGTATAATGTGTGCATGTTGCTCAACTTCATGTCCTAGTTACTGGTGGAATGGAGACAAATATTTAGGCCCTGCAGTATTACTTCAGGCGTACAGATGGATTATGGATTCTAGA
>MDTE01175521.1_pt1 | contig 13881 bp, 11 predicted proteins | sample 811231 | NCBI WGS metagenome assembly MDTE01 (sample SAMN05326651, study PRJNA326480) | marine metagenome | isolation source: seawater | place: Indian Ocean: Red Sea | collected 2010
GTGAAATCATCGCTATCTTTGAAGACCGTCGTTTCAAACACGGTTCATGCCAAGGCGCAAATACGGACGTCTTCGCAAAACGGTTGAACAGCCGCCAAAGGGGAATTGTTCTCGGTGCCGTTCAGGCAAACACTGCCCCATTGAGGGCCATCAAGGGAACTCGGTGCATCCTCACCGAGCATGGACGGGGCCGGAACAGGTTTCGAAACGCAAGAAATCCACGTCGTGATTACACCACGCCATGACTGCTCGTCGACGGCGTTGTTTCCTCCACTGGATTGGTTTCAATCGGAGCCTCATCCATATCCTCGCGCATGGACTGGGCGCGGTGGTAAACCTCTCGCAGCGTTTGGTCTGAAATTTCGAGATAGACGCGCGTTGTAGCGATGGTGGCGTGTCCCATCAAGCGTTGAATGGTGACCAAGTCAGCGCCGCGTTCCAACAACCCGGTGGCAAAATTGTGGCGCAGCACGTGCGGTGTCAATTTTCCTTTGGGCAGCCCTGCTTCTTGACCCAATGCATCCATCATTCGCTGGACGCCTCGGGGCTGAAGCCGACGGCCGTGGCGATTGACAAAGCACGCTTGTTCCCCCTCGGGCGCCAAACGGGTACGAATCGGGATCCACGCTCGCAAGCGAGCAACGGTTCGGGCCGTGAAGAGCACAAGGCGGTCTTTGTCGCCTTTTCCGCCGAGAACACGGGCTGAGCCGTCATCAAAATCGATGTCTTCGAGGTTCAATTCGCAGACTTCGCTCACGCGCAAGCCTGTATCAAGCATCATCGTGACCACCAGCGAAGTCGCGGGGTCTTCGCTGATTTCGGCCGTTTCCAAGACCGTGGTCAATTCTCTTCGAGTGAGCGTTCGAGGAAGTCGTTTGCCGGTGCGTGCACGCTGGAGATGGTCCGGCCAACGAAGTCCGAGCCAGGCGATGAGGTGTCGAGCAGCCGCAAGTCGGGCATTGTAGGTGGTGGGCCGAAGGCCAGCAATGCTGTGAGCCCAGAGGTCCAAACGCCCCCCCATTGGTTCCATGCGTTCAGCCAGCGTTTCGATGGTGAGGTTTTCGTACGCTTCTTCGCTGAGGACATCTTCGCCTGGGAGCACGGTTTCAATCAGCGGTCTCAGACCGTAGAAGTATGATTTTTGTGTGTTTTCAGATTTGTTTTCAGTCTGAAGTTGTCGCTGATAACATCCAAGCCACGGGAGGTGGCGAAGGTGGGTCAATCTGGCAGGAAGCGAGAGTTGCTCATCCGCCAAGCGTAACTGGCTTGGCTTCCGCGCCTTTGGTTGTGGCGTTCGCATCTCTCGTCTTTTCATTCGGCGTCACCGCCTCCCGCCGAAGCGGGTGTGCATCCCATGTCCCGGAGGACATGCGGAATATAGTGGCCGTGTTTATCAACTCATCGTTGAACAAGAAGATGAAGAAAGGGAAGGGACCTTTTCCGTGCCTTGGCACGAGAAAGGTCGTTGTACAACTCAGAGAGCTGGAAGAAGGGTCAGCAGCAGGCTGCACTCAAAGGTGCTCGATGCCTTGCTTCTTGACGTTGGCCTTCTTGATCATATCTGGCAACCAGTCAGGTCCGCCAGCAGGCTTGGGGACCATCGAGATGCTGCCCGTGAAGACGTGGACCCGCTTGGTTCCACGCTCTCGTAGGCGGATGGTCGTGTGTCCGCGGGTTGCGGCCTTCAAGGCTGCACCGCGGGGTTGCTTGCTCGCAAATACTTGGCTCGTGTCTTTTCCGTTCTCCATGAGAACGAAGTATTTCTTTCCGTCTGACATTTGGATTACCTCCGATACACCGTTGGACCATTGAGCATATAATATTTTCTCCGAAAAAAGGCAAGACTGCGCCTCATATGCCGCTCAGTACCCCTTTCCGAAGGGAGTTTTTTGCCAAATTTCCACCCAGTCAACGGTTTTTGGTCACTGAAGATCGGCTCCAGCGAGGGTCTTGGTGTTGACAACTCCCTCAACGGCACGAATATGTTCAACGACCGCTTTTGCAATGGTCGCCAGGTCGTTTGCCTCGAGCTTGACGATCAGGTCGTGGTCACCAAACAAAACGGTTGCGTCCGCCACATGCGGTAAATTGCGCACATCGTTGTAGACCTGTTGTTCGGTACCAGGTTGCACGTTGATGAGGACGTATCCGATTGCCATGCGCTTCATCACGACCACGGAGGGGGAGCACATCACCCTTGCGATGCCTCATCAAGGTGTTCCAAAGCGGCTTTGTGTTCTTCGACATATTCGGTCCATTGTTCATCTGACCATCCTTCAGGCGTGGGCCCTTCTAACCAGCGACCGTACTCCTCGAGGGTCCAACCTTCGGGAACAAACGACGGTTGGCGTGGTTCATCAGCGGTTTGTTCTTCCAACGTATCGTCGACGGTGTCGCTTTCAAACAGGGATTCCAGCGATACCATATCGTCGTCATCCTCGGCTTCGCGTTCACCCCATTCCGTTCCACTTTGCACCTCACTTCTTCTTCTCATCAATGCGGTGAGGCCAATAGCGAGAACAACAAGCCCAAAGGCCAACACCCAAACGACAGAGAATTCGTCAGCCTGTCCTGATGATGTTTGGTTGTTGGTATTTTCAATGGCGCACGTGTTGCATGCATCCGCTGGGCCAATGTCGAGGAAACGTTCGAAGCCGAACGATTGTTGAATCTCATCAATGCACGTGATGTTGGTCTCAAGCGTGGTGTTCGCAAGAGAGATGGGTACTGGATATTGCCACCGAAGTACATTGGAAAAGGCGTTCTCTGGGCCAGCAACGAGGACGGATTGTGTCAGAACCTCTCCATTTTCTCCATACAAGGTGTACGAGCATATCACGCGATCAAGACCGTCCAAATCCGAAACAGTGGCGTTGGTGAACAGATCTTGTCCAGGGATGGCCTCGGAAGTGACAACTTCCTCAAACTGTGTGGGTGCGTGCTGGAAGACCAAATCGATCGAAGCGGACTTGGTTAATCCATCGATGTCTGCGGCCATGAAGACGGCCCTGCCGTCGCCGTCGACCATCGAGTTGTCCAACTTCAGCCTGAACAACAACCATGTTGCATTGAGGTTGTCCAAGGAGGTGGTGTTGCATGCCTCTGGAACCGATGTTTCCTCCCAATTGGTTTCCTGCGTAGAAGGAGCGTTGATGGCCCATCCTTGCTGGGTGAGTTGAGAATACATGGACTGAAGCGGGCGGTCGCTGACGATGCCGATTTTCAAGAAGGCAAGTTGGCCAAAGGTCATGTTGCGAACCTTGCCGTTGGCATCGCAGGCTTCGATAAACACAATATCTGGGGGCGTAAGGATGAACGGGATGGATGTTTCAACCTCAGCATTTCCACCGTGCTTGCCAACACCAGTAGCGACCAAGGAGAGTTCTCCACCCTCCAAAGGCACGGACATCTGTTCCAACCGAAGCAGCACATCATCTTGTCCCGCAGGAATATCAAGCGGTAGTTGAATCAATTCACCACCTGGCCATTGAAGCACGACATCCCCAACAAAAGAAGACCCAGGGTCATCGATATCATCAACGCGTACGCGAAGGTATTCTTCGCCGTTACCAACCACCTTATCCAATGGTTGACCACCACCGTCTTCGATGGTCAAGTACAACTCTGGGGCTTGGTCGGCTACCCGTAGGGTTCGCTGAAGGAGGAGTGAACCGAGGTGGTTGCGGACTTGAAGCTCCACATCATCAAGCGGCGTCCCTCTTGCCAGTTGAAGCACAGCCACATAGCAGTACAAACCCATCGCTGATTGTTCAACGTACCTGACCTCGGAAAGCGTTCCTCTGGAGGTGATGAAGATCGGATTGGGCGTGAGGGGGTCAAAATCAGCATCCATCACACACGCCCTCAACTCCGTGCTTTGATGACGGAAGAGGCCGAGGTTTGGCTTGTTTGGAAGGCTGGATGCGTTGTTCCACCCAGGCGGGTCCACGCCTTCTGCGTGTGGCCCGAACCATGTGGGGGGAACATCAACAACATGCGTGACGTTGCGAACGAGGCGTGTGTGGGACATGTTGTTTGCATCGTATGCGGTTGCTCGCAAGGCGATCCAACCCAAGGAAGCATTTGGAAGAACGACCAAGCTTGTTTGCCATGTTTCGTTATTGATTTGGCCGAGATTCAAGAGGGTCCAATTTGATTCGTTGATGGTGTCGTTATTCGTTAAGATTTGCCACTCCAAGGTGGCCCGAGTGACGTTTCGGTCATCGGTTGCATCGAGAGAACAAATCGTGTAGGTTCCCCGTGGGAGAGAGGAAGCGCGGCAAGATGCATCATGGACGATGGGCGGTGCGTTGACCAACGTCTTGATGTCGTGGATGTTGTTTTCAAAATTCCATTCTGTGCTGCTGTTGTCGTATCGAATCCTAAGGTCCAAGAGGCCCGAGGTGGTTGGTACGATGGTGAGGTTGACCATCAAGCGGCTTCCTGGTTGGTCGCCTGCAGGCATCATCAGGGCTGAGGAGTTGAGGACCGTTGCCCCGAACACTGTTCGAACGGACAATGTACCGTTGGAAGCACCAACACCACGATTTTCAATCACGACCTGAATCGTGGTGGGCTCACCCATGTTGGCATCGCCCAGGACCCTCGCATCAACGATGTTGATATCGTGGACGCGGTCGATGTACGGGGCCATCTTCGGGTCGCCGACCACGACCCCCATCCAGCCTGAAAGGAGATTCGCAGCAGCGTGACTCTCTGCGAGATTGTAACCTGAAGCGTAGGCTGGGAGGTACACGCTCGGTAGACCAACCGCTGTGAGATAGGGTTCGTAGACATACCCTTTGACGCCCGAAACGCCGTCTTCAAGGAGGTCGGCGATTAGGGATTGACCGTAAGACGTCCCCCAGTTGAAGGACCGACCACCTGTTGAAACGGCGGTGTCGGCGATGGAACCGTTCACCCAATCCATGTTGGGGCGGAGTGCCCGTAAGACCACGCTGTCAACAAAGAACGAACCTGAGGTTGAGGCGGAGGCGATATCGATGGGGATTCGGAGATCAAAATGCGTGGCATTGGCATCCGGGCGAAAACGTATCGTTTGGGTTGCCCAACTCGTTGTGAAGGTCTTGGACGACGAAGTGTTGGTGGAAAGCAGTACGCCATTCCCGTCCGTGGCGTTGATCTCCAATCCGAATGTCCCATCAACTTCTCCTGAACGCTGCCCGTAAACAGAGGCAACCCAGGCATGGTCCATCAGGTCTTGAGGGAGTGTAAATCGCGTTTCGAGATGGGCAACATCGGTTCCCGCACCCGTGTATGCCGTGCAATTGTCGATGATGGTACGCCGCAACATCGTGATGTCGTGGTCTTCAAGGGCGACGTCCCACAGCATGACCTCATCGATTTTGCCTTCGAAATACGAATTGCCAGCACGATTGACACCCAATTTGTACAGGTCGATGTTGTTGAACGAACCGTTTGGATACGTGTTCGTGTTCACGAGTACACCGTCCATGTACTGGCGAATGTCACCGTCATCAAACACGGACACGAGATGCGTCCAGCGTTGGGGAACAACCGCTCCAAAACTTCGTGTTTGGTTGTTGTGCAATTTCCACTCGCCTCCACTGACCATGTGCTGGAACGAGAGGTTCGAACCTGCCTGGTCGTCCACGGCAAAGGTTGAGGCGTACGTACTTTGGTTCGTGGTGTTGGCCCAAACCCATTGAGATACAGTGAAGTTTCCGTACCAATCGTTGACATCAACGCTGGCCTTGTCGTTGATCCCATCAAACCACAGACAATCACCGTCAGCGCACGTTTGCCAGTTGCTGTTGCTCATTCCCGTGAGGGTCAAGTTTGCGTTTCCGACACTGTCGTTGGCAACCGTTCCAGACCCCTCCTCAAACGCCCAACGATGAACAAGGTGTTGCTCTTGAGGGACGGCATCGCTTGCAACGAAAAATGCGGAAGATGGGACGGCGGCTTTGCTGGTGTTTGGACCCTGCCAAGAAAAGATGAGTCCGTGTGGACCGCCACCTTGGAAGAATTCGATTCGGAAATCATGCAGGCCTTCGGTCAGGTTGAGGGAACCTGAACGTTCCCGCATTCCGTGTGAGCCATAATTTGTGGCCACACTCGCCCCATCGATCCACAATTCGGAGCCGTCGTCGGACGTGATGAAAAATGTCCAATTTCCACTGTGGGGTACGTCGATGAAACCGCTGAACCTCGCGCCCCAGTCGTTTTTGAATCGATCGTCCAATCCTGTGTAAGCGCTGTAGGACGAACCGTGATTGAGGTGAGGTTCAATTTGGACACGGTCGGGGGCCCTGTCGATGAGGGAAGGCATGCTTGAAGTGCTGAACGAAACGCCGTCATTGTCGAAATATTCGCCGTAAAGGCCCTGCATCATCCGAGCGTTGTCTTGGTCGCAGTCGGTCCGCACCTTGATTTCAAACGCCCCGTTGCCACCTTGTTTTTTGTTCGTCTGATAGGCAAAGTCAAACACGTCTTCAGGAGAAACCGATGGCCCTGAAAGGTTCCAATACCTCGAGCCGCTTTGCCAACTCTGGTCTAGCGTGTCAAAGCCGCTGTTTGGAAGATAATTCCTGTTCCAATTCCCATCGTTGCTTCCCCATGAAGCATAGCCGATGACGTTGGACATGTTGGTCAAAAATTCCGTTTCTTCATCAAAATGGACGGGCAACCCCATCGATTGGTTGAGCGTTGTGTTGGCCGTATACAAGTCGTCGTTCCAGAATTTGTAGCCTGACCCGTTGCGGTTGGTCGCCAAATCCAGCACGAACGTGCCTCGCTGGCCGATGCTTTGGTTGGCGCGTTCGATCAAATCAAGGGCTGTTTCAACGGTGTAGCCGGTCAAGCGCGTGACAAGGAAGAAGCCATACTCGCTTCTTGTGAACGGTTCCATCGCTTTGCCAGCCAGCGGGCCGTAGGTGTGGTCAAACCACCAGTTGGTGCCAATGGAACTGTTGTAGGTGCCGCCAAGCAGGGCAATCTCTTGGTCAAAACTTGCTTTGTCGTTTCCGCCAGAGACCCGAAGCGGGACGCCCTTGGTGGTCACGAGGTAATTGAGTCCGCTTGAAGATGAGCGATTTTGCAACATCTCGAGGAAAGGTTGTGCAAAATAGGTGTTGAATTGGTTGCGGTTGATGGTCTCGCCTACCGGTGTTCCCGAGGCGTTGAAGATGAACACTCGGTCCAAGGAAATGTTTCGTGCGGCCACGAAGGCCCAACCGATGGTTCGGCTTTCCTCGGAGAGGTTGTTGATCAGTACGCCAACATCGCTGTAATCGATGGCATTCGCGTAGGTGAAACCTTCGGGAAAGGCGGTGTTTTGCCATGGCGTTTCGTTCCAAACATCGCCCGCTTCGACAACATGAAACCCGCGGAAGAAATCCAAGGTTGTCGCCTCATCGGATTGCTCGGCATCGTTGCTTTCGTTCATCAACGGAACCGTTGAGAGCAACAGCAAGGTCACGAAAGCGACACTGCACGCCTTCGTGGACATGGTGCGAGCACAGGAGATGTGACTTTAGCCGTATCGCTTCCGTGACGCCATGTATTCGTTCAGCACGAAGGGCAGAACCTGCATTTCCAGCGAGTTTCATGAATTGGCGGCGTAGATAATATGTAGGGTGGCCTCCCTTGCTATAACGATGGCTGAACTCTACATGGCACGGACATGCAAGCACGGCGTCCTCCGCGTCATGGGTGGCGAAGTTTGGGACCATTCGGGCGATGTCCTCGTCACGCCCGCCAACAATCGACTTTCTGGGCGAGAAGGCATGGACGCGATGATCCATCAAAAAGCAGGAAAAGAACTCACGCAAGTTACCCGAAATATCTGTTTGGACATGCGAAAGATCAACGCGCCACCCTGCGCCGTCACCAAGAACGTCATTACGGAACCGTTCGCTTTGGCTTCGAATTACAAACACATCATTCATGCCGTCGGTCCAGATTGTCGCCGACCCAATCAGGATGAACAGCGTCGAGAATTGCTCACTGAAACGTATCAGAACCTGTTCGATACCATCGAGGAAATGGGCGACGTGACCTCTGTTGTATCGCCTCCCGTTTCCATGGGCGTCTTTGCTTACCCCCACCGTGAAGGGGCGCGCCTTACCCTTCAGGTGCTTCTTGAAATGCTCGACGGCGAGAAGGATTACGGCATCAAGAACTACACGGTTGTCGTCAAGGAGCGGAATTTCATCAACAACATGCGAACCGTCTACCGGGAAGGTGAAGACCAGTTCCCCGGCATTGACACCACGATGGAAGACTCAGGTCGCTAATCGCTGATCGATGCTGGCGAGACGTTCCGAGAGGGAGCCGAGTTCATCCACTGCTTTTTCCATCGAGGCGTTTTCCAAGTTTCGTTCAACCGAGAGTTTGAGCCGCTTGACCTCGTTGATTCGTTGGATTCGGTCTTTTGGACGGTTGATGGCGCCGCGCATGCTCATCAGCCAATCTTCGAGCAAAGCAGCCCCCCATTCGGGGACACGAAGTTCACTGGAGAGGTAGATGCTTTGGCGACGGTGTTGGAAACGAGTTTTCCCTTCTGAAGTTCGTAGGCCCTGAATCGACCCGGGATTCCATTTTTCCAAAGGGATGTGCAAGTGCTGATGAATGTGCAATGACCCGTCAGCGCCAAGGCGGAAATCAGCGATAAGCACGCTCGCTGAAAGGCGAATCAACACCTGAACCACATCATCGTGTGTCGCCCAATCGGAGATCTTGACCGGGGGCTCGCCCCACGTGTCCTCGCACCAAACTTCGATGGCCATGTTGTGGGTGTGCGTGGGTTGCATGGGTCAAATCAAACGCTAACCCATCATCAAGGTTTGTCCTTTCAATACCCCGAGCACCAATATCAATATTCAAGGCACAACGGGTGGTGGGCGGCACATGGTGGGCACGTGGGGAGCGGTTCAAGCCGATTGGACCCTGTTGTTTGTCCTCCTCATCGGATGGTACCTGCTCATCAAGACCTGGGAGCGAAACGGGACCCTCGACCGATGGAACGCGACCCGCGCCCTCGGCATCGTGTTGATGGTTCGCACGCAGCGAGGCCAACGTTTGCTCGACCGCATGGCCAAACCGCGTAAATTTTGGCGAGCCTACGGCGAACTCTCCCTCTGGGTTTGTTCAGTTTCCATGCTGGTGGTTGCCCTCGTCGTGGTCTTAGCGTTCGTGACATCGGTCCTCTCGCCGCCCACTGCAACCCCTCCTTCCGCAAGCGAACTCGTTGCCGTTCCCGGTATCAATCCCGTGATTCCATTGGGTTGGGGCGTGGTGGCGTTCGTCGTATCGCTCGTCATTCATGAATTCGGTCACGGTCTCATGGCGCGAGGCCACGGTATGCGTATCCGTTCCTTTGGCTTGTTGCAACTCGGCCCGCTCCCTCTCGGAGCCTTTGCAGAACCGCAATCCGACGAATTGATGCGTGCTCCACGGCGGGAACGACTCCGCATGTTTGCAGCAGGCCCTGCGACCAATTTGTTCGCTGCGTTCATCATGATGCTCTTGCTCGGCGGTGTCGCCGGACAATTCGTAGCGAAAGAGGACTACATTCACGTGCAAGGTATCGTCCTTGAGGGTGGTGCCGACGAGGCGGGCATGCAACCGTGGGACACTTTGGTGTCCATCGATGGCCAACCCGTGCACACCACGGAGGATTTCCGAGCGATCTTGCAAGATTACCGAGCCAACGACACGGTCGAAATGGTGGTCATCCATCAGGACGGAGAACGCGAAACGCTTTCTGCAACTTTCGGAGATAAACATGCCTACTATGTCAATTTGAGTTGGGATGAAGACGTCCTTTCATCGCTGGGCATAGAGCCGGGTGACCCTTTTCTCGGCGTTGAGGGATTGTCCGAAGGAACCCGAGGCATCGACCGTCTCGCTGGCCCCTTTTCACCAAGATGGGAAGGGACGCTTGGCCAACGGGCGCTCTCCATTCCTCTGCATGTCCTCACCGTGTTGATCATTCCCTTCGAGATGAACGGGGTTGCCATCCACCCCTTTGAGGAATCCTTGCTCACTGCGGGCGACGGTTTCACCGCCTCTTTGCTCGGCACCGACGTGCTGTTGTTGATGACGAATCTGTTCTTCTGGTTGCTTTGGGTCAACATTCTGTTGGGCTTCACCAACCTCATCCCGATGGTCCCTTTTGACGGAGGGCACATGCTGAGGGACATGCTTCACGCTTTCTTGAGCGGCCTCAAGCGGCTGGGTAGGAAATTGAGGATGTGGGATTTGCACCCAATGTGGGTTGAGCACATTTCGAGCAAAGCCTCGAGTTATTCTTCGCTTGTGTTGCTTGGGATGCTTCTCTTTACGATGTTCATCCCTTACCTCTGAAGCGGACGAAGTACATCTGCTCGTCTTCGTTCCAACTCCGCAAGCACATCGGTGACCGAACGTGCATCTTCTTCGGTGAATTCGTTGGTCGACGCACGAACTTGAAGCGGGTGAAGTACGCGCTTGTTTGGTTCATCTGCAGCACACATCATGCTCAGGAAGCGATTCAACGGCATTCCTTGTTCCCAATCGATAAAGGGCGATCCGTTTCTGGTCAATGGCAGGGACGGGATCATTTTGGCAAGTTTTCCAAGCGTCCCCGTGAGCCCGTTTGTTTCAACGCGAAAAATACGCCACGAATCGCCGCGAACGCCTTTGCGACGATGCGCATAGAGCGGCATCAAGCCACTTCGTTCACCCTCTCGAATCATGGCGTCCAACTGGTCTTTCGTTCGTCCAGAAAAGTAGAGTTTTGGTGCTTTGGTAGATTTCACTTCGATGGGAAACGAGCAATCGCCTCGAAGGGCGACGAGGTCACCGCTTCCTTCCATTCCAGAACCTGCTGCGCGGACCACCAAGAACGGGCGACTTTGGACGCATTTCATGCGCGCTTTTTCCTCAGAAGTGCAACTTCGGATCACGGCATTAACGCCCTTTTCCGTACCCGAAAGAACCTCACGCAGTTCACGCTCATAGGCGCCTGTCATGGTCGACCATCGCTGTCCATCGTTCTTGATGACTTCGGTCAAAACCCCAAAACATCGGTGGACTTTCCAATCGTGTGAACACAGCGAACCGATAGGTTAGAACAGGGCAGGGGCAAAGGCGACCCGTGAAACGGCTCTACGTGCGCACCGATGACTTTCGTCTTGCACACAAGTTGCTTCGCGAGTTCACTGACCACAATATTCCAGTGACGCTTCTTTCCCCTGATGAGCCACTTCCAGAGCCCGATGCGTGGTGGTTTGGCACACCCGAGGAGGTCAAGCGTTTGGAGGGCAATGGCGTGGCGGTGACGGTCGATGATGTGCACGGTTTTGTGGCTACTTGGGTGCTTGCACGGCGGCAGCAAGGGCCGTTGAAGGAACTCATCGTTGGGGTTGACCCTGGTCCACGACCGGGGTGTGCCTTCCTCGGCGACGGCGTTCTCCTCGGAAAACACGTTGCAGAAAGTGTTGTAGATGCCTTGCAGAGCCTGGAGGATTTGGTCGCTACCTTACAACCCACAACGGTTCGCATGCGCATCGGCAACGGCTCTCCAAATCACCGAGATCAACTCATCAACGAGGTGTTGGCCTTCGGCTTTTTTGTTGAGGAGGTCAATGAGCACCGAACCAGCGCAGGGGGTTCCCGCCATGACCATGGAGCCGCGGCCGTCAAAATCGCCATGCAGCAAGGGACTGCGGTGCACGAACAACGGGCACATGCCACCCCTCATGGAGAACTAAAAAATCTCCAGCGAATGAGTCGCCAACGGTCCAAGGGCGCCATCACGATCTCACTCGACATGGCGCGCAAGGTCAGCGAAGGTTTGCTGTCCTTGGACGAAGCACTGCAGCATTCGGGTTACGATGCTTCGTAAGGGTCGGTTTTCTCAACGACACTGTCCCATTCAGGGGCCTTGTTCAACCAACGGCGGAACATGAATTCCATGCCTTGGGGCGTGAAAATCACCAAAGCGATGAGTGAAAAGAGGGCAACAAACGATCCGGTGGGGACGTCCCTCGTACCGTAGGAATCTGGCCCTCCGACCATGAGTTTCACCGTCCCAATCCAAGGAATTTCGCCTCCAGCCACGCCCAATACCCATGTGTCCCGTACCGGACCAACCACGCCTGAAGGGCTGTGGACGCCGGCGGAACCCCGCACGGCTTCTGCTCCTTGGTCAACGGAGCACTTGTTGTTGTCACCAAGCGTCAGCATACCTTCGTGGCGAGGGACCCATTGGTCCACCACCAGATAGGCTTCAATTCCGGCATGAGCCGGTCGCTTGCAATCATAGTGGCCTGCTTGGGAGCCGTTGAAATGCACGGTGATGTTGGCGACGTTGCTCACGGTCGTGCCCGGCACCGACCAGGTGAGAATGCACGAGCCAGGCAACCCATCTTCGGCGATTCGCAGTTCATCGTAGGTCGCCTCCTCAGGACATGGCGTCGAAGCGGTGCGGTCAGGAAGCACCGTCTCCTCTGCCACCACTCGCATGATGGCTCGATGAATGATGGGGGTGCCACCTTCACCGTTTTTTGAGTAAATGATGACGTCGCCTTCGAGTCCGTGTTGTTCGTATCCGTAGGCGTTGTTGTTTGGATCGGTGGCTTCTGCGAAGGTGATGATGGTATCGCTGGGTTGGTTGTGGACCAAGATTAGGTCGCCAGCATCAATGCTCCCGATTTCTCCAGCCTCATCATGGATCATGGATTTTGATTCCACCACCACCAACGGGGGCATGGAACCGGTGTGAATGAACATCGCACCGACCAGACACGCGATCATTCCAACGGCCAAAGCAAGTTCAAGCACCAAGGACTTGAACGGGTCGTGGTCGGACATGGTCCTGCCTCAGGCTTATCGTCGCAAGCCTTTGCTATCAAGGAATGCATTCCATTGCTCGAGATGGCCAGCACCGAGCGCTTCCGCTGCTTCGACACCGTCGGCTTTTCTTCGCCGAAGTTCCGAGGTGGATTGAATCTCTTTGATCTCCTCGAGTGTGGCGACATGGCCCTTGAAGCGCAAATATTCCGGGAAGGAAACCAGGAACACCATCAGCGTCACCACGGCTCCAACGATGGCCGCACCGGTGAAATCGTTCCATTCAGCATGGTCCTGCAAGAACAACAATTGGAAGGCGCACAAGACCAATAACAGCCCGCTGGAACCAGCCGTAATGGCTGTGATTGCAAACTGACGCCCGTGTTGTCTTGCCCACCATCGACCGAGAAACGACCCTTCTTCGCTCATGATATCGCCGTTCCATGCCAACGCGTCCGTGGACTTCAATCCTCCCTTTGTTTGTGAATCGGTGATGGAACGTTCCCAGTCTTGGAGGGGCATGGTTCAAATGCAATGTAGGCACTGCAGAACATGTCCATCGGTGACCACCATGCAACGAGCAGTCTTCCTAACCTTGGTCTTTGTTCTCTCAGTCCTTTCACCTTTGGCGGGAGCCGCTACGACGGAAACGCAATTCAAAGACGGAACCACGTCCTATGAACACACGTTTTCTGCGAAAGGCGAGGGCCCTGCGGGTCTCGTTTCCATTCCCTACGGGGCAGAGGTCACGTCGGCTTCGTTCAATCTTCGAGGCGATGCAAGCACCACCTCCTGGACCAACTGGACCACCAACTCGCATTACGGAGGCGAAGGCGATACGGACCACACGAGTTCCAACGCAGGCCACCCCTCTCCGTTCACGACCTCTCGCCGGGACAACGTCGACGTGAGTTCAGAAACGATGTACCTCAAAGGCAATCCAACCGAACTCATGCCGCGTTTTTCCTCTTCCTCTTCGGTGAGTTCACTGGGGAATGCTCACATGAACACGACCGGTGAATTCGTGGCCTTGAGTGACCAAGGCTACGTCAGCCCGACCAA
>MDTE01200584.1_pt1 | contig 13879 bp, 9 predicted proteins | sample 811231 | NCBI WGS metagenome assembly MDTE01 (sample SAMN05326651, study PRJNA326480) | marine metagenome | isolation source: seawater | place: Indian Ocean: Red Sea | collected 2010
AAATACAAAAGATTGAATGCCATATGTTAGGGCGAAGATGATAATTTATCTGAATGATATTGACTGTAATCACCCTTGCGATAAACGACTCTACCACTGATCAAAAATGGTCAATTCGTGTTAAGCCTTCAAAATGAATCATTTAATTAGTTGGTTATTTTTGTTTCTACTATTGTTCGCTGGGTGTTCTGATGAGATCAGTAAGGAGAGTTATGCTTCTGAAACTGTAATAGACGATTTGGCTGACAAAATTACTTGGAGAAAAGATGGAAAAGAGGTGGTGCTAATATCCGCTGGCTATTTTTACATGGGAGATCATTCGGGTCGAGATAAAACTGAGCTTCGGCACAAAGTTGAACTTGATGCTTTTTACATTGATAGTACCGAAGTGACAGTTGGTCAATTTAGGTGGTTCTTGGCTGAGAGCGGCTATCAGTATAAAGGGAACTGGGGTGATGTGTCTAGATATGCACCTGGTGATGGGTGTCCAATGGTTTATGTAGATTGGGATGATGCTGCGGCTTATGCAAAATGGGCAGGTAAACGTTTACCTACAGAAGCTTAATGGGAGAAAGCTGCTCGTGGTGGACTAAAAGATAAATTCTATGTTTGGGGCAATAATCTAGCTATCGCTAGTGTCCATGCTAACTTTGCCGGTATGCAAGGTAAAGATCAATGGGACGAAAAAACTGCTCCGGTTGGTAGTTTCTTCCCTAATGGATATGGATTGTACGATATGGCAGGTAATGTCTATGAATGGTGTGCAGACTGGTACGACGAAGGTTACTATGCCAATTCATCATATAAAAACCCAAAAGGGCCTGAATCAAGCCCTAAAGGCCAGCGAGTATTGCGAGGTGGATCTTGGGACTACTTTACGAGCTATACCGTACGTAGTAGACTAGTTTCCGCTCGTTATGGTAGCGACCCATCTGATAATTCCAATACTCTTGGGTTTTGGTGTGTTTCTAATGTTGAGACTTATTCTATCTATTGATAGGTTTCATAGCCCACGATTCTGAGTATCTAAGCCATACCATAATATTTGTTAGAATATGTATGAAGTAGTACGAAATGATCAGATTTATCGGTTTTAGTATAATATGTAGTCAGCCAGACTGCCGTTGAGAAAGGTTTTTGCATCTGATTTTCGATTATGAACTATAAGATGGGGAATCATTGATCTGATATTAGTTAACCTATCTTCTACTGTCTTTGATTTCTTTTCTCGTCTATTTTTCCTTTATTGACCAGAATCAACCATTGTTGTAAAATGAGTGATTGAATGGGGATCAGCGCTCTGAACGTGAGAAAGAATTTTTCAAATCGCTCATAAGATTATTTTGGTTTCTCTATAATTCTTGACAGTCATAGCAACAACGATAGGCTTGTATAATACATTGAGATGAAAATGAAACGTAGTCCAAAAGCCAAGTCAAAAGTCTTCGATATCACTGAGACTGAAGATAAAGTTCGACAGCCTCCAAGACTCGATCGGATGACTCAATTACTGAAAGAATTACGCAATATTCGAAAAAGTATCAATTCAATTGAGGTTTCTAAGAAAAATAACGCAAAGAGTGAAGAGAAATTGAACACACAATTTTTAGCTTTGAAAAATGAAATCAAAGAACTCAATGAAATGCAGGAGAAGATAACTGAATCGGTATCCAATCTGAATCTGCAATACGCTGAAATCAATGAAGATAAGGGTGAAAGTCATATATCGAAACCAGAAAATCTGGCAAGTGAAATTTCATCTCTCAAAGACGAATTCAAGCAAATTAATGACGTACAGACCAAACTAACCGAATCAGTTTCTGACCTAGTTACTGGGTATCAGGAAATTACAGAAAATATCGGTAGTTTTCTGATTTCCCAACGGGAAGCCCTAGTGAATGAAGTCTCATCTCTCAAAGACGAATTCAAGCAGGTCAATCAAAGTGAAAACACGGAAGTTTCTCAGCAGTTGAGCCTGGATCTAGAAAAAGAATTGGATGACGCCGTAAATGAGAATAAGAAACTAGAAGAGGAAAAAGAACGGCAAAAACAAGATTTTGATTCTGAGTTACAGAAAAGAGATGAAACGATCAAAGATTTGACTAAGGAAAATCTTGACCTGGCCGGCAAAATCGATGAACGAGGCAAGATGTTGAAGACTGCAGCCGCAAGATTCAAGCAACTTCAGGATGAGATTCAAAACCTGAAAACAAAAAACAACAAGCAATTCAAAAAAATTATTTAGACCTTTGATCCGAAAAAGCTAAAAAAACATCATTTTTAGCATGTTGGAAATAATCCTCAGTGGAAAATTCATTCAGTCTACTAAGCCGAATATAACTGCCCCCTCAGAGAAGAAATAGAATTAAACGCTTCAATTCAAAAACATATTTCCCTTAAGACAGAAACCAGAACTTGTTCTGTAGACAATCATAAACTTAGTGTTAACTTCTTCATGTTTCAAAGATGTCTCACAGCACTAACTCTGAATTTTGTCTTTCTGAGTCTCACAACGTCCTAATAACTTATTTATCAGCAAGTGTAAAATTGCGTTACTCAAAATAGGATATCTCAAGTGGATTCTTTAGTCAGATCTCCTTAACAATTTTATCTACGTTATTACCGGGAAAGAGATCAATGGAAAAACCTAATATCCTATGGATCAGTAACCACGATTCTAGTGCTTGGAATTTCGGCTGCTATGGGGACGAGTATGGGCATACTCCAAATATTGATCGTCTTGCCGCCGAAGGTGTGCAATATTCTAATGCATTCACTGCTGGCCCAATATGCTCACCATCACGTACTAGTATATATACTGGAATGTATCCGACGACCCTCGGTACACACCATCACCGTAGTATTGTCATCCGTCCAAAAGGTGTTAAACTCCTGAGTAAGATACTTACTGATGCTGGTTACATCTGTACGGAACCTGATAGTGATATTAATCTTTACATCTCTAAAGAGGAGTGCCAACAGTATCAAAATTCTAGCGATTTTTGGAAGACCTCTAACGAAAACAAACCGTTCTTCTCATATTATAAGTTGAGTGATTCCCACGCGAGTGTATTTAAGCTGACGCCAACTGATGCTCGAGAGCAACGCTCATCTCTTCTTGAAGATGAAGAGTTACACGATCCAAAGGATGTACCAGTACCAACATTCGTTCCCGATAAAGCTCTTTTCCGCGAACGAATGGCATTATTCTATGATGCACTTTCGAACGTCGATAAACGAGTCGGTACAATTCTCAATAAGCTTGAAGAACTGAAACTCAATGAAAATACTATTGTTGTCTTTTGGGCAGATCATGGTACCGGCTATCCACGGGGTAAGATCCACACCTATGACGATGGGCTAAGAATTCCGCTGATTATCCGATTTCCAGAGAAGTTTCAACATCTAGCCCCTGCGCTTCCTGGAACTGTGATTGATGAACTCGTCTTGCATATGGATCTCTACGCAACAACTCTTCAATTTGCTAACATTCCTATTTCTGGCTGTATCCAGAGCCGTAATCTCTGTGGCCCTCACAAAGACGAACCTAGAGATTTTGTTTGCAGTGCTAGAGATCGATTGGACAACAATCCAGAAATGATTCGTACAATTCGTACAAAAAAATATCGCTATATTCGTAATTTTCTACCTCATCAGCCATATGCGTCCTTTTATCCAGATGGTGGGTATTTCTCTCCCATTCCAGAGGAAGACACACCAGAGAGAGACTTCTGGGAAACTTCCTGCTTGCCAAGTCAGCAAAGGATCCATGATCCAGATGGCGTATTCTTGATGTATTCTTTTCCATCAATGCTCAACGGTCATGGTTTGCCTAAGAAATACCAGAAATACCCTATCTGGCAGGCCCGGAAACCATTCGAAGAGTTATACGATATCGAGAACGATCCGGAGTCAATTCACAACCTAGTAGGTGATCCTACCCTCAACAACACAATTGACGAATTACGATCTAAACTCTTTGACTGGATGATTGAAATTGAGGATTTAGGTCTGATTGATGAGACTGAAATAATTGTTCGGGCCTCAGCTTATGGTGGCATCAACCGAGAGGTAGGAATTCACTGTACAAACTTTTCAAGAATTCTAGAAACAGCAGATCTCGCACGTTTAGGTACAGTAGGTCAAAAAGAATTGATAACCCGTCTGGAGGACTCAGATAGTGCTGTGCGCTATTGGGCGGTCACTGGTCTTTCCTCTTACCAATTCGATCTATATACTATCAACCAAATTTTACCATGTCTTGATGACGAGTCCAAGTGTTAGTCTAGCTGCCGCTAATTACTTGGTACGTGCAGGAAAGGGATCGGAAACAATTGCTTCTTTCACACAGGGATTGAAAAGCGATATTTTGTGGGCAAGGATTCGGGCTGGAGCATACCTTTCTTATTGTAGTCGTTCACAATTGCGACCAATGGCACCACTTATTCCCGTTTTGCAGAAAGCGATAAAAAAAGAAACTATTTTGGGACCAGAGCATGAACACTACATCCAAGTTGATCAGTTTCCTGGTATGCTCAATTCTCAACGAGACGTCATTGGCAATGAGTGGGTGCTGAATCGAGTAATGAAAAGAATCCAACTTGCAACTGACGAGAAAATATGAATCTATGATGGTGTGCCATTAAATTAACGGAATCCACTGGTTTCATGCTTCAAATTAAGAATATTATGCCTTACTACTGATAGTAATACTCAGTTATAGAAAATTACGAAATATAAAGGGACCTATTGTGGTCCAAGGCGATCGTACGAAGATGAAAACCCGAAAAATCTCATATGTAGGGACTTCTGGTAAAATGCCTAGCTGTTTCTATCTGTCATAGATCTGCAATTGGTATTTAATAAATGTGCTCTGTGATTTAAAAAACGTAAGTATGGAGTAAGAACCTAACTTTAGAGCATCGGCTTTGAAGGAAAAAGATTCTGAGACTGTCAAATAGAGATGATCGATAACGATAAGGCAACAACAGTCGACTAATTTTCAAGATATCAATTTATGCTCAAGAGGATTGGCGGGCGAGTCAGTTCGTGGTATCCTTCCTTGATCAAACATGCTGCATATGGAAACATAGATGCTGGAAGATACCAAATCCCTCGATGAACACTTAGAAGAATTCAAAACTGTTGGTTTTACACTTTTTCCAAAGATGCTTGACAGGGATTGGGTTAAAGCCATGCGAGATTCATTTGGCGCTATTGGTGATCGTCTACCAAATCCTGATGGGAGTCGCCCACAAGTCTTCGTTGATCTATTAGAACATAAACCTGATCTCATTCTTCCTGTATTGTCAAATGATCGTCTACTAAACTTTGCTGAAATGATTATTGGTCCACATGTTCAGCTTGAATCTACTACTTTTCGTCGTACTGCACCTCAGGATCCAGACAAAACAGAGCCAATACTAGGTTTTCATCGAGATATGTTTGCCGAATTTCCCCAGGAGGGTGTCTATCATAGGCCCTTACTTTTTAATGCACTCAGCTATTTACAGGACTTGACAGATGAAAATGGGCCCCTACGTATCATTCCAGGTTCACATATGAGAGCGATGTCTCTAACATCAAACGAAAGAAAACAATCTCATCCAGACGAAATTATTTTGTATCCCAAATCTGGAGATGTGGCTATATTTCATAATGCTATTGTTCACTCAGGGACAGCTAATTATTCAAAGGAATATAGATATCTTTTCTTTTTCACCATGAATCATTCGTGGCTCAAGCATAGGGCTAATTACTTGGGCCCCATATCTAAGTCTGTCAAAGCATCCGCTCGATCTAGAAGAGATCGTCGATTATTACGTTTATTAGGTGAAGACGAGAAATTTGTTCAACGTGCAAATAGTGGATTTATGGAACCGGATGAGCAAATGTGGAAACAATGGATTGATGAAGATGTTGCGAATCTTAAGACAAAATAGTAACGTGGATAGAATGATCTATTCTCTTTCTAAGTAAGACTTAGATAAAAATTTGCCTCTTACTTAGTAGGAGAATCATTTCACAAATTCAAGATACTTAGTAGCATTATCAATATGGTCGATGCTTAAGAATGAAACTTCGAGACGGATTACTATTTACTCATCTGGATAGCCAGATTGGTAGCCTAAATTTCGAGATTAATTATTTCCAATCTCTCTGCTGATTCTCCGTACCCTGCCTGCTTGATAATTTCACCTTTTTGATCCACTACTAATGAGCAACCAATGCACTTCTTACCCTTCCATGGACCATCGGTTATCCAACCGACATTACTGACTCCTATAACTGCTACCTGATAGTCTAAGGCTAATCGGGTATAAGCATCTATCCACAGTTGTCCATATGGATCTTGCTGATTGTTATGATTAGCATCGACTGCCCAGGCACAGGGAGATAAGATCAATTGTGCTCCCATCCCGGCTAGTGCTTGTCCGTAGAAAGCAGTCTGAGGGAAATTATCGGCACAAATATTGAGACCTGTTATTCCCCAAGGTGTTTCAACTACGCCTAGGTGATCACCTGTACTATACAGATCTTGGGCAATATCTAAAATGTTGATTTTTCTGTGTTTGAGCAAGATCTGCCCATCTGAATCTATCAGAATAGCAGCATTATAAATTCGGTTGTTATCCCTTTCGGTGATACCGGCAACTACATAAATTTTATTGTCGATGGCTGCTTGACACAAAATTTCGCTAGTCGATCCGGGTATCGGTTTGGCTAAATCTATAGCACTGGTATGAGTCCATCCGGTATCTAGACATTCAGGTAATACAATAAGGTCACACTGTTGTTGGGCGGCGTTCTTGATGAATTGAGCTGAGAGATTCAAATTTTTGTCAATTTCACCACCTAATACCGTCATTTGTCCCATTCCCACGCGAATCATTGTTTCATTCCCCTTCTATCAGGTTGATAATTGATTATCACTTAATTAAGAACAATCGTATTCAATATTCATTAACTCGACTTTCATTTTAGTAAATAAATTGACTCTCTTTTTATCCACATCAGATAACAGAATTTCATTAGAATTCGATCCGAGAAAATCCTCAGATGAAGAAACTAAATATCAATTGTATCAAGGATACTTTAAGAACTGAATTCGAAAAGCCTAAACGACATGTCCAAGACTATTATCTAGGCACTAACCGATATAATTCGTCTCGTTAGAACGGACTATTTACTCTTCATCTTTCCAGTAATCATTGGTAAAACCGGATTGAACTTTGGTTAGACCTTCTTTTTGTCCCTTTGCTAACGTTCCTGCAAACCAAACTTTATCACTGTCAGGGTAATAACCTAGTTCGAATGGAGTATTGTTGGCTATTACCAAGTAGGTTAGATCATTCGAGCTGTCATTAATAATCTGATGAGGATCCCCTGGAGGAAAAATAAAACAGTCATTGGCTTCAATTTTCTCATAACCTGTTTCCGTTCTGACTGTTCCATCTCCACTTAAAATGAAATAGAGTTCCCACCAGGTTGCATGTTGATGATACGGGAAATTCTTTTTTCCTGATGGTAGGATAACGTGTTCAATTTCAAAAGCAGGCTCTCTTTCTTTTTTGTCTTTTTGAATCAGATGACGTGAAATATCTCGCCTTTGTAGTTGATATGTCCCTTTAGGAGAAGAAAAAGTATCAGTCCCCACCTCTGCCAAGTTAACTTTCAACATAGATGACCTCTCGATTTTTTTCTGCAATGAAAGTGAATTTAACAAAAAATTTCATAATAGAACTCTTTTTCGTTACAAAAATTACCTTGTAATAAAAAATTAGATATACGTAATTCATCTTATCACAGTTAAAATTTTTTGGGTGTCAATTAGGGATTTAGTTCTATAAAAGTCATTATCAGACGTTTTAGTATTCCCTTATCGACCACATTCCCTAACGTCACTTATAATTTATAATAGTGAATATTTATTAGGGCACCAAATGCAGTGAACTTATATTTACAATTTTCATTAAATAGACAATTACCACAATGTAGGTTTTATGAAACAAATAAACTGGGATCAATGGCAATATGAAAGAAACTAAATTAACAGATAAGTTTTGAAGCCAGTTTGATTTTCTCCTCTTTAAAGATCACTTTAAGAAATCAAAAAGACTAAGATCGCTGACGAAATAGAGTATTGTTAAAGCTATTGTAAAATAGGCAATTAAAAGTGAAACCCAACCTTTTTTCTTTTTAAATAAATCTTTTTTTAAGTCTAGAGTTTCCAATTCCAAGCGTTAGAAAATACCGTTGGTTAACTCTGAATATAACTGTTTCAGAAAACATTAGAAAGTCTAGTACATAATTTAGTCCTGTCCCCATACTTGGTATCTCATATTGAATGAGTTCAATGTTTTGTAATATGGAAATACCGTAGATAATGAATAAAACCCATTAGTGTCTGGTGTAATTTAATCTAAATTCTATGATGATTTTTTCTTTGTTAGTTTTACTGAGTTTTGATCCATTAATCGGGACAATGCTCGACAGGGTCTAAGATAGAAATAGTTAATCAATTCGGAATGGCTAATGTTTGTTAATCGTTTCCTATAACTGGTAATTATTAGACATTATTTATTTCAGTCTCAAATTAAGATACAACGTAATAGTCCGATATTGACTAGATATTTGGCTTTTATACTTCCTACTACAATAGACAACAAAATTCAAACTACCAGTTTCCTCAGATCTTCGATTCGATTAGCAGGGTTTCTTTGGCTGACTGAGAATTTAGAGCTATATCTTGATTAGTCGTGGCTTTACAAGCTCAATTGGCTTTGTTATATTGTGGCTCAACTGGGATCAGCTATTAGCTGAATAGATATCACTCAACACTAACCAGAAACTAAAATGAACTGGATCCGCTTTTTGTCATTGATGTGGTTGTTGGTGACGTTGAGTCAAGCCCAAGGCTGCAACAATCCGTCAGAAGTAAGCAATGTGATGGTTGAGTGGGTAGATGAATTAAGGAGTTTTAGGAAATAATATGGGGTTATCCAATTGGCAAAAAGTTTGTGATGGGGTGTTCCTGTTTCAAGATAGTTGCTGTGTGTATGCAGTTCAAGGACCTAAGGGAACAGTCCTAATTAATGCCGGAACGGGTTTAGTTGCAGACTATCTCGATGAAGTTTTTCAAAATGGATCGCTGACTGTTCTCCTCACCCACCACTTCAGGGATCATACTGATGGCGCTATTCGTCTTCGAAATGCAGGTGCCAAAATCTTGGCGCCGTATTGGGAGCAGGAATATCTGACAGATCCTGAGCAGCATTTTCGGGAACGACAGATCTGGAATTCCTATGATAATCGATGGGATCGCTTTGCGCCTGTGCGTCCAATTCCAGTCTCAAATTGGATGATGGATTATGAAAATCGGGAGATTGCTGGTCTAAAATGGGAAGTGGTTCCCACACCAGGCTGTACTAACGGAGCTAGTAGCTACGTGGTTGATTTCAATGGTCTCCATCTAGCTTTTGTTGGAGAGTTGATTTGTGGACTGGGTTATACATCGCGTTTAGCACCACTCCAGTACAATTACAACGATTTTACTGGTGCGGTAAACTTGTGGAAAAGCTGCTATAGACTGATGGAAAACAAGTTAGATATGTTGCTACCTAGCTTAGGTCAACCAATTGATCGTCCTGGGCAAGCCATCCAACTTTTGAGGCAGAATCTGAAATTAATCGGTGGTATTTCCCCTGGCTTTGTCGAACAATTAAATGATCCAGATGATGACGACATTGAAGAAATTCTACCGCATCTTTACCGTTCAAAATATAGTAGTGCAGAGACCAACTTTGTAATTAGTGACAGTGGTAAAGTGATGGCCATCGATTATGGATACAATACATCCGCCTATCAGTCCCCAGGCAAACAACATCTATCAAATCGGCGACCGTTTTTGCATGGTATCAAGGGATTAAAGAAAAAACTTGGCATTGATCAAATTGATACTATTCTGGTATCGCATTTTCACGACGATCATGTTAATGGTATACCCATGTTGCAACGTGTTTTTGGGACCGAAGTCTGGGCTGGCGATCATTTCTCAGATATTTTGGAAAACCCAACTCACTATGATCGTCCTTGTCTATGGCATGAACCGATTTCGGTCAGTCGCCATCTTCCCAATGAAGATGTTACTTACTGGGAAAATATCCCGATACGACTGTATCCGATGTCAGGTCATACAAGATTTTCGACCTTGATTTGTCTTGAAGTAGATGGGAAAAGGGTTGTCCATACCGGCGATCAAATTTTCTTCAGTACTTCAAGCGGTTTGCCTTTTGACAAAGATGCACAGCCGTTTACTAATCACGTTTATAAGAATGGCCTAGATCTCGGTTGCTATAAGCAGACATTGAAATTGCTTCGTGACTTTCAACCCGACTGGGTCTTGACCGGACATACTAAACCATACCAAACTAGCCCAGAATGGTATCAGGTCATTGAAAAAGGTGCCAATGCATTTGACGAAGTCCACTTACACCTGATGTCATTGGGCGATGATGATGTTCATTTTGGTGCCGAATCTCAAGGGGGGAAAATGAGGCCCTACCGATTACACCTTCCGGATGGGGGAGAAGCCAAGTTTAAGGGGTGGATTTTAAATCCTTTCTCGATTGACCAAAAAGCTGTAATCAAGTTAGTTGGGCCGGATGATTGGAAAAGCCAAGTGATTGAGATTGAATTAAGACCGCGAGAACAAAAAGAGATACAAATCTCCATCTTGCCTCCAGATGAGAGCTGTTGTAGGCGTCAGCCTATTGGACTAGATCTAACCGTTGGAGAACGGCCTTTTGGTCAGGTTGCTGAGGCTTTAGTCAGTGTTGGTGTGCCAAGATTCTAATCAGACCTGAATTTGTTATCTGCATTTTAGTTCTGCCCAAAGAGATAATCGTTTTTTGTTCGATTCAATGGATAATCTGATTTCCAATGGGAAACCTGCATCCTGCCACCCCCAAATTCCACCCTTGAGAACTTGGAGCAACTGTGGTTGAAAACCGAAATCATGAGCTAATAATATTTGTGTCGCACGGACACTAGAGTTCTCAGCTGGTCATCCACAATAAAAGATAATGAGTTTGTCTTTTGGCAGCTCATTATGACGATTAACTAGGTCGTCTTCCGGCAGAGATATAGCACTGGGCAAATGCATTTTCTCGTACCATTGTCGAGTTCGTACATCGACAACCAGAACATCTGCCTTTTTATCTATCATGTCTTTCAGTTCTTGAACTGTTATTCGCTTAGGTTGGCCTAAAGCAACAGAAGTTATTACCAGAAGAATGATTAGTAGTAAGAATGACTTTTTAGCCAAACTCCATTTAACTAAATACCTCTGCGGATGTACATTCGTCATTTTTGCCTTTTGTATAAATACTTGTTTCATAATTATCACCTAAGATATTTATTGTCAGGGAATGAATTTTATCCTATCACAAAATATTTTTGAAAAAATAACCTAGTAGGAGAGGTTAGGATCAATGCTGATCTTTTCCAGTTTTCAATCGATTGGAGAAGAAAGAAAACACTGGTAAAAGATAGATCGTGGATTCTTCTTAGTTTTAGCAGATAGTGTTCTCCAATCATATAAAGTTTTAATTAACGATTGAGTCTCGGTAAAATTAAAGTCTCTTTATTACATTTAACTTTGATTACTTTCTTGATTGTTCGCAACAAGTATCTCAAATTAAGCCCGACGATAATTTTTCAAAAAAAGGAGAATTAAGTCAGAAATACTAGTGCTGAGAAGCGCAACCGCTGTTCTTATTACACAAAAAACAAAATCATTAGAGCTAATATCCAGATACTTGAGTTCGGAAGAAGGAAACCACACCCAAAGGAAAAAATCACCTGTCCATTACCCGACCAACACGCAGAAGGTATAACAATTTAAGAATATAAAAAGTACCTAGAATGACAGTAGCAAAACACTTCACAAGAAGACATAGGCAGAGTGCTTGGTAGCTTTCGCACCCTGCCTTGTTTTTTGGCCCTTCACCCTAGAAGGGTCTAAAATGTATAGTCCAAGTTTTGTTTTTTCAAGTAAATAGGATTATTTGGAATAATTCAATTTACTTTAGCTACTTAGAGGTGAATGACTAGTACTAGAAAAGTAATCCGCAACTGGATCAATAAAACTAAAAAGAATAATTTCACGAAATTCTAAGGCAGACAAAGACTTAATCATGTCAAGACAAAAGATTGAAAATGAATAAACTAAAAGCAAAAAAGTAATCTTTTGAAGCGGTTGTAGTCTATATTCAAGAGTAAAATCTAATGCTAATTTGGTTAATTCGATGCTAGGGAGTAGTAATTCTTTTAATTTTTTTCTTAGAGATACTAAGTTTGGCTATTATCATTAATGCGAAAAGCATAAAGCTTAGCCCGATTGAAGATAAACCGTAACCGTAATGGTTTCTTGGCATTAGCCAGAGTGCCGGACTTCCACCGAATAGGATGTCGAATGCGATCACTGGTTAATGGAGTACAGTCTTTAATTGAAAATCCAGGTTGAACTTGTCCATCGCTTGACAACACCTCAACCCATACCATTCCATCTGTGGCATCTGCATTGATCTCAAGTTCGCCATCAGGAATATATAGCGGAACGGTTTCGACTACTCCATCATCTAGATTCGCGTCTAGCGACGCAAAGCCATCCAACCGCCATGTCACGCGACTAATAGCTTTGTATCTTTCTTTGAGCGCTAGGCCATGGGTATGGCGAGCACCGGTGTAGTACCAGTGAATTTCATCGGTCTCGATGATTGGTTGGGTTAACGTTCCCATTATCATACCTCCGTCGAATTCCCCGATTTCTCCACGTGACAACACAGGAGTTTGTACTGCATCCGGGTAGTTCCAGTTAAAGCCGTCTCGGCTACAAATCAAGTGAGCATCAATCGGTCCATCAACCGGCATTTCATCTTTAGGCGCCCCCGGTCCTGTGACATACAAGAGCCCAGCGATCCCAATATGAATATTATGATACCGAAAACCAGACATATTATGGACTTCTGCCCGAACCGCGCCGTATTTCTCTGTCCCAATCACATCGTCTTTCGGACTTGCGCCGAACATAGGTTGAAGGGTATTCCACGGTCCTGATAAGTGTGGACTCTGAGTGTAGTAAATCATTCTTCGGTTGTCTTTGTCAGTCCCACGCATTAAGGCATATGCTCGGAAGATGTTCTCTCTTTCGTCATATACCACATTGAAACACCCTTCGTTGTCTCGCTCTGCCACTGGTTGCAGGTGCGCGGAATCATCCCAGTGGATGCCATCTGGCGAAGTGAGAAGGAAGATGTTGCGATACCGCCGACAGAAACCAATGGCTTTGTAACGTGCCTGGGGGGCAGATTCATCTTCGTCTCGAAAGACACTCGCGCCGTGTAGGTCCCAGACGATGTTGTTATTGCCACTTCCATTGAACTTGAAAATACCAAGGTTCGGTTTTTCTCACTTTATGCCGTCATTGCTCTCGGCATAGCAAATTAGGTCCCCGCGATCATTTTCGACGAACTTTCTTCCGTGAGCATCGTGCGTTTGGCTCAAAAAGGTCGAAGGATTTCGGCTAGATCGTGGAATATAAAGGCCTGGTACGGTGTGGGCCTTAAAGCGCCAGTGGGGTCCCATCCTGCACATGTACCACATACGATACTTGCCCATTGCTCGATCATACATGGTTGTTCCATAAACATGGACACGTTTGGATTGTGCTTCTCCACCGTATTCCCACGGCTTGTCTGGATCTGGATAAAGCACAGGTGTTTCGTGCTTTATTCCCGCATGTATTGTGCGAGTGACACCACGTTTGGACTTAATCAGCACGTCATCAACAAACAACTCTGTACCAAAATCGAGTGTG
>MDTE01194457.1_pt1 | contig 13876 bp, 14 predicted proteins | sample 811231 | NCBI WGS metagenome assembly MDTE01 (sample SAMN05326651, study PRJNA326480) | marine metagenome | isolation source: seawater | place: Indian Ocean: Red Sea | collected 2010
TATTTTGAGTTTTATTTCTTCAATAATATTTATGATGTTTAAAACTAATTATATAAAATTAAAAATTATTCCTTTTATATTTTTAATAATTGGGTTTTTTTACAATTTATCAGGCTTAATTATAAGAATGACTATTTTAAATAGACCCCCTGTTTCTACTTTATATGAATCTATTATCTTTGTTGCTTTTATTGCAGTTTTATTAGCAATTATTCTAGAGATTTTCAAGAGAGATAATTTAAGTGTACTTATTGGTGCTGTATCAGGAATTATCTTGCATTATATTTCCTTTGGATATGCCGCTGATGGTGATACTTTTGGAGTATTGGTTGCTGTTTTAAATAGTAATTTTTGGTTAGCAACCCATGTTACTACAATTACCACTGGATATGGCACAACTATTATAGCAAGTTTAATTGGTCATTTTTATTTATTAAAAGCTGTGTTACAACCTTCTCAAACAAAAGAATTAAAATCCATATTTAATATTATGATGGCCACTACGTTTATAGCATTATTTTTTACAATGTTTGGTACTATTCTTGGAGGCATTTGGGGGGATCAATCCTGGGGAAGATTTTGGGGATGGGATCCCAAAGAAAATGGAGCTTTATTAATTGTGATGTGGCTTTTAATGCTATTACATCTCAAAATATCTGGGTGGGTTAAAGGGCCTGGTTATGCATTAGGATTAGTATTTTCAAATATTACAGTTGCACTGGCATGGTTTGGGGTAAATCTTTTAAGTGTAGGTTTACATAATTATGGTTTTACAGAAGGTGCAGCATTTAATTTATTGTTATTTGTGCTTTTTGAATTATTATTTGGTAGCGTACTTTATCTAAAGGTAAAATTTAATTATAACATATAAATAAAGTAATGAACGATATGTATAATAATTTATTTAAAATCTACTAATTCAACTTCAAAAACCAGTGTAGCATTAGGTGGAATAACTCCTCCAGCACCTCTTTCTCCATAACCTAATTCAGGAGGAATAATTAAAGTTCTTTTACTTCCCTTTTTCATATTTAGCAATCCTTCTTCCCAACCCTTAATAACTCTATTTTCACCTAAGGTAAAATTAAAAGGTCTACCTCTATCATGTGAGCTATCAAATTTTGTTCCATCAGATAAAAAGCCTGAGTAATGTACTATTACTGTATTGCCAACTTTTGTTAATTCTCCTTCACCATCAATATGTTGTAGATATCTTAAACCTGAGTCCAAATTAACTTCTTCAGTTGGTATAGAAAAATCAGTATCAACAAAAGGTTTTTGGATATCAAATAACTCTACCTCAAAAACTAAAGTAGAGTTTGGAGGGATGTTGCCCATATTTCTATCACCGTATGCTAATTCTGGTGGAATTGTAAATTTAAATTTTGATCCAATTGGCATCAATTGCAAACCCTCAGTCCAACCCTTAATCACTTGATTTAAACCAAATGTAATTGTTTGACCTCTATCAACTGATGAATCAAAGATTGTACCATCTAATAGAGTTCCGTGATAATGTACTTCTACCCTATCTGTTGCTTCTGGTTTTTCTCCGTCACCCATTTTGATTATTTCATATTTCAAACCACTTGCAGTAACAAATTCTTTTTGATTTTTATTTTGAGGATTATTGGCCATTTTTGCTGTTCCCTTTTTATTTTTCATTTTCTCTGCTCCAGTTCTATCAAAAGACAGATAGATAGTACTACTGGCTAAAATTATTATTGTAATTAATATTGTATATTTTTTCATGAAAGTATTTCCTCTATTAGTAGAACTATGTCTAATACATTAATTCCGTTATCATTATTTAAATCGCCCAGTTCAATCTGTTCTTCATTTAAATCTATTAGATTTAATATATAGTTCATTAGAAAAACTATATCTAAAACATTTATAATTGAATCCTGATTTACATCACCCATAGAATATTCTAAAGGAAAATAACATCGTTGTACTAGAGATTCATCCACAATAAATGGATTTGGATAATCTTGATACTCTGCTATTTTAAATGTTCTTGTAATTTCAGTTGATGTGATAGGATCTAATTGATGCCAATCGTACAAGATATCTTTCTGAATATCAAAAAAATTGTCATCTGCTACATCTGAATACATAGTATAAAAATAAAATATTGTTCTAGCTATATCACCTTTTTTATCTTCTCTTGGTTCAAATAGGGTGCTATAGCTTTCTGAATATTGATCAATATTTTGAGATGGAGGATTAGTTAAATCATATTCTAACCAATACCAATGATTTGTTTGTGGATCATTTATTTCTCCAAATGGATTATTTCCTCTTGATGAATTTATATTTTGTTTAGCAGGCCTTATATGATGCATATCAGACTTCATAGGTTCTGAGCCCTCATATAAACTTTGTGGCCACACATGTTCACAATTAAGTGTTCCATCATTATTAATAAAAGTTCTTACATAGTCACATTGCGAAGGGGAAGATGAACACTCTGGTACATTATTCACACTTAATTGAGAATATATACCTTTCACAGTTCCATTATTATTATCTACATTTCCATACATTGCATTACGTGCGTCATTGTAGCCTAGTGTATTAGATGTTTTATAATTGTTAATTACATAATCAATTAATTCATTTCCTGATAGGCCTTCTCCAATGACCTCCTGATTCAAACATATTGAAAATATTGTTAATAATAATATTTTTTTCATTTTTTAAATTCCTAAGGCTAACCCAATATCTAATCCAGGGAAACTTTCCTTAATACTATTATCATCATCATTTAGTATAATAGTATATTTAGCATTTGCAAAAATATTTAGAGTGAATATTTTTCCCTGAATACCTGTTTGAACATGAATCCCATTTGATTCAATACCATGATTCTCTAATGCATCTATTAATTGACTGCTATCTATTGATCCATTAAACGCATTATAAATATTATCTAAGTCATTCATATCTGTGATATCTTTTAATAATGCAATCGAAGGAAACACTGTATTATGATAATTTATTCCTCCTCCTATATATAATGCTGCTTTTGCCAGCATTGGAATAGATAAGCCTATTATTTCTTTTCTAATAGTAAAATAATCTGATATGCGTAATACAGCTGATTCAAAATCTGTTGTTTCAAATTCATAATCACTACCTAATCCGGCACCTAATTGTAGATATGAATCTAAAGCAGTATATTTTATTTCTCTATTATACTGAATAGCTAAATCATATGGCAATGCATCAAAATATATAAACGGACTAAAACCTAATTCTATAGCATTTTCAATTGAGCATGACTCTAAACGCAAATCTGTTGCACCATTTTGTTCATAATCTTCTCTACAAGTAGTCATACCATATGTTGATAAACCTGATACGCCAAAACCACCCAAGGACCATGCACAAGTCACTAATAATATTAAGATTAATAATTTATTTTTTCTAAAAATCATGATGACCTCTATTTTATTATATCAAATAATCCTTTATATTTACAATTGTAATATAATGACTTTCAGCATTCTTAATATATGATTTTCGACACAGAAAAAATTTTTAAAGATTATCCTTGGTTAAAAAAGAGAAAACTTCCAATGATTATATCTGCTAATTATGATGGTTTAATTTGCGCATCTTTTTTACATCATCATTTAGATTGGGATTTAGTTGGATATTATAATCATGAATCTTTATGGATTTCTGATTATGCAATACAACAAAAAAAGAATATTATTTGGGTTGATTTAAATATTTTACCTAAACAGGGTAAGGCTATTGGAGGACATATTGTATCTGTAGATGGCTTTATTCCTAAGGGATTTGAAACATCTTGCAACCCTAATAATTTGAATCAATTAACTTCTAATAATTTTAATTCTAAATTTCCTTTTTCTACTTTAATTTTTTTGATTTGGTTATATCGTATTAATTATCCAAGGAATAAAATGGCAAAATTATTAATTCTAAATAGTGATGCTACCTGGCTTAAATGGCAACGATACAATCAAAATTGTTTAGAATGGATATTAAAATTGCCAGATTTTAATTGGGAAGAATTATTTAAAGAAGTAGACTCAAAAGCTTTTGATCAACAGATTAATCAATTATTATATCCAGAGCTTTTATCATTTAGTTCATTAAAAGTATTTGGTAAATTGACAAGCAAATTTTTAAATATTAAGAATCGAGAATTTTTAGTTAATCCTGATTGGGATGAAAATTTAGTTCTTAATTTTTTTCAGTTAATCAGTAAATATTTATTATGGTCTTGTCCAGACTTACCTCAAATTTCAAGAAGAATTGATGGAATAAAGCAAAAATGTGCATTATCTGATGTCAAAAAAATAGGATTAGACCATATGATTGATCAACATAATATTTTTTCTTATGCCATAACAAGTCCTCGTACTTTTAGCTATACAACTTTTGGTTCAAATAAAAAACAAGTGATAGATGCTAAGTCTTAATCAATTAACAAAAAAATATGGACGCCCAAACCTTCTAATTGATTCATCTTCAGAAGATGCAAAGCGATATGCAGTGTGGGGTTTTGAAGAAATATTTGAAATAAATATTGAAGGCTCTTTTTTAAACAATCAATTTCTTAATGGTAACCCTTTTGAATTATTACAAAAATTTATTAATGATTCAAAAAAGACAGAAAGAGAAATTGCTTGCTTAGGTTTTTTATCATATGAGTTTAAAAATTTAATTTATAATCATATATCGTTTAATAACAAAGGACACAATGATTTCCCTTTATTATGGTTTTGTGTTCCAAAATTTATTAAGCCATATTCGTTACAATATGATGATGATGATTCTGACGAATCCTTGAAAATGGTTCAAGATATTATACCTTTAAAACAATATGCACAGAAAATTGATTTGATTAAATCTCATCTTAAGAAAGGGAATGTTTATCAAGTTAATTTTACTTCTAAAAAAGAAATAAAATCAACATTTAAGCATTCCTTTGATTTATATAATAGATTTAGATCGAAAATAAAGCCTAAAGAAGGATTTTTTCTACATACCGATAAATTTGATATTTTATCCTTTTCACCAGAGTTATTTATAAAAATTAATGATGGAAAAATTGAAACCATGCCTATTAAAGGAACTCGTCCAAGATCTAGTAATTATAATAAGGACCTTATGTTAAAAAATGAATTAATTAATAGTGAAAAAGATAAGGCTGAACATTTGATGATTGTAGATTTATTAAGAAATGATTTAGGCAAAATTTGTAAAACAGATAGTGTTAAGGTTAAAAATTTATATGATATTCAATCCTTTAAAACGGTGCATCATATGGTAACAAAAGTATGTGGCACAATTAAAAATACAGTATCAGAAACAGATATTATAAAGGCCATGTTTCCTGGAGGCTCTATTACTGGAGCACCAAAAGAGAGCGCTATGAAGATTATTGATGAATTAGAAGTTAATAATCGTGATATTTATACAGGTTCAGCTGGTTATATTGCCAGTAATGGAGATATGTATTTTAATATTTGTATTAGAACTTTATTAAAATTATATCATACTTATGAATATGGTGTAGGCGGTGGTATTGTATGGGATTCAAATGTTACAGATGAATGGAATGAAGCACATCAAAAGAGTAAAATTTTAGGATTATCATGATATCATATTATCAGGGAAAATTTCTCAACCATAATGACATCTCAATTAATGAAAATATATTTCGTGGGTTAGGGGCATTTGAAACTATAAAATTTATAGATAGGAAAATGATTTTCTTTGATGAGCATATAGATAGATTATTTTCAAATAACCATTTTTTCAATTTCGGTAAAATCACTAAAAACAGCATTTATGATATGGCTATTCAAACTATTGAAAAAAATAATTTAGCTGAAGGCTTAATTAAAATTATTGTTATTCCTACGGATGAAGATTTTAAGGATATAGAGTATTATATTTTTATTAGGGATTTACCAAAAATAAATAATAATTTTTCTAGAATTAAATTTTATTCTGAATCTAATTATCCTTTATTAAGGTTTAAGCCTGCTTTCAAATCATTGTTTTATATGGGGAATATGCTAGCCATTAGAGATGCTCAAAATGAGGGTGTATTTGAACCTATATTTTATAATGAGGATAATATTATTACCGAAGGTGCAATACGTAACATTTTTTTTATTAAAAACAACATCATATATACTCCAAATTTAAATTTAGGTATTTTAGATGGTGTAACTAGAGATAAAGTATTACAATTAGGAGTAAAGTTTGAATATCAAATATTAGAATCAGCAATTAATTATGATGATATCAATCAAATGGATGAAGCCTTTTTAACATCTACAGCTATTGGAATTATGCCTTGCTATTGGGATGGTTGGAGTTCTAATTATGCTATTACATTGAAATTAAAAAAGCATTATAATCAAATGATAAAAATAAAGTAAATTTAGATATGGATATCAAATCAATTTTTGACGAAAAATTAAACTCAATTTCAAAAGAATTATTACATGATAAAATAAAGAATGATTTTATTGGTTTGAATACTGAGTATACAGTAGTCTCTGGAAAATCAATTAAAAGAACGTATTTAGATTCTACTGCTTCCACATTAATGATGGGACCAGCATATCGAGTTGCTTCTGAATTTTTAAAACATTATTCAAATACGCACTCATTAATGCATTTTAGTGCTAAAATTGCTACCAAAACATATAATTGGATTCATCAAAGAATGCTAGAATTTGTAGGTGCAGATCCTGATGAATATACTTGTTTTTTTTCAGGCTCTGGTACTACGTCTGGAATGAATAGAATTGCTAGAACATTAAATCAATACAGGCCAACAAAGGATATGGTATTGGTATCTATTATGGAGCATCATTCTAATGATTTGCCTCATCGTAAGCATGGAGGCAAGGTCATGCATATTCCAGTTGATACACATGAATCTAAAATGGGCTGTATTGATATGAATTTATTAGAAAATTATCTTAAAGAATTTTCTGATCGAGTCAATTATGTTTCTGTAACAGGGATCAGTAATGTAACTGGAATTATTAACCCTATCAATGAAGTTGCAGAACTCGCACATAAATATGGTGCATATATTATTGTTGATGCAGCTCAATTAGCTGCACATGTACCAATTAAAATGAGTGGATTTGATAATCCTCAAAAAAATATTGATGCGTTAGTTTTCTCAGGCCACAAAACATATGCTCCTGGATCTCCAGGTGTAGTCATTGCAAGGAAATCATTTTTATCAGCTATTGAACCTGATGAAGTTGGCGGAGGAATGGTTGATAGAGTATTTCCTGATAATTATTATGTAACTAAACAATTCCCAGATCGTGAAGAAGCTGGCACACCCAATATTTTGGGAGCTATCACATTAGGTGCAGCTATACATGTATTAGGACATATTGGTATGGATACGGTATTAAAAGAAGATATGGAATTAACTAATTATGCAATTGATAAAATGTTAAATATAGAAGGAGTTGTTATTTATGGAGAAAATTGTACCATTAAATGTCCTCGTGCAGGTACAATTTCATTTAATGTTAGGTCGATGGACCATGGTCTTGTGGCAGCAGTTTTAAATGATTATTTTAATATTGCAGTTAGAAATGAGTGTTTTTGCGCTCACCCTTACGTAGAAAAAATGTTAGAAATGACTCACGATTCACAAATCAAAGAAGCCAAAGAGAGACTAAGTCAATCTCCTTGGCATATTGAACCATGGATGGGGATGGTTAGAGCTAGCTTTGGTATATATAATACTACGGCAGATATTGATTATTTTATTGAAGCCTTAATAGAAATATCAATGAATAAAGAATTTTATAAAACCCAATATGATGCCATAGGTAATGGTGATTATAAGCATAAAACATTTCATTTTTCCAGCACAGAATATTTCAAATTAAGTGATTCCATTGCTAATGAGTTATCAGACTTAACTTCTAAATGAATGATATAAAAAAAAAGATTAATAGGTTATGTGAAACTATTAATAATCATAATATTCAGTATTATGCACATGATAATCCTTTAATTTCTGATTATGAATATGATTTATTATTTAAAGAATTAGAAGCTTTAGAAAAAAAATATCCTAATTTAATTCCTATAAATTCTCCTACAACGAGAGTTGGATCAAAACCACTTTCAAAATTTAACCAAATAGAACATAGGATTCCTTTGTTATCTTTATCAAATGCAATGAATATAGATGACCTCAAATTATTTCATACTCAAATGAACAAGGGTTTGGGTGATAATGATTTTGAATATGTAGGGGAACCTAAATTAGATGGCTTAGCCGTAGAATTAATATATGAAGATGGTTATTTTATTAAAGGTTCAACTAGGGGTGATGGCTATGTTGGTGAAGATATTACAGAAAATTTAAAAACTATTAAAAGTATTCCCTTATCTATTAAATCTAAAAATAACCCTCCAAAAATTTTAGAAATTCGTGGTGAGGTTTTTATTAATCATGATAATTTTTCTCAATTAAATAAACAAAGATTAAATAAAGGACAACCACTTTTTGCTAACCCAAGAAATTGTGCTGCTGGGAGTTTACGTCAGCTTGATTCATCAGTAACAGCTAATAGACCTTTACAGATTTATTGCTATGGTCTTGGATATATTGATGGTTTAGATATTAATTCTCAAATTGAGTTTTTAGAATTGTTGCCAAAATGGGGATTTCCTGTTAATCCTGAAATTCAAATTGGGAAAGGTTTTAATTTTTTGAATAAATATTACAATCATATTGAATCAATGAGGCCCAATTTAAAATATGATATTGATGGAGTTGTTTTTAAAATTAATTCATATAAGTTACAAAAATTATTAGGCACAAGAAGTCGTTCTCCAAGATGGGCGATTGCAGCCAAGTTAAAACCTACCCAGTCAACAACTATTATTAATGATATTATTGCTAGTGTTGGTAGAACTGGTGCTATTACTCCAGTGGCACAATTAAAGCCGGTTAATGTTGGCGGAGTAATAGTTTCTAATGCAACGCTTCATAATCAAGATGAAATTGACAAGAAAGATATACACATAGGTGACACTGTTATTATACAAAGGGCAGGAGATGTTATTCCAGAAATTGTAAAGGTTGTTTTAGAAAAAAGATCAAATTTTAGCAATAAATATATCATGCCTGATAATTGCCCTAGCTGTAATTCTCACATTAAAAAATCAGAAAATGAAGTTATAGCACGTTGCATAAATTTGAAATGTCCCGCACAACTTGAAGGCAGAATAGCTCATTTTGTATCTAAAAACTGCATGAATATCGATGGTCTTGGCAATAAAATTATTTTATCATTAATTAACAATAATTTGATTCAAAATATTTCTGATATATTTAATCTTAAAAAAGAAGATATTCAAAATTTAGATAGAATGGGAGAAAAGTCAGCATCCAATTTAATTGCATCGATTGAGCAATCAAAACATACTACAATGTCACGCTTTATTCATGCTCTTGGAATCAGAAATGTTGGAGAACATTTATCAAAAATTTTAGAAAATATATTTGATGCTGACTTTAATAAATTACAAAAATCAACCTATGAAGAATTAATTATTATTGATGAAATAGGTGATACCGTAGCAAAATCTATTATTCATTATTTTCAAGATTTAAATAATCAGTTGATTATTCAAAATTGTTTTAAATATGGAATTAGTTTTTCTCAATCAACTTACAAATCTTCTATATTTCAAGATAAAGTATTTGTTTTGACTGGTACTTTACCATCATTAAATAGAAATGAAGCAAAAAATATGATTATTGAAAATGGTGGAAAGATTACTTCCTCTATTAGTAAAAATACTCATTTTTTATTGTGTGGTGACAACCCTGGTTCAAAATATAATAAAGCATTAAATCTTAAAATTAAAATTATAGATGAAGAAAAATTTAAGGAGATGCTTAATGACTAATATTAAAGAAATTTCAGTACAATCATTAAATCAAAAAATTAGTAATAATGATAATTTTCAATTGATAGATGTTCGAGAATATCAAGAATTAGAAATATCAAAAATATCACAATCTATTCATATTCCTATGAATACGATTCCTGATAATATAGATCAAATTGATTTTTCCAATTCTGTAATCATTATGTGCAAATCTGGAGGGCGATCTGCACAAGTTTGTCAATATTTAATAGATCGAGGTTATTCAAATATTTATAATTTAAAAGGCGGAATTATAAGTTGGGCATTAGAAATTGATCCAAATATGGATACATATTAATGCCAGAACATTATTATGGTATTTTATTTGCAATATGTGCATCTATTTTATGGAGTATTACAGTTATAACAATCAAGCCTATTACTAATAATATATCTCCATTTTTAATTAATCCAATTAAAAATACAATTGGCTTTACCTTATTTTGTATTTTATTTTTAATTACTAATATTCCATTTTGGTATAATCACTTATATGGTTATGAATATATTATTATTTTAATTAGTGGCTCACTTGGAATGGTATTAGGTGATACTATTTTTATTTATGCATTAAATAAAATTGGAGCCAATAGAGTTGCGATAGTTGATGCCTTTTCTCCTTTAATTATATATGCGTATTCATTATTATTGTTACCAAATCAGTCATTATATATTTTTCAGATTATTGGCTTTATTATTACTATTGCTGGTTTATTAATTTTAACATATGAAAATGATTATGAAGATATTGACTATAAAGTAAAACGTTCAGGAATTGTCTTGGTGTTAATTGCAATGGCATGTACAGGTTTTGGTGTTGTATACTTAAAAACTGTTTTAAATAGAGTGCATCAATCAGGTATTGATGGAATAAAACTAAATTTATGGATTACAGCATTTCGATTAATGCCAGGAGTCATATTATCATGGATATTATTTTTATTCCAAAAAAATAAATACCAATTACTATTACCTTTGAAGAAAAAAAATAATTATATACCTCTTATTATTGCATCAATTATTGGTCCATTTTTTGCACTTGGATTTTGGATTTTAGGTTATGCCTTTATTTCTAAACCATCGATAGCTAGTATTATTAGCCAGACTTCTGTTATTTTTATTGTATTATTATCATGGTTATTTTTGAAAGAAAAATTAACTCAGCTAAGAATTTTATCTACGATTCTCGTATTTATGGGAGTTGTGCTTGTTGCAATTAATAATTAGGTTCAAATATGATTAATAATTTATTTCTATCTCAAATTCTTCTTCAATTTCTGCTGGACCAGTTAGCCATACATCATTCCAATCATCACTAAAAATTAACGATAATTTTCCACCAGGAACAGTGATTTTAATAGGTGAAATTATTTTATTTTTCGTATAGGCGTAGAATGCAGCTGCAACTGATCCTGATCCACATGACATCACCATATCTTCTATACCTTTTTCATATGTCCATATCTTAATATGATTTTTATTAATTAATTTCATAAAATTTACGTTTGTACCATCTGGATTAAATATTTGATGAAATCTAATTTTACGACCTTCAGATTTAATTAGATTATTATCTGGATTATGCTTTATTATAGTAACAAAATGTTTTGCACCAGAATCGATAAATTTTCCTTTGTATCCATTTGGTATTATTTCATTTGTTTTGAATAATGGTTTAATCATTGATAATGAAATTAAATCTTGATTTTTTATTTGTATTTTATGTGTTCCATCTCCTGTTAAAAAAATAATATTTTCCTCACATTTTTTTTGTTTCCACATAAACAAAGCCGCACATCGTGCACCATTTGCGCACATGGTTTCCCATGACCCATCATTATTGAAATAATCCATTTTATAATCATAATCTTTATGGTCTGATATTAATAATAAACCATCAGTATTAAATTGATGACATATTTTTTGTATATGTTGTTTTATTAATTTATGGTTATGATTATCATATACAATAATAAATGTATTGTTTGTTCCATGAGATTTAGTGATTTTTATTTTCATAACTAATCATAATTTATGATAAATTATGATTAGTTATGATACAAGATTATGAATATAGATAAATTATTTTCTTCAAGCTTTAAATTATTTAATGCTACTATCAGTTCTATTCTGCCTTTTATAGTATTGTATAGTATATTTTTTATTTTAGTAAATTATTTTTTTGGATTTTCTGCTAATTCTGAAAATTATTTGCTATTGTCACCTAATGTTAATGATTTAATTTCATTATTGATTACATATATTATTAATCTATTTTATTCTATCTTAATTATAGAATTCATATTTAGTAAAATGAATGCTCAAAAAATTACTTTTAATATAAATTACATCATTATTTCGGCATATCGTATCACTGGTTTATATTTTATTATTTTTATTCCAGCAATCATAATTAGTATGAGTCTTGTTCCAATTATTCCAATAGCTGACATATTATTATTAGCTATTCCAATTTTATATTTTATTACATTTTTTTCTCAATATTTAATTATTGAAAAGCAGTATAATATTATTGGGAGCATTATTATGAGCCATACTATTATTAAGGATAATTTGAGTAAAGTATTTATTTTAATATTTCTTAATATTATGTTTATAATGTTAATGCTTTATTTATCTATAATCATTGGACAATTTTTACCGATGGCTAACGCTATTTTATTAAATGTACAATTATATTTCATTTCTATTTTTAATATTCAATTTTATTATATAATAAATTCAAATCATCAAGTATTCCCTGATATTAATGAATAATATAAAAAATAAAATTAAAGATTTAATTTCAAAAAGAATTTCAATATTTAAAATAGAAATCATTGATGATTCGCATAAACATCATAATCATAAAAAAGATACTCAAGGAGGGCATTTTAGATTATTGCTTGTGTCCGATGATTTTAATAATATTAATCTTATTAAACGACATCAATTGATTTATGATATTTTAAGTACAATGATTAAAACTGACATTCATGCTTTATCAATGAAACTTTTAAGTGTAGAAGAGTATAAGAAGTAAATTATTATTTATCACACTTACTATAGCCACAATCCATACATGAATCACAACCATTTTCAGTTTTTAATGCTTTTGCACTACAATCTGGACAAATCTTAAACGCATTATTTTCATTATTTAATACTGAGGTTTCTATATTTGATGATGCAATTCCATCATTTACTTTGGTAAATGATTCTGGTTTTTCTAAAATATTAACATCATAGAAAAAACGTTCAATGACATCAGCTATCTCTGCATAAAAAGAGTGATAGTACTTACCTTCTTTAAATGAACCTCCATTAGGGTCAAAAATACCTTGTAATTCCTCTAAAATAAATAAGGGATTAGGCGAACGTCTAAAGATTGCTGAAATTAATCTTGTTAATACTACGTATTCTGGTGCTCTAGTTAAATCTTTTGAATTAATAAAAATTTCAATTGGTCTTATTTGATCTTCATGTTTAATGTAGCTCATGGTAACAAATACAGAATTTTTAATAAAAGCACTTTTTAATTTATACACTTTTGCATCAACTACATCAGGTCTAATACTTTTTGGATCTACCTTGTATGGGCTATTAATATTCTTTTCAACTACTTCTTTCACTTTAGCATTTGGAGATAATTTAAGCATTTTTAGTTTCCTTCATTTGTTGATGCTTTACCATGTGTGTTGTATTATTTTGATTTACATCATTATTATTCATATAGTGATATAATGTAGTTAATCTACCATCTTCGGTTTTTATTACATGGTCACCACTTACCATTATCTTTTCTCCATCATCATCTAGAATTTCAAATTTTTTATCTTTATAAGTTTGAAACTTTGTTAGTTGATTTTCAACACTTAAAATAGGAAATCTGCTACCA
>MDTE01145301.1_pt1 | contig 13875 bp, 16 predicted proteins | sample 811231 | NCBI WGS metagenome assembly MDTE01 (sample SAMN05326651, study PRJNA326480) | marine metagenome | isolation source: seawater | place: Indian Ocean: Red Sea | collected 2010
AGCCAGAGAAAATTAGAATAGAAAAAATAAACTAGTTTTCTTTCTTTGCAAAATGTTTTTCTAACAGATTCTTCTTTTCTTTCATACTAAACAGTTTTTCAGTGTGTTTAAATGCTTCATCATATGATTTTTCAAATAACATTGCTTGCATTAACATATGATTCTCTGGAATTACAATTCCAGTTTGATCATCTGAATACATGATTTGTATAGTGTCATCAATTGATGTAGTCATGTTTGCATGAATGTGTATCATGTTTGTATCCTTGAAACTAAAATTCATAGTGTTTGCATAATCTCGTACATCTTTTGTTCCTTTTGCAGTCCACAATACTGCAACACCAAACTCATTTTTGAATAATTGATGTATATCATTAGAAGACGGAGAATTTTTGTTAAATCTAATATCCATTATATGCAAATGCATTTGTCTTGTTGGAACTTTTATTGCACGAACAAATAATGGTGATTCTTTACCAAAATATGATTTAACATCTTCACCATGATGTGGACTTTGTGTAAATTCTATGGTGTCAGGAACAGATTTCTCAATCTGTTCAATATCAGCCCATCTTCTAATCAATGTAACATCGAATCGTTTGATAGAAGATCCAAATTTATCTCGTAACGGTTCAAGAATTCTACCCATTCCTGTAACATTACAACTTCCTTGCATTACATGTTTTTTCCCAGACACATCATTGTAATTTACACGTGAGTTAAACAACAAATCTGAAACTGCATTTTCACCATCAATAGTTTCCCCACCTTGATAAATTGATAAAATGTTTCGTGGCTCATAAAATAATTTCTTATTTTTGAATCCATTGCCACCAGGTGAGGCATCAATTACTAAATCTGACTCATCTAAGGCAGATTCTATGTTACCAGATATGTTGAAATCAGAAAAGGCATTTTGATTCTTTTCAGGCACAAAAACTTTGAATCCGTTTTCTACTGCCTCATTTACTTTGGAATCTGGTGAATATTTACCTACACCTACTACCTCAATCTCTGGGTCATCTTTGATAAATTGTGCAATTCTACTTCCTATAGAGCCATATCCATTAACAAAGACTTTCTTCATGCTAAGTCTAACATTTCCAGTCTTTTATAATTAACCAAAAGACTATAACAAGTAAAAATTTCAAAATCCTATGACTAAAGAAAACCCTGATGAAAAATTTTCATTTCAAATTGAGGGTAAAGATTACATAATTTCAGAAAAAAGTGAGTTACAAAAAAAAGATAAAGATAAAAAAATACATGCACCTTCGTTGGCAATTGGTGCAATCATATCAGGAATATGTATTGCTGTTATAGTTTTTGGAATTGATAATACTTCAACCCAACAACAAGAAATCATTGAACATGAATTGATTGAAAAAGAAACTACCCCTGCATCAATTACAATAGAAACATTTTTTGCTAATTCATCACCAATACTAGGTAATCCTAACGCACCAATTACATTAATTGAATTTGGAGATTACCAATGTCACTTTTGTAATGTGTATTTTGAAAATACAGAGCATATGATCATAGAAAATTTTGTTAATACAGGTAAAGTAAAAATCTTGTTTAAAGACTTTACAATAATTGGACCTGATTCTGTTTCTGCGGCACATATGGCACACTGTGCAAATGAGCAACAGAAATTTTGGGAATATCATGACATATTGTATGAAAATTGGGATGGAGAAAATAATGGATGGGCTTCAGAAGAAAATTTACTAAAATTTGCTAATCAAATTAATCTTAATGTAGAAAAAATGCAGCAGTGTCATACTGAAAAAAGATACCAATCAACTATTCAGTCTAGTAATGAAGACGCACAATTACTTCAACTTACAGGAACACCAGCATTTTATGTAATATCAAATAATGATATACAAAGGTTGATTGGTGCTCAACCATATGAAGTATTTGAAAAAGTTTTTGATTCTATGCTGGAAAATTAAAAGATCTACAGACTTTATTGCCTGATCGCGAATTAATTTCTCTATTAGCAAAGACATTTTTAGTCTAAAAACGTTATATACTCTCTGGGAAAGGCATAGCTATGGCAGCAGGAATTGATGATATTTCAGTATACATTCCAAAATTATACGTAGATGCTTCTGACTTTGCAGAAGCCAGGGGATTAGACCCTAAGAAACTGGTTAATGGATTAGGTATTGCAAAGATGGCGATTGTTGATGCAAATCAAGATCCTGCATGTTTAGCTGCAAACGCATGTTTGAAAATAATGCAAAAAAATAAACTTTCACCTGAAGATATTGGAAGGTTATATGTTGCAACAGAATCATCTTTGGATGAATCTAAAGCAATGAATTCATATGTTATTGGAATGCTGGAACAAATCTATGGTGCAGGTTCGTTTCAACACTGTGGTGGAATTGAATGTAAATTTGCATGTGTGAGTGGTTCATATGCATTATATGATAATTCAAATTGGATTCGTGCTGGTGAGTCAGAAGATAAGCATGCATTAGTAGTTGTTTCAGATATTGCAAAATATGATTTAGGCTCAAGTGGTGAAATGACTCAAGGTGGGGGTGCAATAGCAATGCTGCTAAATGATCAACCAAGACTCTTAGAATTTGATCCAAAAGTCACATCAACTTCAATTAAAAATGAATATGACTTCTATCGACCCTTTGGAAAAGAAACACCTGTTGTACATGGCCAATATTCTAACCTTCTTTACTTAATCCAAGTAAAGAATGCATTAGTTGATTACACTAAAAAGGCAATAAAAACAGGATTGATTGAACTATCTGAAGGAGAGAGTATGTTGGATCATATGAGCTACATCAATATGCACTTACCGTATAGTAATATGGGTAAAAAGGCATTAGCATATCTTGTTAGACATGAATGGAGAAACACACCTAAATGGAAAAAAATAATTGAGCAAGTTGGAATGGAAGAACCAGTTCCAAAAGATCCACGTGGAACCATTGAGTCAATTCTTGCAGATTCAGAATTTATGGCAAAAGATCACGAATTTACCAAACGTTTTGCAAATACCAACGAATACCAAGAAGTGTATGAAAATAAAGTTGCAAGTTCATTAATTGCTTCAAAGATGATTGGTAATCTCTATACAGCATCATTATACCTAGGATTTAGAAGTTGTCTTGAATTTGAATTCCAAAAAGGCATAGACCTAAACGGTAAAAGATTTGGGTTTGCATCATATGGAAGTGGAAGTAGTGCAATGGTCTTCAGCGGTGTTATACAATCTGAGTACAAAGATATTGTAAAAGATATGAATCTTGAAGCAGAAATAGGTGAAAGAAAGAAGCTTAGCCTAGAAGAATATGAGCAGTTACATGAAAACAAACTAACTCCAGATCAATCTCTACTTGACACAAAAAGCGAATTTGTTCTTGAATTTGTTGAAACAAAGTCCTCGGAAAGTAGAGGAGAAAGACGATATTCATTCACAGAATGATATTATGGAAGAAATTTCTCTAGTTAAGGAATTTCTATATAATGAAATAGAAAACATGGGAGAAGAAGAGATTCATACACTTTTAGAAAAAAATGAGTTTTCCAAATTTATTGAATATGTTTTTAAAAATACATTAAAAAAATTAGCAAGTGTTAACGAAAAAAATGATGATGAATTAATTGGATTAGCTGAGAGTATTTCACATTATATCCTAACTGAGATGTTAATTCCAAGTCAAAGAAAGATCATTTATAACAATATTGACATTGATATTGTGATACCAAATATAAAAAAACTAATCAATAAACCTAATGATGCAATTTTAATTTGTTTTGATAAAGAAAATGATGATAAAACATTTCAAAAAAAGATCAATCAGATAACAACAATTCAAAAAAACAATGAAAACATATGGATTATTTCAAAAAAAATGAATGATTTCCATAAAACATATCTATTAGATCATACTGGCAAGTCCTTTTCTAATTTATTTATAGACATAAAGAATTTTGTAATAAGTAAAAATCAAAATAGACTAAATATCTTCAAAACCTAACTTTGGAAGACTAGTATTTCGTTTGAATTCATCAAAATATCTTTGATATGAAAAATCATCAATTTTTTTAACTGATGCCAAAACAGATTTAGAAGTAAGTTGTTCAATTTGAGTTGTTAAATTCTCTAATGAATAACCTTCATGTGTAATTTGATTAATTATGAATCCAATAATTGGGATTCCCATTCGATTACATGTCTCATATGTCAGTAATGCATGATTAACAGTACCGGTTTTAGAGTTGGCAACTATTAGTGTATCCAAATTTAATTTTTTAATCAAATCAACAAGAAAAAAATTATTTAGAATTGGAGTAAGAATACCACCTATGCCTTCAACCAAGACAATTTCATGTTTTTGTGATAATTCATTAAAAGAATCATAAATTTTTGAAAGCTCAATGTCAACGCTAAGTTGTCTTGATGCATCAAATGGGGATGATGGTATATCAAAAAAATATGGGTTAATCAAATTAACTGAATCTTTTACATTTGAATATTCCATTAAAATTCTAACGTCATCAGATATACCATCGGAGTTTGTATCGACACCACTTGCAAATGGTTTCATAACGCCAACATCAATATCTTTTTCATGTAATAATCGTGCAATTGAGGCAGTAACACATGTTTTGCCTACATCCGTATCTGTACCAGTAATAAAGATAGATTTCATTTTAATTCTGTTGTAATTCCTTGAATTGTTTTTAGGGCACCATCTATTAAGAGGTTAAGTTCATTTGAGGAGATTGCCAATGGTGGTACTAACATAACAATATTACCTAATGTTCTGAAATATACATTATGTTTTCTACCTTCTTCAAAAATTAACTTATTTATTGATTTCTTAGTTTTCAATTTAGCCTTTGTCTTTTTATTTGAAACAAGTTCAATACCCATCACCATTCCTTTAGTTCTAACATCTCCAACTAATTCTAAATCACTAAATTCAGTAGCTCTTTTTTGAAATATACGTGATCTAGATTGAATTTTTTCAATTAAATGATGCTTTTCGTATAACTGAAGATTTGCCAATGAAAGTGATGCTGCAATTGGATTTCCTGTATAAGTATGTCCATGAAAAAGATGTTTCATACTATTAAATTCGTCTAAGAAAGTATTGTAAATTTTACTTGTAGTTAGTGTGGCAGCAAATGTTAGATAACCACCTGTAAGCATTTTTCCAAAAGAAACAATATCAGGTCTACAATGTTGATTTTCATATTCAATCATAGATCCTAATCTTCCAAATCCAGTTGCAATTTCATCTAAAACAAATAAAACATCATTATCAATACATATTTTATTTATCTTTTTTTGAAAACCTGATGGATATATTATTACTCCACCTGCGAGCTGTGCACCACTCTCCATTACAAAAGCAGCTATTGAATTACTGTTAGATAGTTTTTTTTCTATTTTATCAAGACAGTGATTTTGATAATCAGAAAAAGTATAATTTTTTGGGACACGATATTTGTTGGGAACTGGAAATCTTATGGTTGGAAATAATTTTGATTTAAAATTTACAAAGAACTCGGGAACATATCCGACAGACATTGACCCAAATGTATCTCCATGATATCCATTTTCTAAAGTTGCAATCTTTGTTTTTTTTATTCCTAAATTACTCCAATATTGTAATGCAATTTTGATTGATATTTCCATTGCCGTTGACCCATTGTCTGAAAAAAACACATGTTTCATGCCTGGAGATATGGATACCAATTTTTTTGCAAGTTTTTCGGCAGGTTGATTTGTAAGATTAAACATTGGAGAATGCTGGAGTTTTTTTGCCTGATTGACTATAGAAGTAATTAATTCATATTTTGAATGCCCCCAAACATTACACCACATACTTGCAACGCCATCAAGAAGTTTTCGCCCTTTAGAATCAATTAACCAAACACCTTTTGCATTTGAGATCTCAGGAAAATTTTTCCATTCTGACATTTGAGTATTAGGATGCCAAACATTGCTTCGCATATACTATGTGTTGATGTATTGTTAATAATAGTTAACATAAAAAAAACATCAAGTTAACGCTTAATTATACAAAGAAATGGAAAATATTATGGATTCTCAACAAGAAAATATTCATAAATGTAAAAACTATGTATTAAAAAATAGTAAAATTTCGGTGTCCGACGCAAAAGCATTATTTAGGACTGATGATAAATTTTTAAAAAATCTATCAGATGCCGCAAACGAAATAACACGATTCTTTCAAGGTAAGAAAATTGATGTTGAACAATTAACAAATATTAAAAAGAATTACTGTAGTGAGGATTGTTCATTCTGTAGTCAATCATCATTTTTTAATACAAAAATTGATGATTACAAACTTCAGCCAGCTGATGAAATTGTTAAGCAGGCAGAAACCGCAAAGAACAATGGTGCAAATTCATTTTGCCTTGTTGCTGCATGGAGGCAGCCAACTGACAATGATTTTAGTACCATTTGTGATATCATAGAACAAATTAATAACAAAGTAGGAATAAATCTAGAATGCAGCCTAGGTTTTCTGACTTTTAAACAAGCAAAAAAATTGAAATTATTAAATGTTAAACGATATAACCATAATTTAGAAACATCTAGAACAAAATTTCCTGAGATTTGTACTACACATACTTATGATGACAGAATAAAAACACTAAAAATAGCTAGGAATGCAGGACTTGAACTTTGTACGGGTGGAATTATTGGAATGGGAGAAACAAGAATTCAACGAGAAGAGTTTGTTCTAGAAATTGCAGAATTAAATCCTGAAGAAGTAACAATTAATCTGTTGGTCCCATTTCCTGGAACCCCATTAGAACTTCAAAAACAATTAGAATTAGAGGAGATTTTAAGAGTTTTTGCTGTATTACGATTTCTTCTTCCAAAATCAATCATCAAGATTTCTGGAGGTAGAGAAGTAAATCTAAACGATGATGGTAAAGAACTGCTTCTTAGCGGTGCTAACGGAATAATTAGTGCCGGATATCTTACACTAGATGGTAATTCTATGAATAAAGATAATGAAATGATAAAAGAGATTAATCTTGAGACATAAATTTGGATTTGTTAATGAAAGACTAAGTAAACTAAAAAATGATAGTCTGTATAGACAACTACAAGATACTGTAGTGAATAAACAATATGTTCACATTAAAAACAAAAAACTTCTAAATCTATCATCAAATGACTATTTAGGAATAAATATTACAAGCCCAAGATTCAAACAATTCCAATCAAGCTCGCGTTCAGTAACAGGTAATGATAGGAAGTTTATTGATTTGGAAAAAAAATTATCAAATCATAAATCACAAGAAAAAACTCTGATATATCCAACTGGATACATGGCTAATCTTGGTGCAATCAGTGCAATTATAGAAAAAAATGATACTATTTTTAGTGATGAATTAAATCATGCAAGCATTATAGAAGCATGTAGACTAACGTCAGCAAAAATCAAAATTTACAAACATAATGACATGCATGACCTTGAATTAAAAATTAAAAGGGATAATAGTAGAAAATTCATTATTACCGAAGGAATTTTTAGCATGGATGGAGATTCAGCAAAATTAAATGAAATTACTGAAATTGCATCTAAGTATGATATTATAACAATATTAGATGACGCGCATGGTGATTTTGTTTTTGGGAAAGATGGAAAAGGTACAGCACATCAATTTGGTGTCAATAAAAATATTGATCTCTATATTAGTAGTTTGAGTAAAGGCTTAGGAAGTTTTGGCGGATATGTAGCATCAAAAAAAAACATCATTGATTTATGCATTAATCGTTCAAAATCATTCATTTATACATCTGCACTGCCATCACCGTTAATCGATTTTACATTAAAACGATTTAATTCAAATAGAGAAATTAGAAGAAAGAAACTTTGGAATAATGTGAATTTATTCCATAAGGCATTAACACAGATTGGGTACAAAACATCATCAACAAGCCAAATAATTCCATTAATTATTGGAGACGAAAAAACGACCTTAGACTTTGGAAAATATTTATTGAAAAATGGAATTTTTGCACAACCAATTCGTTATCCTACTGTAAAAAAGAACAGTGCTAGATTGAGATTTTCAATTTCTGCATGGCACACTAAAAAGCAAATTAATGAAACAATGTCAATAATAGAAAAATGTACTAGAAAATTTAAAATTATTTGATTATCTCATTGCGTCTATACCAACTGGTCCAGCTGGTGATCCAACTATAGCTGCTACAGTGACAATTATGGCTAATGCAATACCAACAATTACAAATCTCTTATTCATATAATAAGCAAATTATATCTTGAATAAAAAGTAACTGATAATGTAAATAATATTATTAGTTTAGAAATAAAATATAGACATGAATGAAGTTACAATTTTTGTTGCATTGATAGCAGGGTTAGGATCGTTTTTTGCACCATGTATATTACCAATTGTTCCAGCATTCTTAGCATACATTTCGGGTACCACAATATCAGACTTAACAAAATCAAAAAATTCATCTAAAATTTTAATCAACAAAACAAATGTAATGTTAAACACATTATTTTTTGTTTTAGGATTTTCAATTGTTTTTTCCATAATAGGTGTAACAATAAATTCAACATTTTCTTCAAATACACTAAATTTAGTTTCAAATTTTACTCAAATTGGAGGAATAATTATCATTGGATTTGGTGTGTTCATGTTATTAACCTCAAAAATCACAAGACTCAACTTTGAAAAAAAAATATTTCCAACCAAATCTGGTGCAAGTTTTCCATTATCATTTATTTATGGACTTGCATTTGCAGGAGGGTGGACACCATGTGTTGGCCCAATATTAGGTTCAATTCTAACATTAGCTGCTACAGCGCCTAGCATCTCTTTCAACCTACTTCTTGCATATTCATTAGGACTAGGTATACCATTTATCATCATGGGCGGATTGATTTCACAGGCAAATCGCTTTGTTTCAAGGATATCTAAACATCTAAAATATGCCACTGTGGTTTTAGGAATTCTGATAATAATTTTAGGCGTACTAGTGTTTACTAATCAATTAGCAGTCATAGCAAGTTTTCCTCTACTCAATGAAATTTTGGTGTTATGATAAAAATTGAAAACAGAAATAAAAACTGGAATAATACTTGGGGTGATCATTTTAATTGGAATAACATCATTATATCTTTTCTATACAGAAATAGATCTAAAAAAAAATACAAATAATCAATTAGAAACTGAGAATAAAGATCTTCTTAAGAAAGCACCTGCGTTAAAAGGAATGACAGGAGTACTTAACATCTCGGAAAATGATTTGGAGAAATTAATTCAAAATAATGTTGTTATGTATGATTTCTGGACATATAGTTGCATAAATTGCATAAGAACTCTTCCTCATCTAACAGCATGGGATGACAAATACAGAGATGAGGGATTAATTATTATTGGCATACATACACCAGAATTTGAGTTTGAAAAAAACAGTGACAATGTGTTAACAGCTGTAAAGAAATTTGGAATTGAATATCCCGTTGTGTTAGATAACAATAAAGAAATTTGGAATTCATTTGAAAATAAATACTGGCCTCGAAAGTATATTGCTGATGCTGAAGGATATATCAGATTTGACCACATTGGTGAAGGTGCATATAATGAAACAGAAGAAACAATTCAAAAATTACTTCAGAAAAACAATGAAAAAATTACTATGGTTGATTCTGTAGATATAAAAGAATATGAACATAGTATGCTAAGGACACCAGAATTATACTTTGGGTATAAATTTGCAAATAATAGAAATCATTTAGGAAACATAGAGGGTTTTAATTTGGATAAGGTAATTGACTATAAGTTACCAAAAGAAATCATGAAACATAATTTCTATCTGGAAGGACAGTGGAAAAACAATGAAGACGGCATGAAATTAATTTCAAATTCAGGAAAAATTATTTTAGAATATCATGGAAAACAACTTAATATTGTTGCCAATGGAAACACTGAATTAGAAATTTTGATTGATGGTAAAAAAGTTCCAAACCAAATTTCTGGTAATGATCTAAATGAAAGTAAGGTTCAGATATTTGAACCAAGACTATACAATCTCATTGAATCAGAAGATGGTGAATCACATGTAATCACCATAATAATCAAAGAGCCTAAATTTGAGATTTTTACATTCACATTTGGATAAAACATGCTAATAATGAATGAATAGTTTGATTTTGTAATAAAATTTAATCCAATTAGATCATTTTTTTTTAGTTTGAATTAGAAATGCCTATTTAATAATTGAGATTATGGTTTCACTATCTGGTAAATGGAATGTATTAAAAAATGGTGATATGCTATCCCAAAAATTCATGGGTAAAGTAAAACCAGATGCACCACTAAAAAATCGACTTGATTCAGCACAAAAAAAATTACAATTGCAAATAACACGATTAGGTGATATTGATACAAAGTTAAAAAATAAACATGATGCAATTTTTAAAAAAATTGTTGATGCAAAAAAATCAAACAATGAATCATCAGCAAAAATGTATGCTAATGAATTAGCTGAAATTCGAAAAATGGATAAAATGGTTAATGGGGCAAAATTATCTATGGAACAAGTTCAAATTAGATTAAACACAGTTTCTGAATTAGGAGATGTAGTAGTTACATTAAGCCCATGTATGTCTTTGATTAAGGGTCTAAGTACATCATTGGGTGATATGATGCCAAATGTTTCATCATCAATGCAAGATTTGAATACTATGCTAGGTGATATTGTTTCAGGTTCATCAGTAACGCATGATGGCTCAGTTGGAATTACAGAAACAACAAACACTGATGCAACATCTATACTAGAAGAAGCACAGGCAATAGTTGAGGGCAACATTAACAATAACATGCCTGAACCACCAGTAACAACTATTGACTCAATACTTGCAGAAAAAGAGAATCCTATCTAGAATTACTTTTACTTATTTCAATTAGAATTTTTTTAATTCGTGATATCGTTGGATAGCTATAACCACGTCGTCTATAATTAGCGATCATCATTTTCCAATTTTTTAATCTCCATATAGCTTGTTCAGTTGTTACAGAATGAATCTCTTTTTGAATTATACTCTTTCTTCCAACCTTCAGCACTCCTGCATCTTTTGCGATCCATCTATTTTTAGCAAATTTTAAACCAACTAGTATTTCTTTTATTGGAATTTCATTGAAATAATTTTTAATTTCTTTAATCTCAGATTTGGAAAAGTTTCCAATAATAGAAAATGATTCTGTTTTAGGCATAAAAAATAATTAAACTATTGAAATAATAAAAACATGCTAAATTAGATTCAACAATTCACATTAAGAATTAGCAACCAAAGAAGCTAAAAAAAGAGTGTTTACAAGCAGTATTATAGATGCCAAAGCCAAATATAAGAACAGCACACAAAGCGAGTGGAATTATTACAGCCTTTTCCTTGTACCCCATGATATACAAATAGCAAAATGTTAAATTAACCATTCGAATTATTTTTGATTACAATGATGCCATCTCAACAAGGATATGATAGAGCTATTACGGTTTTTTCGCCTGATGGTAGGTTATATCAAGTCGAATATGCTATTGAGACAGTCAAAAGAGGGGCATTGGCTATAGGAATAAAGACAAAAGAAGGTGTTGTAATTGCTGTTGAAGAAAAACCTAGAAGGCTACAGATATCTACTACGCCTCAAAAAATCTTCCAAGTAGATTACCATGTTGGTGCAGCAGCGGCAGGGTATATTCCAGATGCACGTGCCCAAGTAGATAATGCACGGTTTTTTTCACAAAGCAACAAATTGGTTTACGATGAAGCAGTTGAGGTAGAAACTGTAGCAAAACATCTAGCAGATCAATGTCAACAATATACACAATATGCAGGAGCTAGACCATTAGGAGTTTCACTAATAATTGGCGGTGTAGATACTAGTGGAAGTTCACTATACCTCACAGATCCAAGTGGTGCATATGTAATGTATGATGCAGTTGCTATTGGTGCAAATTCAGATACTGCAACAGAGTTCCTTGAAAAAAACTATTCAACTGATATGACGCTTAATGATGCAAAAATATTAGCGACTGCAGTTATTAATTTGGGCTCTGACTTCAAAGAAGATACTGATCACATAAAGATGTCAGAAATAGATTTAGAAAAAAAATTATTTAGATTCATAGATGAAACAGAAATTAAAAAAATAGTGGAAAGTTCTAAAACAAAATATCCACCACAGAATAAATAATATATTAAGAATTTATATTTTAGAGAGTTTATAGATGGCATGAAATTATCAATTGCTATACCTAATTCATCATTAAAAGATGAAAAAAAACATGAAAATAAAACAAGAAAAATTTTTCAAATTGCACGTGCAGCAGGTATATTTCAAATAAATAATATAATAATTTACAAAGATGATAAGGAATTTGAAACTGATTCTAAATTATTAACAACAGTTCTACGCTACCTTGAAACACCACAGCATTTTAGGAAGCGTTTATTTCCAAAATCAGGTTTATTACAATTTGTTGGTGCATTATCACCAATTAAAATGCCTAATCAAACTATCACATCAGATGCAAGACAAATAAAGAAGAACGATATACGTGAAGGGGTAATTTTTTCTAAATCTGGAAAAAAATTTATAGACATAGGCATTAATCAGTCACCCCCATATCATGGTAAACATAATATTGGAAAAAAAACTATTGTGAAAATCAAAGATGTATATCCAAATTTTGTAGTTTATGATATTGAAAAAAATCAGATACCACACTTTTGGAGTTATGACGTGAAAAATGGTGGAAATTTATTTTCTCTACTAACTAAATGGAAGGGACCAAAAATTCTCACAAGTAGAAAATCAAAGAAAATTAAAGATAATGATTTACAAAAATTGATTTCTACAAACGATGAAATTTTAGTTGTTTTTGGAACCACTGATAAAGGTGTACATGAAATCCTGGGCAAGAAAATAAACAATATTCAGAATGCTAAAGCATGGAATTTCTTTCCAAATCAGGGTACAGAAACAATCAGAATAGAAGAAGCAATTTTAGGCTGTTTATCAATACTAAATATAAAATTGAATTCCGAATAAAATAAATTCAAAAAAAAACATAATTGTATATGAAGAAACAGAAAAATTTTCTAATTTTAGCTATTTTGTTGGGATTAACCGGAATTGCTATAGGTTCTGCCACTATTTTTTCACTACTCTCAGATTTTACAGGTCAATAGGAAATTTTTATAAGAAATACACTAATTGACTCAAAAAATCTCTTAATTTATTAAACGGTTAACGACTTTTTTCGATTATCGATGGGACATAGAAAACATAGTCAACCAAGAAGGGGAAGTCTGGCATATTCGCCTAGAGGACGTGCTAAAAGCATGGAGGCTAGAATTCGTGGATGGCCAGAAATAAAATCAGATGAGCCAAAACTATTGGCACATGCAGGATTCAAAGCAGGATGTGTCCAGATTGTTAGTATCGATGATCATGAACACACCCCAAATCATGGAAAACAGCTAGTAACTCTTGGCACAGTAATTGCAACACCACCATTTGTTGTTATTGGAATAAGAGGTTATGCCCAAAATGCTAATGGTTTACATGCAATTTTTGATGTTTATGCAAAAGACACTCCAAAAAATATTGAAAAAGCATTCAAAATAAAAACTGATGATCAAGGTATCGAAAATGCTCAAAAATCACTGGGAAAAATCAAACAAATTTTTGCTATTGTTGCAGTAACACCAAAACTCGTTGGTTTAGAACAAAAGAAGCCGTTCATATTTGAAATTGCAGTTGATGGTGGAGACACGACAAAGCAATTCACATTTGTAAAGGAAC
>MDTE01147160.1_pt1 | contig 13875 bp, 13 predicted proteins | sample 811231 | NCBI WGS metagenome assembly MDTE01 (sample SAMN05326651, study PRJNA326480) | marine metagenome | isolation source: seawater | place: Indian Ocean: Red Sea | collected 2010
AGGTAAATGTATCGCGTATATAGAACAGCCCCAATAGCGTGCGTATTGGTTTCTTTAGTCGGAGGGGGTATTGGAGTTCCTACTGTTTTAGCTAACTCTGGAGAAAAATGCCACCCACCTAATATGATTAATAATTCAATAAGTAAGATAATTCCAATCAAGCCCCCAGTAGGAAGGTAATGCAGAAAGTCTTGTTGAAGTTCAGTAGGGCCAATGTCTAACATCATGACAACAAACATAAATAGTACAGCTACGGCACCAACGTACACGATCACTAAGATCATCGCTAAGAATTCGGCTCCTAGAAGGACAAAGAGCCCGGCTGCATTAAAGAATGCAAGAATTAGGTATAAGACAGAATGCACGGGGTTTCTTGCCGATATAACGAGTACACTGGCAATGACCAGAATTCCCGAAAAAACATAAAAGGCAAGTGCTTCTAAAATCATAAAACTTTCTCTTAACGGTATTGAGCCTCTGCTTCGAGTCGCGCAGCGAGTTCAGTTTCCCATCGATCGCCATTTTCTAGAAGTTTTTCTTTATCATAAATCAACTCATCGCGAGTTTCTGTCGCAAACTCAAAGTTGGGACCTTCAACAATGGCATCGACAGGGCAGGCTTCTTCACAAAATCCACAATAGATGCATTTAACCATGTCTATATCATATCGGGTTGTCCGTCGACTTCCATCTGCCCGAGGTTCTGCCTCAATTGTGATTGCCTGGGCCGGACAAATTGCCTCGCAAAGTTTACAGGCAATGCAACGTTCTTCGCCACTTGGATAACGTCTTAACGCATGTTCCCCTCTAAAACGTCGACTAAGTGGGCCTTTTTCAAACGGGTAGTTTAAGGTTACTTTTTTTCGAAACATATAACGCAACGTAAGGAATAATCCCGAAAGCATTTCAGTTAGGAAAATTGTACGAATGGCTCGAATCAAGTAACTCATAATACGTTCTTTGCTATCCAGTGTTGTTGAGAGGAAGAATATTAGACGCTACTAAAACACCACCTATAACGGCTACTGCTCCAATTGAGATCGGAAGAAATACCTTCCAGCCAAGGCGCATCAACTGATCGTATCGATAACGAGGAAGTGTTGCTCTTACCCATACAAATACAAACAAACATAGACTTATTTTTGCAGCAAACCAAATAGGACCAGGAACAAGATTAAAAATTGATAGGTTAAAGGGAGGTAGCCAACCTCCAAGAAAAAGGATTACCGTCATTGCCGACATTAAAATCATATTGGCGTATTCACCCAGGAAAAATAAAGCAAACGTCATGGACGAATATTCTACATTGTAGCCTGCTACTAATTCGGCTTCTGCTTCTGGAAGGTCAAAAGGGTGCCGGTTAGTTTCTGCGAGAGTTGAAACAAAGAAAATTATTGCCATAGGTAGCAGTGGGAAAACAAACCAGATAGTCCTTTGAGCTTCAACAATATCAGATAAATTAAGCGATCCAACGCACATTAGTACTGTGACAATTACGAAACCCATGGATACCTCATATGACACCATTTGCGCAGCGGAACGTAATGCACCAAGAAAGGCATATCTTGAATTTGATGCCCATCCTGCCATTAGAACCCCGTACACGCCTAGTGACGAGATAGCAAATAAGAACAGAATGCCCACATTTATGTCTGCTAATACTAAGCCGGCCCCTACAGGAATAACCGACCAGGCTAATAAAGCTAGGACAAAAGTTACAATCGGAGCCAAAACAAATACTATAGTATTTGATCCGGTTGGGATGATGGTTTCTTTAAAAAATAGCTTTAACCCATCGGCAATTGGTTGTAACAATCCGAAAGGTCCGACAACGTTTGGCCCCTTCCGAAGGTGCATTGCTCCGATAACCTTACGTTCAAAAAGAGTGAGATAAGCTACAGAGATCATTAGTGGCACTATAATCATAAAGATTTTAATGATGATCCAAGTCAATGGCCAACCGTAATTAGTCCAAATTTCAGCCATTGTTTGTTATCTTTTCAAAATTATTGTTGGAAAAGGCTTTAGAGCAGTTTGCCATTGTAATTGAAGCGCGACTAATTGGGTCTGTCATGTAAAAATTTTTGATATGTGAGCTTAATGTCATGTCAGTGATTTCACCATCGATGCCGAATTTGTTCCAAGCACTAGGAGACACGGTTCCGACGTTTAAAAAATTTGGATTTGCTTCAACCAAAGCTGCACGAACTTGAGCAAGGCTGTCAAACTCCAATTTGTTCCCGATGATTTCGGATAAAGCTCGTATGATGCGCCAGTCTTCCTTAGCCTCACCCGGAGGGAATACCGCTTGATACGCACGTTGAACGCGGCCTTCGGTATTTACATAAGTTGCATTTTTTTCAGTGTAAGCTGCTCCAGGCAGAATGACATCAGCGCGATTAGCACCTGTATCACCGTGATGACCTTGATAAATGACAAAGGCGTTACCTAGTCGTTCCATATTAATTTCATCAGCACCTAACAAATAAACTAATTTAATTGAGCCTTGCGAAGCTCCATCAAGAATAGCTTCCGTGTCACGGCAATTTGGACCTGGAACGAAACCCAGGTCAAGGTCCCCAACTCGGCCGGCAGCTGTATGCAGCATATTGAAGCCATTCCACCCTCGGTTGTTATCAACTATTTTGTATAATTCAGCAATTTTTCTTGTGAGGCCAAGAATAGCGTGACCATCACCACGAGCAACTGCACCCTGCCCTATAATTATCATTGGCCGGGATGCTGATTTAAGTATTTTAGAAAATCTCCCTTTTTGTTCTAAAATATCATGTAATACATTAACATCATCACCTAAATGCATGATTTCATAATTTAAATCTACCTTTTCCCCAATAACACCAATTGGTATCCCAGATTCTAGATAACGCTTTCGAATCCGAGCATTTAGTACTGCAGCTTCCCAACGCGGATTGCAGCCAATCAGGAGTATTGCGTCGGTTTGGTCAACACCGGCCATGGTAGAATTGAATAAATAGCTAGAGCGAACAGTAGGGTCTAATCGTGCACAATCTTGACGGCAATCAATATTTTCTGAACCAAGGTTCTGCAGTAACAATTTCAGGGCAATCATCGATTCACAGTCAGCTAGATCACCTGCGATCGCTGCAATATGGGGTCCGTTGACTTTTTTAAGTGTCACGGCAATTGTGTTGAATGCCTCATTCCACGTTGCTTCTTTTAATCGTCCACTTTTTCGGATATAAGGACGATCTAGCCTTTGGTAGCTTAAAGCATCACAGGCAAACCGCGCCTTATCAGAAATCCACTCCTCATTGATATCCTCATTTAATATGGGTAAAACCCTTAAAACTTCAGCGCCCCTAACATCTACTCGGATATTTGAGCCAACAGCATCCATGACATCTATGGTTTCAATGCTTTTCAGCTCCCAAGGGCGCGCTACAAAAGCGTATGGCTTTGAGGTTAAGGCGCCGACTGGGCATAGGTCGATAACATTGCCCGACAATTCTGAATTCAAAGCTTTTTCCAAATAGGTTGTTATTTCTGCATTTTCTCCCCGCCCCAAGAGCCCCAGATCGGGAACCCCAGCTATTTCTGTTGCAAAACGCACACACCTTGTACAGTGAATACAGCGCGTCATAGTAGTTGAGATTAAAGGACCCATATGTTTATCAGTTACAGATCTTTTTCTTTCTTGATAACGAGAATGGTCGATTCCATATGCTATTGACTGATCTTGCAGGTCGCACTCACCTCCCTGATCGCATATGGGACAATCCAATGGATGATTTAAAAGAAGAAACTCCATTACACTTTTGCGCATGGCTTCGACTTCCGGGGTATTTGTATGGATTGTCATTCCCTCACCTACCGGCATGGCACACGATGCTATTGGTTTTGGCGATTTTTCCATTTGCACAAGGCACATGCGACAATTTCCAGCCACGGATAGTCTTTCATGATAACAAAATCGGGGAATTTCAATTCCAATTTGTTCACAAGCCTGAAGAACAGTCATACCTGGGGCAACCGAAACTTCTTTTCCATCGATTATCATGTTTACCATCGTAACCGTGCCTACGCTGTTTTGAGTTGAGGTGATTTAAAGCTTCTAATACGTTTTTCCATTTCAGGGCGAAAATGGCGAATTAATCCCTGAATTGGCCAAGCCGCAGCATCGCCCAATGCACAAATTGTGTGTCCTTCAATTTGCTTTGTTACCTCTTCTAATCTGTCAATTTCCTCGATTTTTGCATTACCTTGGCATATACGTTCCATCATTCGCCACATCCAACCCGTACCTTCACGGCACGGGGTACATTGACCACAACTTTCATGTTTGTAAAACAAGGAGAGGCGTGTAATCGCTTTAAGGATATCGGTAGATTTATCCATAACCATTACACCGGCAGTTCCGAGGCCAGACTGTAATTCGTTCAAGCTGTCGAAATCCATAAGTGCTTTTTCACTTAGAGTACGTGTAAGGACCGGAACAGAAGCCCCCCCTGGGATAATTGCCAATAGGTTATTCCATCCACCTGTTACGCCTCCAGCATGCTTTTCTATAAGTTCACGGAGCGGTACTCCCATGGCTTCTTCGACCGTGCATGGAGTATTAACATGGCCTGATATATTAAATAATTTAATTCCAGTGTTGTTTGCCCTTCCAATATTTGAAAACCAACTTGCACCCCGGCGAAGTATTGTGGGGACGACTGCTATAGATTCCACATTATTAACCGTCGTAGGGCAACCCCAAAGGCCTACACTTGCCGGAAAAGGTGGTTTCAGGCGTGGTTGGCCTTTCTTGCCTTCTAAACTTTCTATTAGTGCAGATTCCTCTCCGCAAATATATGCACCCATTCCACGATGGATATGAAATTCAAACTTATGTCCCGAGTTGCAGGCATTATCACCAATCAGGCCAGCATTACGAGCTTCATCAACTGCGCGTTGGAGTATTTCTGTTTCACGGAAAAATTCACCACGGACATAGCAGTAGGCTGCATGGGCGCCAATTGCTATACTAGCAATTAATGCCCCTTCAATTAGCTTGTGTGGTTCAGAGCGCATAATTTCTCTATCTTTACAGGTGCCAGGTTCACCTTCATCCGCGTTTATAACGAGATAATGCGGTCGCTTGCTATCTGGTTTGGGCATAAATGACCATTTCATTCCAGTAGAAAACCCTGCTCCGCCTCTACCACGCAGCCCAGAGTCTTTGACTTGTTCAATGATTTTATCACTGCCAAGAGCGACGATATTTTTTGTTTTATCCCAATCTCCCCGAGAGCGTGCCCCTTTAAGAAATGGGTCATTCAGACCATATATATTAGTAAAAATTCGATCTTTATCTTCAAGCATCATCCGTCCTCTGCAATAGGATTGCTTTTCGTGTACTGAAGTGAGGTGAGGCCATTGATTGGCTCGCATGAATTACGCCCTATTTGAGAGCCTGCTTTTACGACCGCCCCTTCTCTCAAATTGAAGAGAATATTTTCTGTGGTCTCGGATGTTAAGTCTTCAAAATAGTCGTCGTTGATTTGCATCATGGGAGCATTTACGCAGGCACCAAGGCATTCAACTTCTGATAAGGTAAACAAATTATCGTCTGTCGTCTCCCCTATCTCAATGCCTAAACATTTTTTGCAAGAATTGAGGACATCATTCGACCCCCTTAGCCAGCACGGAAGATTAGTGCATACTTGCACATGAAATTGACCCATAGGTTCCAAATTATACATGGTATAAAACGTTGCTACTTCGAGCACGCGGATAGAAGGCATACCTAAGAGGTTTGCTACATAATTTATCGCAGGCTTTGGTATCCAACCACCGTTTTGTCGCTGTGCCAGGTCCAGCAGTGGCATAACGGCACTAGACTGACGATTTTTTGGATATTTTTTTATATGTGATTTAGCTGTTTTTAGGAATTGTCCAGTAAATTCAAAATTTGTTGGTTCCTGTTTACTGTCATCGTTCATCGGTCAATTTCCCCAAAAACGATATCAATAGAGCCAACATTTGCAACAAGATCGGCAAGCATGTGTCCTTTAGACATCATTTCTGTTGCTTGCAAATGGGCAAACCCAGGAGCCCGAATTTTACACCGGTAGGGCTTATTTGTCCCATCCGAAACTAAATAAACCCCAAATTCGCCCTTAGGAGCCTCTACGGCTGTATAGGTTTCGCCAGCGGGGACGTGAAAGCCCTCAGTATACAGTTTAAAATGATGAATCAATGCTTCCATAGAATTCTTCATATCGCTGCGCGAGGGAGGTGATATCTTATTATTTACAGTTTTTATGGGGCCCTCTGGCATATTATTAATTACCTGTTTTATAATTTTGTTGCTCTCGCGCATTTCAAGCATTCTTACTAAATATCGATCATAGCAATCACCGTTTTTCCCTACTGGTATCTGGAAATCAAAGTTTTCATACCCATCATATGGCTGTGCTTTCCGAAGATCCCAGGCAATACCGCTCGCCCTCAAATTGCACCCTGTAAAGCACCAGTCGAAAGCCTGTTCGGCATTGACGGTACCGATATCAACAGTCCGTTGTTTAAATATTCTATTTTCAGTCAGAAGATTCTCGATGTCATCGCACAAAGGGTCAAATGTTTCAGACCAATTATAGATATCATCAATTAGGTCTTCGGGTAAATCAACTGAAACGCCGACAGGTCGGAAATAAGACATATGCATTCTGGCTCCACTGGCACGTTCACAAAACTCCATTAGTATTTCCCGGTGTTCAAACCCCCACAACATAGGTGTCATCGCTCCAACGTCCATAGCAAAGGCGCAAATATTCATAAGGTGATTTAGCAGTCGTCCGATTTCTGCATACAATATTCGTATTGATTTTGCGCGGGGCGGTGGAACGATATCTAGAAGTTTTTCTACTGCAAGAGCAAAAGCATGTTCCTGGTTTTGAGGAGATGAATAGTCTAAGCGGTCAAAGTACGGGACTGCCTGAAGATAGCTCTTGTTTTCAATTAGTTTTTCTGTTCCACGATGCAGCAGTCCGATATGGGGGTCAGCACGTTCGACCACTTCACCGTCCATTTCCAATACTAGACGTAAGACACCGTGAGCTGCGGGATGTTGTGGGCCAAAATTGAGATTAAAATTCTTAATCTTAGACTCTGCCATTAACTTTTACTCTTTTTTGCAGGTTCTTTCGATCCGTCATTTTGAGTAGTATCAGAAACCAAACCTGTCATCCCTTCCCAAGGGCTGAGGAAATCAAAGTTTCGATATTCTTGTTGAAGTTGTACAGGTTCATAAGATACGCGACTGGTTTTCTGATCGTACCTTAGCTCGATGTGCCCGGTCAGCGGAAAGTCTTTTCGCAAAGGGTGGCCTTCAAAACCATAATCTGTTAGTAAACGCCGCAAGTCAGGGTGATTTGAAAAAGTAATACCAAACATATCCCATACTTCGCGCTCCCACCAGGAAGCAGAACTAAAGACGCTAGTTGCCGAAGGAACAGGATTGTCCGAGTTGGTTCGGACTTTAAGCCGTATTCTAGTGTTATGGACAAGACTTAATAGGTTATACACAACCTCAAACCGAGGGTCTTCATCTGGAAAATCAATGCCGCATATGTCGATAAGCTGCTTAAAACGACAATTCTGGTCGTCACGAAGAAATTTTAAAACAACAACTATAGATTCGCTATCAACTTCCAAAGTCAATTCCCCAAGACGTATCGCTTTTGCTTTGATTATTCCATCTTCAAGAGAATTGAGAACAAGAGCACCTAGATCTTCAAGCTTTTCGTGCTGTAGGCTTTTATCTGTCATATAAGTGACTACCAAGCAATCTATCTATTGGTTAACGAAATAATGTTCCTGTACGTTTTATCTTCTTTTGCAACTGGAGAATACCATAAACTAGAGCTTCTGCAGTTGGAGGACATCCAGGTACATAGATATCAACAGGCACTATTCGATCACAACCACGTACGACTGAATACGAATAGTGGTAGTACCCCCCTCCATTAGCACACGAACCCATAGAAATTACATACCTGGGCTCTGCCATTTGATCGTACACTTTTCGAAATGCGGGAGCCATCTTGTTGGTTAATGTACCAGCGACAATAATTACATCCGATTGACGTGGGCTTGCCCTAGGAACTACGCCAAACCTGTCTAGGTCATAGCGGCTAACATACGCATGCATCATTTCAATTGCACAGCAGGCGAGTCCAAATGTCATGGGCCAAAGAGACCCCGTGCGCGCCCAGTTAACGAGGGTATCTACACTGGAGACAAAAAATCCCTTTTCATGGAGCTCGCTTGCTACTTTTTTCATCATTTTTGCTCTGGCTTCATCAGACTGGATATCTGAAGAATTTTTTTTCTCTTCCATTACTCCCATTCCAAAGCTCCCTGACGCCATTCGTAAATAAAGCCAATTGTTAAGACTATTAGGAAAATTATCATGGACCAAAATCCAAATACACCAATTTCACTAAGCGAGATTGCCCAGGGAAATAGGAATGCTACTTCCAGATCAAAGATAATAAACAGTATTGCGACCAGATAAAATCTTACATCAAATTTGTTTCTAGCATTGTCAAACGCTTCAAATCCACATTCATAAGAAGAATTTTTCTCAATATCCGGTTTTTGAGGGACGATAATTAGTGAACCCAATACTATAGCTCCGGCTATACCTAAGGCAATTCCGAGAAAAACAAGTATAGGGAAATATTCCTGCAGATAATTATCCATGTGGGCCCTCTCTGCAATGACTACCCCATTCGGGTCAAAAAAAAAAGAACGGAAAGTCATGACAGAAAACTGTTCTATTTGACTTTCGTAAATTGCTTTTACCTATGCACTACAAAGCAACTCAAATCAATATTAATATGCTTCAATATTAATTAAGATTACATATATTGCGCTAGTGTTGTTATTTCTCATATCCCATCAGGTGTTTTAGCGACTTTCATTAGTCCCATTGGCAGGTTGTTAATACTTGATCCGGTGATGTCGAAGTAGCTTAAATCACCGATCGATGCTGCATAAGCCAACCAGGTCTTGATTGCAAATGCATCATGTAAGGATACACCGGCATGATTGTGGTTGGTAAAAGGAAATGGGTATTTGTAACTTGCTAGAAATTTATCTGCATATTCCTCGTTTGCTCGCCAGTTCTCATTATACCCCATGGGTGGGTGCTCTTTATCAAAGATGCGGTTATACTCTGGAAATTTGATTGAATATTCGGAGCAGCCCCGTTTTACTGAAACACGAATTTTCCCTGAAATTTTTTCATGCACTAATTTAGAAATATAGTCCGCAGCTCTTATTCCCTCTTGAAGATTTCGACAGTAAACTAATCCTTTATACGTACCCGATACTTCTGCTCTCAGTTCTACAAGGCATTTTCTCGGGTTATCGGCGGGTAGCTTTGCTAAGTTAAAAACGACGAGAAGTTTGATGAGTTCAACTACATTTCTTGGTTCAATTAATACTTTGTAGCAACCGAAGCAATGCTTTGGGATGATATTGTATTTATCAAAGATCATCATATGTCGGGAACAGTCTTGGTTAAATATAGTGCCTCTCCAGCACTGAGACGGATAACTTTCATGCGGCAAGTTATTGAATCCCAAGATTTCCTGTATGTGCTGATAGATATTTGCCAGATGTTGATCTGGGATAACACCCTTTCTCTCATACATTAGATTTAGGCATCGAAGCGAGTTTTCTGCTTTTGCATGGGGGCTCATTGGGTTGGATTCGGGGCCATAGTAGTTTAGAAGCTCTATTAAACTTTCTGTAACGACTATTTTTTTGGGCGTTGTTGTTTCTATATTTTCCAGAATTTCTAGAGCCCTATCAAATTGTCCCAGATGTTGAAGTGCATGGCTTAGATTACACTGCGCTTCGACTAAATTAGGATTTAGGGCTACTGCTTTTTCATAACACTTAACAGCTTTGTTAATATCTCCAGTTTCCTTAAGTATATTCCCAAGATTTGTGTATGCCTCTGCGGAGCTAGGGTCGATATCAATTGCATTTCGATAACTGCTTTCAGCTTCACCCCAGTCTCTTAGTTTCTTCATAGCGTTTCCAAGATTAATGTGCACGCCAACAAACCGGGGATTAATCTCCAGGGCCTTTTTGAAACTGTTGGCAGCTTTTTGCCAATTGCTTAGCTCAAGGTATAAATTACCAAGATTGTTGTGGGCATCTAAAAAGCCAGGTTGGATTTTGATAGCTTTTTGATAGGTTTCTATAGCCTTATTTATGTTACCGATTTTTGCCAATACGCTTGCAAGGTTATAACAGGTCTCGGCGCTTTTAGGATTAATGGAAAGCACCTTTTCATAGTTTGCAATCGCATCATCATAATTTCCAAGTTCTTTTAAGATCCCTCCAAGATTGTTATAAGCTTCAGTAAAAAAAGGATTTATTGCGACGGCTTTTTCATAGCTATCAATCGCCTGAGGCAATTTTGATCGACTTGTTAAAAGCACCCCCAGATTATAGAAGTTGTCAGCAGAATTAGGATCAACGGCAACGGCTTTTTCGAACGATTGTATTGCTCTATCAATATTGCCAGCTTCAGCAAAAACTGCAGCTTCCAGGCTATAATGTTCTGACAGTCTTTTGCCGGTCTTCTCCTTAGATTTTCTTTCACCCGATCTGGAGTTTTTTCTTACCATTTGGATTGTTCCGGGTGCTTTTTCTGTAATACCGAAGGTTTGAACTTTTTAGAAAGCGGACAATTTTTCTTAAGATATAAACTGAAGTCGGTTGCTCTAAATTATGCTGACGTCAGAATTAAATAAATTGAGGAACATTTTCCTGCGTTATATAAAGTGGTCAATCTAATTCGAGAACTTTCCATTACAGAGGTTGGTTTCTGGCCATTTTCTTCTGTTTTGCTAAAGCTAACCTGGGACCTTTGCTAATGTCACCCCGATCATGGTGTCTCGTGTTACTAGCTTCGCTAATGCACTTTCATTCATAGATTCGGTGCCATCTGGTTTCATGGGAATTACCATATAGCGAAGATCAGCTGTTGAATCATGTACCCGGATTTCAACTTTGTCGGAAATCTCTGTTCCGAATTCTTTTAGGACCGTTCTAGGATCCCTTACGACCCGAGCTCTATACGAACGTGATTTGTACCAATCAGGGGGGAGTCCAATAAGCATTCTCGGATAGCAGGAGCATAACGTGCAAACGATTACATTATGCAGCTCCGGAGTATTTTCTACTGCGAGAATTGGTATGTTCCCTGGGTCAAGGCCCAGCTCGGTTGCAGCACTGTTTACACTAGTTTTCATCCGTTCTTTAAAATCGGGATCTACCCATGCTCGTGCTACCAGTCGTGCACCGTCTGCAGGACCTTTTCTGTCTATTGCTTCGAGTTGGGCACGGAGATCATCAGGTGAAAAAATATTTTTTTGAAATAAGAGCTCGGTGATCGCTGTTGTCATTATCTGGTAATGTGTAAAGGGAGTATCCTCTAAATCTGGTTGGTGTGGATGGGGTGGCTCTTTTTTTACCATTAGATGTGTATTTCTATTGATTCGAGCCAATGCTCATAAAGGTCGAGTATTATTGAATCGTGGTCGGAGCCGTTATACGACTGCCACAAATTCTTTTGTTTGAACAGAACACGGAGCAGGTATTTTTTATCGGCGTCAACACGTCCGTAGGCCAGAGTTTCTGGGTTTCTGTACATTCCGAGAATGTCATGAACAATGCCTGATTTCCCACGGATAAAGAAGGGTGTCCGGACATGACCGGGGGGATAGCTCGCAAGCACTCTAACCTTGCTTCCTATTTTAAAATGGCTCATGTTAGCTTTCTTTCGGAGGTTATCGATCTTCGTTCCAACGTCTTTCGATTTCGGCCATTTTTCTGCCAATTTCATCTATTTCTAGGATATTTTTTTCAATTAACAGGTTGGTAATTGATGCTATCCAACGCTCATAGTAGCTAAGCTTTTCGTAGATTCCGGGGCCTAATTCCTCAATTCCTCGACGGAGTTCATCAATGCTTAAAACATTACGCGTCTTATCATTAAGGAGGCGCAGAATTGCATCGACTTGTTTTTCCCAGGGCTCGTGCAGATGTTCGTTTCTATCGACAGGCCCATCATCAAGACCGCCAAGGTCATGTGGTCGGCGTAAATGAGGTTTCACAGGTTTTCTCCACAAAACAAGTTGCCATGAAAAGTAAAGAGTTTCAAGATATTCGAAGAAATTCCTGTAGACCATGAAAGATTGGAAATCTTACCTTGTGGCTCGCACCAAGTCTCAATTTTGATCGGTGACACGCTAGTGATCTGTGGTTAACGAAATAGAAATACTATCAACTGTAAAATATTTTTACCTATTATGATAGGTGAGCAAAAAAAAATTTTGATCTGGTGAGTAAGTTGGTTCCACTTGAAAGGACTGTAATATTTTTCTTGCAGCATAACGAAAGAGATTATAATGACACTTATAATTACTGTAGCAATTGCCGCATCGGCAGTTGCTTATTTGTTGGCATGATTTTTGGTTCATTGATAAGTCCCAAAATTGCCTTTTCGCGTTCCTGAAGTTTTCAGGTAAATTAAGTTTGCCTCGGAAATAACTTAGGAAAATAGCTTTATATTGTTGTGTTTCATAGCGTTTCTGCCATCTGACGGTGAACTAGGTGTTTATATAGTCCGTTCTTGCTCAGCAGTTCACTATGTGTGCCGGTTTCAGCCAGTGTTCCTCTATACAGTACAGCGATCTTATCAGCATTTTGCACTGTCGAAAGACGATGTGCGATAATTATCGTCGTGCAGTTATTAGTGACTGATTTAAGAGTTGAGCGAACGATCTGTTCGCTAACTGCATCCAAATGAGATGTTGCTTCGTCTAGGATCAAAACAGGCGCACCCTTGATCAGCGCTCTTGCTATTGCAATACGTTGACGCTGGCCTCCGGACAGTTTCACCCCTCTTTCACCAACCTGAGTATCTAATCCATTTGGTAATTGGCTGATGAATTTGGAAAGCGCAGCGGCTTCCAGGGCTTCCTGTACTTCATGGTTCGACGCATTTGGTTTTGCGAGCAAAATATTTTCTTTTAGTGTGGTATTAAATAAAAATGTGTCCTGGGACACCAGTGCAAAATGTTCTCGAAGGTTTTCAAGCTTTAAATTCCGTATATTATGGCCATTTAGTTTAATAGCACCTGCTTCCGGGTCCCAAAATCTTAATAGTAAATTCGCTAATGTGGTTTTTCCTGCACCGGATTGGCCGACAATTGCCAAGGTTGTTCCGGTTGGAATATCAAGTGATAAGCCGGTTAAGACTTTTTCGGCCCGGCCAGGATAAGAGAAATCTACCTTTTCTATGCTCAAATGTAGCGTTTTTGAATCTGCATTTACTTTTGGTCCATCAGTTACTAACACTGGCTCTTTTTCAATAGCATTTAATCTTCGGGTAGAACCAAAGGTATCTGCTAGTTGTCGACCAACGTTAGCTATTTCTGAGACGGGTAGGAATGCTGCCATAGAAATAATAGTCAGCATTGGAAGAAGGTCTGGTTCCATGACTTTGTTTCCGACGAGCATTGCACCAGTTGCAATAATAGCTACTCCCCCCATTCCCGTAACTACCTCCAGGAATGACTCTTGCAGACTTAAATTCCGGAAAAACGGCAAACGGGCTTTTAAATAGCTGTCAACTTTTAAATCAAATTCTCTACCTCGGAATTTTTCATTCTGGAAAGAGACAATTTCAGTGAGTCCTTGAATGGAATCAACAGCGTGCGCATTAAGTTCTCCTAAGGCTTGCCGGGTTTTTGTGGCCAATTCATCGACGCGTTTCCTTAAAAGAAATGGGCTGATACTCACACAGAGTATAAAAGGCAATAAT
>MDTE01083134.1_pt1 | contig 13874 bp, 13 predicted proteins | sample 811231 | NCBI WGS metagenome assembly MDTE01 (sample SAMN05326651, study PRJNA326480) | marine metagenome | isolation source: seawater | place: Indian Ocean: Red Sea | collected 2010
GGAAGCGCGGTAACGCGTGTAGCTGACCAGTACTAATAGCTCAATTGGCTTGATTTATGCACTGAAAAAAATTTTTGTTATTCATAGGGAAAAATATTAAACTTTATAAAAGGTTAAAATGTGTGCAATTTTTGGAATATGTGGAAAAAATAACGAGTCCCTTTTAAAAAACATATCCAAATCGCAGATTTATAGAGGTCCCGATTCCCAAAACTTTTTTATTGATCAAAGTAAAAAATTGAGCCTTGGAAATAATAGACTTGCAGTGGTTGACAGGGAAGGCGGAAACCAACCAATGTGGTCTTCTGATAAAAAATTTTTAATTGTTTTTAACGGATGCATCTTCAATTTTAGAGAAATCAAAACTTATCTTAAGAACAAAAAAATTGTTTTCAAAACTTCATCAGATACAGAAGTTTTTGTTAATGCCTATATGTATTTTGGAGACAAATGTTTCAATTATTTTGATGGTATGTGGGCAAGCGCAATTTATGATGTTGAAAAAAACTCACTTATTTTATCTAGAGATTATTTAGGTCAAAAACCTCTATATTATCATTTAAACAAAAAATATTTTTTGTTTTCAAGTCAGATAAATGGTATTTTGGAAGATAAAGATCTTGTTTTATCAAAAGATAAGTTAGGTATAGCGAAATATTTTTTACATGGATTTTTTCCTGCTCCTTGGACACCTTACAAAGAAATAAAACAACTAGAGCCTGGTGCTTATTTAAAAATTGACCTAGAAAATTTTAAAATAGAAAAAAATATCTATTGGGATATTGTTTTAGGTCCAGATTTTAATTCGTTTTTTAATAAAGAAGATGAAAATTTTAGTATTTCAGACACATTAAAAAAAACAATAAAAAATTATTCTATTGCTGACAAAAAGTTAGCACTAGCTCTAAGTGGTGGAATAGACTCATATTTAATATCAAAATATTTTTCAGATCAAATTGAAAAAACCTCGTCGTTTACTTTAGGATTTGAAGATAAATCTTACGATGAGACTAAAATTGTAGACAAATTAAAATTAAATTTAGACAAAAAGATTTTTAAAAAGAAAAATTTTGATTTAAAGCGGACATTCGTATCATTATTGGATAAAAAATTTGATCCTTTAGGAGATAGTTCTTTAATTCCAACTTATATTTTATTTGAGCATATTAAAGAATTTTCAAATGTGGCACTCACAGGTGATGGTAGTGATGAAAATTTTTTTGGTTATATCATTTTTGATGGCTACAAATTGGCGACTATTTTAAAAAAATTTACACCAAATTTTATTTTCAATTTTTTTAAATTAATAATCCAGCCTCTTAAAATTTCCAATGAATATATGAGTAATAGTAAAAAGGTCAAAACTTTTTTTGATGGTGTCGCAGGCAAAAATTATGAGATATTACCCAAATGGATCAGTTCCTTAAGAATAGATGAAATAGAGGAAATTTTAAAAATTAAAATTAATAAAGAGACTTTTTTCAATGAATTTAAAAAAATTTATTTGAATAGTAAGGATGATATGAGATTTGCACAATTATATATGTTTAAATTTTATTTACCAAACATACTTTGTAAAATAGATCAGGCCTCAATGTTAAATTCTGTTGAGTCTAGATCTCCCTTTTTGAGCAAGAATATAATTAATTATTCACTAAATAAAAAATCAAATGATAGTTATAGGTTTTTCAAAAAAAAATTTTTAATTTTAGAAAATTTTAAGTCTATTATCCCAAATTTTTTACTGAAAGCTAAAAAACATGGTTTTGCTTTTAGAAAAGAACTTATATTAAAAGATGTCAAATTAATAAAAAAATTAATAAATGAAAATGAACTTATTAATAAAGATTTTTTTAATAAAAGGTATGAAAAATTTTTAAAAAATTCAGGAAATTATTCCAATTATTTGTGGTACGAAATAATGCTTAACAATTTTTTTCAAAAAAATAAAAGATGAATTAATTAATAAAAAAATCCACAATTTTTTGTCTCAAAAGTTTTCTTGAGTAAACAAAGACAACTTTATTTGAACCCTCATCTAGATTAACTCCAATATGTACATTTTCCAAGTTTATGATTTTTTTGTCTACATCATTTACTCTTACTTTCCAAAAAGGATTATAGAAAGTGTTTAGGGTAAATACTCCTGCTTTAGATGTAGTTACATTTATTTCATATCCACTATCAATTTTTTTAAAATTTTCAATTACACCCATACCAGGTGAAAAATTATTTTGTGAAAAAAAAGAATAATTTTTATTGTAATTTTCCGACATAAATTTAAATTTTTTATCTAAACTTAAACTTTCGTCTATTTTTAAAATTTTCTTTGGATAAAAAAATCTATCAGAAACATTATTAAGTTCATAAATATAAATATCAGGTGGATTACCTAAATAATTAAATTTTTCATTTATAGTTTTTAAATAAAATTCAAATTTGTTTTCCTTAGAAAAATTTTTAAAAGTAACACTACTTGGTCCAGAAACTTTTTTTAATTCATTATATTTAATTGGGATATAAGACAGAATATATTTATTATTTATTAATTTTAAATTATCTAAATTTACTTTTTCCTTCAAATATCTACTTATTTCTTCTTGTGAGAGAAGGTTTTTATAGTTCAAATAAAGATCCCCTCCAAATCTTGCAGGTTCTTGAGTTGAAAAGTCTTTTTTCAATATTCCGTATTCCCAAAAATCGGTATAGTTTTTAGGTATCAAATTTGAGTAACCATCGGAAGCTTCTAATCCATAAGATATTACAAAATTCGGGTGAAAAAAAAAGTGAGGGTTTGTAGAAGAAACTCTATAAAACTTGTCTTTTAACCATTTTTTCTCTTTTAAATTATTAATTTTATATAAACTAGTTTGAGGTTCAAAAAAGATTTTTTTTGCAAAATCAAATTTATCTTCAAGCATCATAGAAAAAGCAAAAAATGGAAAAATAAATACTAAATTTTTTTGAAAATACAAACTCTTATTTTTACTAATCTCTAAAGTTAAAAGTATAACAGGTATATAGAGATAAAAACTTATTTCAAAAAAATTTAATGATTTTATACTTTCAAGTCCAAAAATACTTACAAAAAAATTAAATAATAAATAAAAATAGTTGGAAATAAATATTACAAAATAATACTTTAAATAATCTTTTTTAAAATAAATTAAAGATAAAATTAGTGTTAAAAAAGCTACAATCAAAAAAGGTGAATATTTCAAATATTCACACCCAATTAAGCAGCTATTTCCTTTTGAACTTAGATAATCAAAGCCTCCAAGAATTGAAAGATTTCTTGGCTCGCTTTGAAATCTTGAGGATAATTCACCATAACTTAGCAAACCGTAAAGATGTTCGCTCCAGTTAAGGATGGTTAAAATAAATAGTAATGAAATTGAAACTAAAAATTTTTTTATATTTTTTGGTTTTTTTATAAATGACGTTGCCACAATACCAAAAAGCAATGGTGGAAAACTATGTAACGGTGAGGTGGAAGTCGAAATTATAGCTGACAATATCAAAGCTATAAAAAAATAAAACTTTTTACTACAACAGTATAAGTAAATGTAAATGGCAAGTGGTATAATAGCAAAAGTTATACCATGTAAAAAAGTAACATACGTAGAGTAGGGATTTATAATGCTAAAAAAACTTGCTGCCAAAATAGAGTTTATTTTTGAATTACCAAAAGTTTTATATGACAATAGATAGAAACCAAAAAAACTTACTAAAATTAAAATTATCTTATGAAACAAAATAGCAAACCAAATAGGAAAAATTTTAAATATAAATATTTCGAAAGAAATATATTGTCCACTACTTCCCTGCGAGCCGTAGTAATCTATTCCTCCCAGTAAATTATGTAATAATTTTCCACCTAAAAAATTATTATTTTCATAAATTATTCTTGATAAAGATATTGATGCATTGTCCCAAAAAGTAACCGGAGAATAAATTCCAAGAGTATATTGAGATATAAATAAAAAAACCCAAATCAAACTAAAGAAAATCAGAAAATTTTTGGATAATTGTATTTTGTTGTATTTTTTAATTAAAAAAAATGTAACTAAAGATGAAAAAAGAATAGGAAACGTTGATTTAACTAACCAGAACATATAACTTACCTATACAGGTATGCAATGAACTATTCAATAATAATACCCTTATACAATGAGGAAGAAAATATTTTTAATTTACATAAAGAATTAACAAATATTCTTAAAGAACACATTAATGATAATAAATTTGAAATAATCTACGTTGATGATGGATCACAAGACAATACTTTTATGGAATTATCAAAATTAGAAGGTACAGAAATACCAATAGTGAGAATAAAGCATAGAAAAAATGTGGCGCAATCTTATGCAATTCAGTCTGGCTCAAACTTCTCTAAATATGAAAACTTAATATTTATGGACGGGGATCTCCAAAATGATCCTAAAGATTTACCAAAACTTTTAAAAGAATATGAAAAAGGTTTTGATTTGACAATAGGTTGGAGAAAACATAGGAAAGATCCTTTTATTACAAAAACATTACCAAGTATTATAGCAAATTTTTTGGTGAGAATTTTTACTAACTCAAAAATTCACGACCATGGTTGTGCCTTAAAAGTTTTGAAAAAAGAAGTTTTTTTACAAGTTACAGAGTTTGGTGCCGATTTTCACAGGCTATTTGCAGCTAGGGCAGCAGATCTAGGTTATAAAATATCAGAAATAGAGGTTAATCACAGAGAAAGAATTCATGGTAAATCTAAATATGGTTTTTCTAGAATAATAAAAGTATTAATGGATATAATATATTTAGGTTTTTTAAAAAATAAAAGTAAATCTTTATACTACTTTGGGGTTTTGGGTTTTGGCTCAATATTTTTGTCTTTATTATCGTTTTTATTAATGCTTTATTTTAAATATTTTGTAAGTGGCTCATTCATACTTACTCCGTTGCCAACCCTTGTCGTTTTCTTTTTAATGGCTGGACTTAACTTTATACTAATTGGTGTTGTTGTTCAGATATTCATTACATCCTCAAATAAAAAAGATCAAAAGGGTGAGATTAAATCTAGTAGTGACAACAACATTAAAACAGTGATAGACAACAGAACAAAATAAAATTATGAAAAATATTTTTAAAAGATTGAATTCTGCGTTTAATCCAAATCAGGTTGGATACGTAATTTTTTATGTAACAAACATATGTAATTTTAGATGTAATTTTTGTTTTTACAGTGAGGAAATTACAAAAGGAAAAAAAAATGACCAATTGACTCTTGATGAAATAGTAAAAATTGCACCAAAAATTGGACCTTTACTGCAACTTTCTTTAACTGGTGGAGAACCATTCTTAAGAAAAGATTTTACACAAGTTGCAGACATTTTAATTAAAAATACAAAAGCTCACTTTGTCACTATTCCAACAAATGGATCTTTGCCAGAAAGAATTGAAGATTTTTACTCGTATTTACTCAAGGCACATCCTGACAGTTTTTTTAGATGTGTTTTTTCAATTGAAGGAATTGGTAGTATACACGATGAGCTGAGAGGAGTAACGGGTTCATATAATAAGATTATTAGAAGTTACGAAAAAGTAATGAAGTTAAAAGAAAAGTATAAAAATTTAGTGGTGGACAGCAATTCTGTTTTTACGAAAAACTCTGAAGATACATTAATCGAAACTTTAAAACATTTAAGAAAGAATTTTAAATTTGATAATATTTCAGTTACTTATGCCAGGGGTAAAATACCAGATGAAAAACTTAAATCTCAATCTAGAAAAAAATATGAAGAGGTTAATAATTTTATTGAACAAATGTATCGTCCAAAAGAACAAAGAAGATTTTCAAGTGTTTGGAGAGCGATAAATTCATTAACAAGGGAAAATATATACGAAGTTGCTTTTAATGATAAATTTGTTAATCCGTGTGTCGCATCAAGAAAAATTGTAATAATCTCTGAAACTGGTGAGGTAAGACCTTGTGAAATTTTGGATAATAGTCTGGGTAAGCTTAAGGATTTTGATTATGATTTAAAAAAAGTATTAGCTTCTGAAGAAAATAGAAAACTTAAAAAATGGATTAAGGATTCAAAATGTAAATGTACTTTTGAATGTGCGACTGCTGCATCAATAGCTTGGAATTATTCATTTTATCCAAAAGTTCTAAAAACATCAGCCGAAACCTTTTTTAATACAAATAAAAAGTAATAAATGGAATTAGGCCAAGTAAACATATTACGGAGATATCTCTCAAGGTTTAAAGAAATTATATCACAAGAGTATAGAAGAGAAGTTTTGAGCGAGATTATTTGTGAAGAAATTTTTAGATTAAAAAAAACAAAAAGAAACGAAAAAATTAGACTTTTGGATTATGGATCAGGCTATAATCCTATTTTGATTAAAAAAATAATTCAAAAGTTAAAAAAAAAATATAGATTTAAAAAATTAAAAGCATATTGCTACGATTTCTATACTGAGGATCATCTTAAAAAATTAAATAAAGAAAAAAATATTGTTTTTGAAAAGATGAGTAAATTTAAAGATAAAAATAGATTTGATTTTTGTCTAATTATTGACGTACTTCACCACGTAGGATTAAAAAATGAAAAAAAAATCTTCCAATTAATAAAAAAATTAAAAACTAGATCGAAAATTTTAATTATAAAAGATCATTTTCAATATGGTGTTATTTCAAATTTGCTTTTATTGACAATGGATATTTTTAGTAATTATGGAGATGGGACAAAAATTCCAGATAGTTATTTTAGCTTAAAAACATTTGATGAATTTTTAAATAAAAATAAATTATATGAAATTAAAAGGATTTCAGATAAAAAATACTATAAGTGGTATTGGCCTTATGTAAACAATTCAAAATTTCAATTCATGTCAATCACTAAAAATATGAATAAATAAATGAACCTTTCCATCGTAATTCCACATTATAATGACACGCAAAACTTAAAAAAACTTTTGGGTAGAATAAATAATATTTTAGGAAATACTAAATTTGAAATTATTATTGTGGATGATAATTCTTCGAATTTTCATAAAAAAGAAATAATATCCTACTTAAAAAATAATAAAAAAATTAATTATTTTTCATTTAAAAAAAATTATGGTCCAGCTAGAGCTAGAAATATTGGTGTAAGTAAAGCAAAATACGGTAATATTTTATTTTTAGATTCAGACGTTATGGTAAACAAAAACACATTTAAAGTTTTTTTTAAAAGTATAAACAAATACAAAGTTATTGTAGGACTTTACAATGCTGATGATAAAGTTAAAAGCCTTGGGCAATGTTATAAATCTAATTTTGAATTTTTTTTTCAATATAAGGATGGAAAAGTACGAAATATAAATTTTTTCCATGCAGCAATAGCAGGAATTAAAAAAAAAATTTTTTTGAAAGCTAAAGGTTTTGATAGCAAAATAAGTTACAAAATGGGATTCGAAAATGAAGAATTTGGCTTAAGACTTTTTAGAAAATATAAGATTTTTTTAACACCAAATCTATTAGTAAATCATCACAGGTCAAGTTTTTACAAAATATTAAAAGATACTTTTTTAAGAGTAAGTAATTGGATCATTTTCAACTTTAAAAAAAAAAATGAAAAAAAAATATTTGATTCAAATGTCACGACAAGTCAAAAAATGGCATTCAGTTGTTTAAATTCTTTTTTAACAATATTTTTTTTATTAAGTTTTTTTCTTACTAAAATTCATATATTTATTGTGCTTTTTACAATAACATTAATTATTGATCTGATTTTGTTTTTTAAATTTTACCTTTTTCTTATTAAACGTTTTAACCTCAAATTCCCTGCCTTCTACATCTGTAATATGATTTATACGACAACGGTTTTTCTCGGGAGTGTATTAGGTATTATTAAAATATTATTTTTTTCCAATAAAAATATATGAAGGATCGTGCCAAATTTTTTTTGAGTAAATAGGTATATTTAAAAATTTTACAGTCTTGTATCTCCATTTATATAATTGAAAAACTTCAAAAAAAATTTTTTGATAATTATGCAAGGGTAAATCTAAAATGGAAATTGATGACATCTCCGCTTTATCCATTGGTTTTCTTGCGATCCTGTTCATTGTAAGTAAATATTTAGAACCGACGAAAAGTTTTGAATTAATATATTTATCAAACCAAATTTTAGGCATCTCGTTAAGAGAAGCAAAATTTGCAAAAAGATCTGTTGAATTTTCCTCCAATTTATCTATTAAATAACAAGGGATTAGTGTGAAATCAAAATTATTGAAAAATTTTTTATCTAACACTTTATTCCCCTCAATTTCTTTGAAGGTTGCAATTTTAGCAGATGGAAATTCAGATTTAATATAATACCTTGCTGCACATAATTGTTCTGGAAGGTCTATGAGAATAAATTTTAATTTTTGAAAATTTTTTTTCATTAAAATTGGAAAGGTTCCATAACCGGTTCCAACATCAGCTACAATCTGGATATCTTGGTACTTGCTCAACTTCTTTTCATAATAATTTAAAATCAGCAGATGTCTTAGCCATCTAAGAGTAAAATTATAACCATTTTTTCTATAAACTGTTGGGTTACCAGTTATTGACAAAGGGTTTTTTTTTAAAATTTCTTCAACACCTTCTTCCTGTAAAACTTTAAGACCGTCCTCAATTGTATTCACATATGGATGGTATTTTAAAAATTTTGGTAAAACAGAAAAAACTTTAAAAATTAATTCTTTTATACTACTCATATTTCCAGCAGGGACGTCTGTATTAAATATATTTGTTTTTTTAAAATTAATTAAGATCCGGTTATCATTTTTTATTTTTTGATAGATTTTTTGGGCTCTATCTGACCAAGTTTTTCCTGGCGAAATACAACTATTTTTATTATCTTCGAAATATGAAATTTGTTGTTTGAGCTCATTAAAACATTCTTCCACAAGTAAGTTATTTTTTGCCATCACTTAATAGCTATGATCCCAACAAAGTTAAAACATTTAAAAAAAACTTCATGGTTTGTAAAACCAGTCTTTTTAAGTAAATTTTTTGTTGTTTTTTCATTAAATAGGTACATTGATGATCTTAGACTTTTTGATTTTTTTAAAATTTCTTTTTCACTCAAATTCTTTCTCAATTTAAAATCAAAATATAACTGATTTAATATATCTTCAAATTGTGAGTCTTTTGAACGTATTTTTTCTACTAAAATTAAACCTCCTCCTGGATTAAGACTTTTATAAATTTTTTTTAAAATTTTCTCTCTATTTGAAAGATTTAAAAAAGGAAATAGTAAAATAGATAAAAATAAATCTGACCTATTAAATTTTTTAATGCGAAGTATATCTGATGTTTTAAAATTAATGTTTACACCTTCCTTTTTTAGTTTTTTGATGTTAATTTTCTTTTTAGCTAATTGAATCATTTTTTCACTTGAGTCATAACCTATGATATTAAATTTTGTTTTTGTATTTAATTGGCAGATATTTTTGACCGATTCTCCAGTTGAGCAGCCTAAATCATACACAAAAGAACCATCTTTGATAAACCACTCTGCTAGAGCACTTATATAAATTTGTAAATCTTTATAATGTGGAATAGATTGATTTACGTGCTTATCAAAATTTTTTGCAACATTATCATTAAATCGCCAAGTACCTTCTATACTAGAAAGGGTAAAAGAATTTTTCATCGTTTTTTATAGCATTTTTAAATAAATAATTTTAATGTAACTTTTTTATATGAAAAAATTGAAAGTTGGTAGTGTTAAAGAACTAGACAAGTTTAATCAATTCTCTAGATGGGTAGAAAACCATGATATTTTGGTGTTTAGATATAATAACTCGATTAAAGCTTTCTCAAACATATGCCCCCATTTTGGGGGGCCGATTGGCTACCATGAAATTAAAAAAGATAAAGAAGGAAAGGATGTTTTTACTTGCCTCTGGCACAATTTACAATTTGATGTAAAATCAGGATTATGTACATCAGCTAAAAATTTAAAGTTGAGAGAATATGAAGTTGAAATAGATAATAATGAAATTTATGTTTATATTAATTGAATGAAAAAAATTTATTTAACATCAACATCGATAGCAGACGCCCCATTTCCAAAGGATTTACTTTTATGGAATTACTGGGATCATGAACATGTTGTAGGTACACATTTTGAACATTATAAAAAAGTAAAAATAATTAGGGAGGACCAAAAAGAATGTTTGTCTGAAAGGATTGCAAAATTGCCTCTTATCCCTTTTTATATAAATGAAAGAAGTTTAGCCGTGTTGGAAAATCCAAATAAAATGGTAGTTTATCATTATACTTTATTTGATCTTGTTAAACACAAACAAATTTTTGAATTTGAAGAGACATCTGAAAATTCCTGCAAAGTAAAAAGATCAGACTTCATGGAAGTGCCATTCTTTTTAAAATTTTTACAAGGCTTGTTTGATAAAATAATGAAAAAATGGTTTCTTGAAGTATGGAAGGAAGATATGCCGATGAGAGAAAGGAGATTTAAAGTTTGGAAACTTGGATTTAAAGATTTTAAGGGAATAAATTTTATCAATAACAAAGATATTAGTTCAAAAGATTGTGTTATTCAAAAAAGCTCAGAAAAATATAAACTTAATTTACCAATATCTAAAGTAACAAACATAAAGAGAGAGGGTAGTTTTAGATTATTCAAAAAAAGCAAGCATATTGGATATGGTTTGTAGTATTTGTAATTCAAAACAGATAAATAGAATTGGTTATATCCATGATTTTGAATACGATTTAAAACTTAAGGCACACTATAATTTCTGCAATCAATGCTGCACTGTATTTAAATCAAAAAAAAAAAAATTAAATTATAAGAAAATTTACCCAAAAAATTATGTACCTACAGGTTTTAATCCTATTTTTAATGTTGTTAAAAATCTTTACTCTTATTACGAATTTAAAAAAATTGATAAAATTATAAATTTTAAAATTAGTAAGAAGATTCTAGAATTGGGTTGTGGAAATGGTTTTTTAATAAATAAAATTGCAAAAAATTATAAAAATTCTTTATGTCTTGGAGTAGATCTTGGAATTAAAAATTATAAATCAAACAATTTGACCCTCATAAATGAAAAATTTGAAAATTTAAAAAAAATAAAAAAATTCAACGCTGATATAATTATATTAAATAACGTTATTGAACATTTCGAAAATTTTAAATTTATAAAAAAATTTTTTTCAATTTTAGGAAGAAAAACAATTGTAGTTATACTCACCCCTGATGTAAACTCTAATGCAAGAAAATCATTTTCAATTTTTTGGAGTGGATATCACTCTCCAAGGCATAATTACGTTTTTTCTATAAAATCATTCAAAAGAATTTGTAAATCATCAAATTTGAAAATAAAATATTTTTCAAAAATTTTTGATCCATTTACAAATTTTATTTCTTTGAAAAATTTCATAAAAGCCTTTTATTTCTTAAAAAATAATAATAGTTTATCAAATAAGTTTACTTTGCCGCTCAAAATCTTTGATGATATTTTAAAAAAAAATAGATTATTCCTTTTACTAGAAAAGATATGATATTTAAAAACAAACCAGTTCCATATTTAATTGCTGAGATAGGAGTTAATCATAACGGATCATTACAAATAGCAAAAAAATTAATAAAGCATGCTAAAATAAATAAATTTAATGCCGTTAAATTTCAAACTTATATACCTGAAGATCTGCTTTTAAAAAATACCCCTTTAGTAAATTATCAAAAAGGACAAAAAAGTATTAATAATATGTTCTCATTACTAAAAAAATATCAACTCAGCTTTGAACAATTTAAAAAGCTTAAACAATATTGTGATAAAATTAAAATTGACTTTTTGTCGACACCTTTCGACACAAAAAGCGCTATATTTTTAAATAATTTAAAGGTTCCCATGTTTAAAATATCATCAACCGATAATGATAATTTTTTACTTTTAAAGTTAATAAAGAAATTTAAAAAACCAATTTTACTCTCTCTTGGAATGATCGAAGAAGAGGATATAAAAAAAACCATTAAATTTTTAAAATATAAAAAAAATATGCTATGCATAATGCATTGTATAAGCAACTACCCAACCCAGATTATTGATACACAGTTGAGTTATATTAATGAACTGAAGAAATATAATTATCCTGTGGGCTGGTCCGACCACACTCTTGGTGGCGTTTCTGCATATGCTGCAATAGCTCTTGGAGCACAAGTTATTGAAAAACATATTACTCTAAGTAATAAAATGGTCGGCCCAGATCACAAAGCATCAATGTGCGTCAAGGAACTAAATAAATTTACAAGTAATATTTTTGATATTTACAAAAGTGTTAATAATCATGGAAAAAGAAAGATTGATAAAAGTGAAAATTTAGTGCGAAAAATGGCTAAGAGATCCTTATATTTTTCAAAAAATTTAAAAAAAGGAGAAAAAATTTCCTCAAATCACTTAAAAGCTTTAAGACCTAGAGGAAATGGATTAAGCCCTAATCAAATCTCAAAAATTTTAGGAAAAGAAGTAAAGGAATCAGTTAAGAAAAATAATTTGTTAAAATTATCTCAATTTAAATAAGTAAATTAATTATGAAAAGTTCATACGATAAAGTTATCAATCTCCACTATGACTCCGTGGCTAAAAAACACAATACATCAAAACTTTCAACCATGAGTGATATGTTCGTTAGGAACGAGGAAACAAATTTTATTTTAGAAAGAATTAAAAAGATAAAATCAAAATTAAAAATTTTAGATATAGGATGCGGCAACGGATATACACTAGACCAAATTTCAAAATTAAAAAAAAAACATATATTATTTGGAATGGAAAATAATAAGTCTTTATATGATATATCTTGTAAAAGACTAAAAAAAAAAGCAAAAATAACAAATGGAGATATAAGAATTTTAAATCAAAACTTTAAAAAAAAATTCGATTTGATTATTATACAAAGAGTTTTAATTAATATTTTGAATAGTTCCCATCAAAAAAAATCATTATATAATGTATTAACCTATCTTAAAAAAAATGGTAAATTGGTTGTTATAGAGTGTTTTGAAGGTGGTTTAAAACAATTAAATAATTTAAGACAAAAGTATGGCCTTAATAAAATTCAACCTGCTTTCCACAACAAATACTTAAAAGATAATTTTTTTAAAGTAAAATATTTGAAAAAAATATTAGATAAAAATGAAAATTTATCTAAACATTTTTTCAATTCACGATTTTTAGATGCAATTTATTTAAAATCAAAAAATGAGAAAAATTTTGTTTTTAATTCAAAATTTACTAAAGATTTAGACAGTATTATTTATGGTTTAAAATACAATTATTCCCATTTGCAGCTTTTGTTATTTAAGATGAAAAAATAATTTTAAGATTAATAAAGTTCTCTGCACTCATCTAGAAGTTTTTTCATTGATATTTTAAACGGAGTTTTTGGCTTCCAACCTGTATGTTTTGAAAATTTACTAATGTCTGGTATTTGAAGTGTAACATCTACTGGTCTTAATAATTTTGGATCTTGCTTACATTTTACTTTAATTTTAGATAATTTTATGAGTTCATTTAAGTACTTACCAACTGTAATTGGTGTTTTGCCTCCTATATTGTATATTTCACCAATAAATCCCTTTTTAGCAGTTAACCAATAAGCCTCCATAACATCTTCAACATCAAGAATACATCTTACGCTATTTAAATTACCATGCGTTAAAATATTTTTTTTACCTTTCTCAATATCTATAATTTGTTTAGCAAAAGCTGTTTGAAATAAATTTGTTCTTCTGGCGTTTGTATAAGAAAAAGCTCTTGTTATGATAATATTTAATCCAAAACTTCTTTGATACACTTGAGAAACAATATCTTGAAAA